>ENA-OUOG01002453-OUOG01002453.1-marine-metagenome-genome-assembly--contig:-NODE-2453-length-19224-cov-7.675354_pt1 | contig 19224 bp, 31 predicted proteins | sample MGYA00248635_ERZ508505 | MGnify/ENA primary metagenome ERZ508505 (study PRJEB26176, sample SAMN06267871) | marine metagenome | isolation source: Saanich Inlet, British Columbia, Canada | place: Pacific...
GTTCAACGTGTCAAAGCCCCTACAGAGATATTCGGAAAACCAATCACACAACCAGCGCATAAGTCTGATGTAATAAGACTACAGGTTCTTATCGAGCATGGAGGTATTTACGCTGACACCGACGTGATAGTGGTCAAACCTTTCACTGAACTACTTGACAATCAGTTTGTTATGGGACAACAGAATGTTCAAGGTAGTGAGGGATTATGTCCTGCTACTATGTTGTCAAAAAAAGGCAGCGTATTCGCAAAGACTTGGTTAGCTGGATTCAAAGATACGTTTGGCGGAGGACCTCCAGGATCTCCAACTTGGTGTACACATTCGGTAAACTTACCAGCTTACCTTGCAAATACAATGCAGGAGCATATAACTATAGCAGATCACGAAGCATTCTTCTGGCCTCTTTACCACCCAAAAGGCGTGAAGGATATTTTTGAGACACCAAACTATCAGGCACCGAACGCTTACTCAATCCATTTATGGGAGAGCAGCGGTAAGAAATACTTAGACGAGATGACAGAGGAGAAAATAAAAGAAGGCAACAATCTATTCAGTAACATAACTAAAAACTTATTAAATGACTAAAGAAGAAAAAATACAAATACTAAGAGAGACAATAGATACTAAGTACGATATTGTATTAGCGTTACAAAAACTTCAAAGTACCACTGGTATTGAAGTTGGTGTTCGTAGAGGGGGGAATCTTAAACGAATGGCCAGTAGTCCATTCTTCACTAAAGGTAAGTTCTATGGGTTAGATTGCTGGCGTGAAGTATCTGATAAACCTGAGTTTAACGATCAAGGCTTTCCACAACAAGCTCTTGATGCACAGTATGCTGAAGTAGTTAAAATGTTTTCTAGCGTCCCTCATGTTGAAATCGTACGTGATTTCTCGGTAGAAGGAGCTGAACGTTTTAAGGATGATTTTTTTGACTTCTGTTACTTGGATGCAGCCCATGATTATGATTCAGTAGTAGACGATTTAAACGCATGGTGGCCTAAAGTTAAAGAAGGTGGTGTCCTAAGTGGTCATGATTATTTTCCTGACACACGTATCTGGAGAGGTAAAGCATGTGGTGTATACCAAGCTGTAAATGAGTTCGCTGAAAAGCATGGTACTGAAGTACATCATGTTACTAAAACAGAACTTGAAGGTGGAGTTAACGTAGCGTGTAACTCATTCTTCATAGTAAAATAAATCAGCAACTAACTGATAATCAATAAGTTATGAATATCTGCTTTTTTGCAAGTGACGCAAAGGCTTTGAGTTCCTTAAACTCGGTAATCAAAGAAGCCTCAAAACGAGGGCATAGGATTTTTTGTATGGTGACTCAACAAACGCAACTCCAACATCCGATTGCGAACAAACAAAACTTCCAAATCCTATGCAATACTCCACGCACTAACCATCTGTATTCCAATACTTTAAACGAATGGCTCCCATTCACCCCAGACTATTTAGTCGTAAACAGGGAAAGATGGAATCCTGAATCTGATATTATTAAGGAGTTTAAACATAACTTGGGGTGTAAGGTAGCTTTAGTAGAACCAAACTCTCAAATGTTAACTAACCCAGAAAATATATTAGAAGGGTTAAGCCGTAACAGATTCCAGGATATGATTGATGTAAACTTTGATCATTCAACATGGATTAAGAAAGTGAGACAATCAGTAGGGATCAGAGGAAACTTTGTAGTAGTAGGTAATCCAAAGTATGACGAGAATCTTACATCAAGTGAAGTCACAATCAAATCACTAAAGGACATATATAAAATAGATCCAAACAAGGAAAAAGTATTGTTATTTAGTATCCTAAGTTCAGCAAGAAAGAATCTAAAGTCTATATACCTTAATATGATTAAGGATAACCCGGATAAGCAGTTCTTCTACAAACCATATCCAGGTGAACCGTTTGATTTTAAGTTTCGTGATGATTATCATCCTCACTTTTTTTTACCTAACTGTGTTCCTATAATAGAAGAGAATCACATATGGGGAATGTTTGAGCTATGTGACACTCATGTAGGGATATTAGGATCTATCAATCACGCTACATTATTAAATAATAAAAAATACATCGATGTGTCTAAACCATTAGGGGTTAGGGAATCATATCTTGATCCTTCACCTATATTCCAACAAGGGGAGGGAATAGAGCAGAACAAGGAAATGTGGAAGTCTGTATTAGGTTTAAAATCTGATACAGATTTGAAAGATATATTACTTGGAAAGGCTATGGAAGAAGCAAAAGTTAATAATAAATTTGTTTGGTCCATTTTAGATTCGTATATTAGCACTAACAATGAATCAGATAAACAATCATTGCTTAAGATATTTGATGATTTTAATGACGGTAATGCAGGAAAACGGATTATAAACTATTTAGAGAAACATTAATGAAAGACATAAACGATATTGTATTTGTTGTAGAAGCTAGATTACATAGTAGCAGAATGCATCAAAAAATGATCCGTCCATTTGGAGACACCACATTATTAGATTTACTATTATCTAAATTAACATCAATAGATTTAATACCTAAGGATAACCTATACCTTTCTGCTTATGAGGATGAAATAAAGGAAGTAGGTATCAAACATGGTGTTAAGATATTCAACAGAAGTGAAAAATCAGCAAACGCAGAAGATTTACAGACAGTAAAAGAATGGCATGATAAACTACCTTTTAAGTATGTGATAGCTATAAACCCATGTACTCCTCTAATAGAAGTAGAGACAATAGAAAGTTTTATAAAGTCATTCATTGATTCAGATCAGGAAGGTGCTTTCTCAGTATTTGAGAAACAAACATACTATTGGGGCAAAGATGGTAAGATGATAACTGATTGGCCTGAGGGACAGCAAATGTTTAATACCAAGTTTGTAGATCCCATCTATGAAGCAGCTCATGTTCTTTATGCATCAAGGCTTGATATTATCAAAAGAGGTTATTATATTACAGACAAGTTACCGGTTGAGCCACATTTATTTGTCATTAATGAGTTAGAGGCATTTGATATAGATTACGATCATCAGTTTAAGGTAGCAGAACAATTATATAAAATAAATAAAGAAGATGTTTAAAGACAAAACGGTTTTAATTACAGGAGGAACAGGTTCCCTAGGTAAAGGTTTAATCAAACGATTAACAGGTTATGGTGCTACTATCGTAGTATACTCAAGAGACGAAGCTAAACAAGCTGATTTACTTAGAGAGTTCCCAAATATCATCAGAGTAATAGGTGATGTAAGAGACTTTCAACAACTTGACACCACAATGAAGATACATAAACCACATTTCGTATTTCATACAGGTGCACTTAAGAGGGTCGATGACATTGAATTCTACCCTATGGAAGGTATTAAAACAAACGTCATAGGCTCAGATAATGTAGCAAGAGCATCATTGATTAACAATGTAGAGCGGTGTGCGTTAGTTTCAACAGATAAATCATGTCAATCAGTAAGTGCTTATGGTGCTACTAAGTTATTAGCAGAGCGTTTATTCACAAACTATGACTACCAATCAAAAACAACAAAGTTTTGTTCAGTACGTTATGGTAATGTTATAGCATCTCGTGGCTCATTCATACCTTTGTTTTTAGAGCAAATAAATAATGGAGAAACATTAACTCTTACTGACGATAAGATGAGCCGTTTCTTATTCACATTAGAAGATGCTGTAGATGCTGTGTTGGACTCTTTAACTAATACTATTGGGGGTGAGGTATTCATACCAAAAATAAAATCATACACATTGCCAACTTGCGTTAAAGCATTAGAACAAATCACAGGTAAGAAAGCAGACTATAAGATAAATGGTTTAAGACCAGGTGAGAAGTTACACGAAAGCATGCTTGATGAAACTGAAATCAATCTATCATATGAAGTTACAGGTACAAATTTAGTATGTATTAAACCTCAATATACTAAGAAAGATTGGGACAGTGTAAACTATAATAAGTATACAGGGCCTGTTTATATTTCATCTAACTTTATAAGTGACGACATTGATGAGTTAGTAAAGCTTATTAACAGAGGGATTAATGAGTAAGGTATGGTTATCATCTCCAAACATGGGGGGCAATGAATTTAAATACGTTAAGGATACTTTCGACACCAACTGGATAGCACCTGTCGGACCTTACTTAGATAAGTTTGAACAAGGCATCTCTAATATATCAGGAGTTAATAACACATTAGCTTTACAAAGTGGGACATCTGCTATACATTTAGCACTTAGATTGTTAGAGGTAGAGAGAGATGACTTAGTTTTATGTCAATCACTTACCTTTATAGGATCAGCAGCACCCATACTATATCAGAATGCCACACCTGTGTTTATAGATTCAGAAGGAGATACGTGGAATATGTGTCCTGAGGCACTTGAGACAGCTATAAAAGATAGTCCTAAGAAACCAAAAGCTATAATAGTTGTTCACTTATATGGTATGCCTGCTAAGATGGATGAGATCATGTACCTTTCAGAAAAATATGATATTCCGATTATAGAGGATGCAGCAGAAGCATTAGGCTCTACGTTACATGGTAAACAATGTGGAAGTTTTGGTATGTTTGGGGTCTATAGTTTTAACGGAAATAAAATCATAACTACCTCTGGAGGTGGAGCATTAATATCAGATAACAAAATAGCAATAGACAGAGCCAGGTTTCTATCTACTCAAGCTAGAGAGGATGCTATTCATTACGAACATGAAACTGTAGGTTATAACTACAGACTATCTAATGTATCTGCAGCTATTGGTTGTGGACAGCTTGAAGTGTTAGATCAACGCATTGAGATGAAAAGAAATATATTCCGTCATTACAAACTAACCTTTGATTTAATGTATCAAGAGGAGCAGGAGGGTTATTTTTCTAATAGGTGGTTATCTTGTGGGATAGCTAAGGACGAAGAACAGAGGGATGATATAATAGAAACATTATCAAGATTAGATATAGAGAGTAGGCCTACTTGGAAGCCTATGCACATGCAACCACTATTTAAAGACGCTAAATACTATGGAGGATACACATCAGAAGTAATATTTAGAAAAGGAATATGTTTACCATCTGATACTAATATGGAGGTTAGCGATATAAAAAGAATAGATGAAGCATTAACAAAATACTTTATATGAGAATAATAACATTGGGTACAGGAGAGTCATGTGATCACCATTCATCAAAGTTAAATAACCTACACCCCAACATAAATAAGATAGCATTTCATAGGGCCTTTATGTTGCTCAAAGAAAGAGGTGTAGAGGTAGATTATTGGACATGGACTGATCCAGACGCAGCTGAATCAGGATTAAGATGGATGGTAGAAAACCCAAACGAAAACCACCCTAAAATAATATTACCTTATTGGAGTAGCAGTGAAGAAAACATTGAAAAGTTTTACCCTATAGCTACTAACTTAAGGGGTACTCGTATTAAAAAACACTTTGAGATGTTAAACTCTCCTTCTGTGATTAAGAACGTTATATTTTTAAAAAATGCCCTTAACTATGTAAAACAACCTAATCTTTTAGAGGGTAATAGATTTTGTGGGAAACAAGTAGTATTTCATACTGCGGGTAAAATAAATAACAAACAAAGCTATGGTGCTGAGAATGTATTTACAAGACATCTACTACCTATATGTCATTATCTAGGAGCCTCAGAGGTTTATAACTTAGGTTTAGACAATACAGGTTTAGGTTTTAACAGAGGAGTACCTCAATGGAAGAATCAGGTACATGAAGTAAGTGAATCACTATCACATTTTATTCAATGGAGAAAGTGGGATGGAGATCACAACATGAAAATATATCGTTGTATGGAAGATAAGTTTACAAATATAGGAGATATATTACCGTACAAACCTCTAGAAGATTTATATGCTTAACATAGGACTAATAAGTTGTGGGAGATCAGATTACAATATCTACCTCCCTTTAATGAAAAAACTTAATAACGATCCTAATATAAACTTAAAGGTTATAGCAGCAGGAACACACCTATTATCTAAATATGGTAATACTATAGACTTGTTTGCTAAAGATAATATAGAGGTTACCTATAAGATAAATACTATATCTGAGAACGACAGCAGTGAAGGTATTACTTTATCAATGGTTGATACTATAACTGAGTTTACTAAGATATGGAAACAATCCGAATATGATTTAGTATTTGTATTAGGTGATCGTTATGAAATGTTTGCTGCTGCCTCCTCAACTGTTGCTTTTAATATACCCCTAGCTCACATACACGGAGGAGAAACAACGTTAGGTGCTATTGATGATAAGTTTAGACATGCTATAACAGCTATGTCAACATACCACTTTACTTCAAATGAGCAGCACAGACAACGAGTTATAGATATAGTAGGTGATGATAAAAATGTTTATAATATAGGAGCATTAGCATTGGAGTTTATAAATGATCTAGATATAAAACCAACCTCTACAAACAATATACTATTCTGCTACCATCCAGAAACTGTTAGCTTAAACAACAAGGATAATATAAATGAAATATGTGATGCTATTGAGTTAATGGATTCAACATTCACCGTTTTATTACCCAACAATGATACTGACAATAGTATTGTTAGAGATACAATCCAACAACGTTTAACAGGTGATAAATATAATATTAAAACTGCATTAACACATATTGAATACTATACTGAGTTAGCTAACTGTAAATGTATGTTAGGCAATAGTTCAAGCGGTATTTATGAAGCAGCATCATTTGGGAAATATGCTATTAACATAGGAGATCGACAAAAAGGTAGGATTACTGGAAAAAATGTATTACATTGTGGTATAAATGTAGATGAGATACTCAATGCATATAATAGTGTAGGAAAATGGGATGGGGGTAATATCTACTTCCAACCTAATACTAGTAATAAAATAATAGAGGTTATAAATGAGTTACATGTTTGACTTAGTAGTTATTGGAAATGGTGGACACAGTAAAGTAGTACAGAGTGCTATTGAATCTACTGGAATTTACAACCCCTTTATTGTAGATAATGATAAGAACTTTTCTAATGAAAGGTTTTCTGATACACCTATGGTTTTAGCTATAGGAGATAATAACACACGTGAGATAGTATACAATAAGCTAAAAAAACCATCACTAATCATTTTAGCTAAGTCATCAGTAGTTGATAAAGAGACTATTATAAAAGAAGGTACAGTTATTTTACATAACGCAGTTGTACAACGAAGCACTGTTATAGGTAAACACTGCATTATTAATACAAACGCTTCAGTTGATCATGATTGTACTATAGGTAGTTTTGTTCACATAGCACCAAATGCTACATTATGTGGTGGAGTTACCGTAGGCAATAATACATTAGTTGGTGCAGGTGCAGTAGTAATACCGGGTGTTACAATAGGTAAAAACTGTATCATAGGAGCAGGTACAGTAGTATTAAAAGATGTAGACGATAATCAAACAATAGTAGGTAGACATGGGTAGAGCAATCATTATAGCAGAAGCAGGGGTAAACCACAACGGTGATATAAACATAGCTAAACAACTGATTGATAAAGCTAAAGAGGCAGGTGTTGATTACATAAAGTTTCAAATGTTTAAGGCAGATAAACTCGTATCTAAAAATACTATCAAAGCAGATTATCAAAAACAAACAACTGATTCAAACGAATCTCAGTTGGATATGTTAAAGAAGCTTGAGTTATCTGAATCTGATTACAGGGAGTTACAATCATATGCTAGTCAGAATAGTGTTAATATGTTTTCTACTGCATTTGATTTAGACAGTATAGATACGATGTACAAATACAATCCTGAAGTAATAAAAATACCTTCAGGTGAGATTACTAACTTACCTTACTTAGAGAAGATATGTGACATTGATTATTGTCCTTGTATTTACATGTCAACAGGTATGGCTACACTTTCTGAAATAGAAGCGGCTTTAGAGGTATTACGTACAAAGGGTCAGAATAGGATAACAGTACTACATTGTAATACTGAATACCCAACACCTATGGATGATGTTAACCTTAAAGCAATGCAAACAATAGGTAACACATTTCAAGTAGACTATGGATACTCGGATCACACTTTAGGCATTGAAGTTCCTATTGCTGCTGTAGCAATGGGTGCTCGTGTTATTGAGAAGCATTTTACATTAGACCGTAATATGGAAGGCCCTGATCATAAAGCATCTTTAGAACCAAATGAGTTGAAACAAATGATTTCAAGCATTAGGAATATAGAGAAAGCATTAGGAAGTCCTATTAAACAACCAACTAAATCAGAGCTTAAAAACAAAGCTATTGCTCGCAAAAGTATAGTAGCTAAAACAAACATAGAACAGGGTGAAGTGTTTACAGTTGATAACTTAACCATCAAACGACCAGGTACTGGCATATCACCTATGAGATGGTATGAGGTATTAGGTACGACATCAACTAAGGACTATTTAGAGGACGAAGTAATATGAAGATACTAATCATAGGTTTAGGGTCAATAGCTGCAAAGCATATAGATGCTATAAGTCAAGCAGTAGATGGGTATGAGTTATTCGCTTTACGAAGTAACCCCAACCCAGACATACATCAAGGTATTACTAATGTTACTACAGTTGAAGGCAACTATGATTTAGTTATTATATCAACACCGTCATACAATCACCTAGATGATCTCAAAAAGCTAACAGGAACCACTATGCCTATAATGGTAGAGAAGCCTTTCCTAATAAGTAAAGATCAGATAGAGGTTTTTAAATCTTTAGATCTTAGTAACCCTATTTATGTAGCATGTAATCTAAGATTCGTACCTTCATTCAATAAGTTTTTAGAAGAGGTTAGGAAGGATAAATCAAAGATAAATGAAGTTACATCTTATTGTGGATCGTATTTACCTGATTGGAGGCCTTATCAAGATTACACTGAATCTTACAGTGCTAACTCTAAACTAGGTGGTGGTGTTAATCTGGATTTAATACATGAGTTTGATCTAATGTATTACATGTTTGGTAAACCAGATGAAGTAATAAAACGTAATAGAAAAGTTTCAACACTAAAACTTGATTCATATGATTATTCTCATTATATTTTAGGGTATAATGATTTCGATGCTACTGTTAAACTAAACTACTTTAGACGTGATTACCATAGATACATTGAGATAGTTAAGGAATCTAAAACATATAGGTATGAGTTCGACAGTAAAGAGTTCCCCCTTAGTTATGTTAAGCAAATAGAATATGTTATTAATAACTGGGATTACGAAAACAATCCCACAAGTGCAATAGAAGTTTTAGATATAGTTTTATGATATTAAAAGACAAAACAATAATAGTTACAGGAGGTTCTGGTTTAATAGGATCAGCTATTGTAAATGACATTGAAAACAACGGAGGTAAAGTTATTAACTTTGATTACACAGATGGGTATGACATTACTAACCCAGACAGTATTTCGTATTTCATTGAACACCATCAACTTAAGTCAGTGGATGGTATAGTTAACAACGCTTATCCTCGTACTAAAGATTGGGGTAAGGATGTTGAGAACGAAACTGAAACATCATTTAATGATAATGTTGAGTTACAGTTAGGTGGCTTGCACACATTCTCTAAAGCATTCATACCATTAATGAAAGACAGAGGGGGTAGCGTAGTAAACATAGCATCTATTTATGGTATAGTAGGTAACGATTTCAGTCTATACAAAGGTACTGAACTATCATCACCAGCTGCTTACTGTGCTATTAAAGGTGCTACGATTAACTTAACTCGTTACATGGCATCATACTATGCTAAACAAGCTATTAGGTTTAACTGTGTATCACCAGGAGGTATTTTAGATAAGCAGGATAAAACCTTTATAGAAAACTATAACAATAAATGTCCTATGGGTAAGATGGGTAAACCTGAAGACATATCTCCTTCAGTATCATTTCTATTATCAGATGGGGCTTCGTATATTACAGGACAAAACATAGCAGTCGATGGTGGCTGGACAGCAATATAAAAATAAAAATTATGGAAAAAATAAGTATAGTTATACCAAGCAAGAGCAATCTTCGTTACATCAAGATGGCAATACCGAGCATCAGAAAGAATGAGAGTCAGTACAACGACATAATTATTTACGTAGATTCAGACGAGGACGGAACACTTGAGTGGTTAGACAAGAATGCAGAAGCTTACGGAGTGAAAGTCATTGTTAATCCTAACATAGGTAAATCTCTAACGGGGATTGGTAAAGCTTACGACAAGTGCGTAGAAGCCTCTGAGACGGACGTATTTATGATAGGACATGCTGACATGTATTACTGCAAGAACTTCGATAAGAACGCTTTAAAACACCTTGAGAGGGGTACTGTGGTAGCTCTTACACGTATTGAGCCTGCAAACTATCCAAACGCAGGGGAGAAGATACAGAAGAGCTTTGGACAGTTCCCTGAAGATTTAGATGTGGAGAAGCTTGAGGAGTTCGTAGAAGAGCAGTTATTAAGCGACAAGGTTACAGAAGGTATCTTTGCACCTTGGATGATGTACAAGGCAGACCACCAAGAAATAGGAGGACACGATGTAAGAATGCACAGTTGTCGTGAGGACAGTGACATATTTAACAGAATGTTACTTGCAGGGTACAAGTTCGTACAACCTTGGAACGCTTTGGTTTGGCACTTTGGAGGAAGAGGAGCAGGATCTAATACCAACTTCGACACGGAGGAGGATAGAATCAGACACGAGAAGTGGAAAGTAGCAATGAATACATCTACACGTGAGTTCCTTAGAAAGTGGAAGAGTAATGTAAGACACACTCCACTAATGAAACCTATAGTCAACCCTATTTATGATATAGGAATCAGGGTTTTTAACTGTAATCTACAGCTACTTGCAATGCTTGAGCCGCTATGTCATGACATCCACGTTGATTGTAATCCAGGACCGTACATTGAGCAAGAGCAAGGAAACACCAGTGACATTTTAGCAGCTAAGATTTTTCCTTTGGAGGATCTGGGAGACAATGATGTTACGGTGACGTTAGATGGGAATACATTTACTCAACAGGATTATCAGGTATTGTTTGAGTTAGGATCAATCATTAAACAGTCAGGGAGAATAGGAAAAAGTAAACTCGGGCAATTCAATATTGAGGTGGAAATCAAACGACTAAAGGAGATTCAAGACGATTTAATAAAAATAACCAACTAATAATAAAATGATAAGATATTGTAAAAGCTGTGGAAATCAAATACCACCAGCAAGAGTATCAGCATTACCATCAGCAGTTCACTGTGTGAGTTGCGCTGAAGGTAGAGTTCCAAGAAAGATGGCAGTGACTCAACTCATAGGAGGAGAGGAGCACGGTTACACAGATGTTCAGATTGTAGAGGAGACTTTGCTTGACACAGTAGAGCAGAGGGATCTAATGGACGTAGAGCCTGAGCAGTTTGCTAAGGATCCAAGAGTACCTTTGAAGATTAAGAAGAGAAGGGAGTTGTAACTAACTGATAATCAAGTACTTATGGCTGGAAGAGGTAGGAGAGTTTCGTTTAGTAAGGAGCAAATATTAGCAGCACAGGCAGTTACACAGAGTAACTTACAGGCAGCTCGTCGCCTGCATTGTTCATTTGAAACTTATCGCAGAGAGGCAAAGAAGTATGAGACTGAGCCGGGCTCTGGGGTTACGTTGTTTGAAGCACACATGGCAACTTCTGCAGGCATTCCACGTTACAGTAACAGGAAGGTGAAGGAGGTTCCCATCGAGGATATCATTGAAGCTAGGGTTGATGGAACACAGTGGCCAATCAAAGACGTAAGAGACAAGCTCATTCACAATCAGTACCTTGTAGAATGTTGTGGAGATTGTGGCTACAAAGAGAGAAGAGTAGGGGACTACAAGATGCCATTACTTCTGACTTTTAAGGACGGAAACAAGAGGAACTATCTTCTTGACAACCTGACGATGCTTTGTTACAACTGCTACTTTTTGCAGGTTGGAGACATATTTACTACAAAGGACCTTGATCATTTAGAAGGTCACATTCCGCTCGAAGACACATCTGAAGTTGTGGACTTTGAGGTCGATGATTACATGCGTAAGCGTTTCAAAGAGTTAGGGATCGCAGATGAAGAAGACGATGATCCTGATGGACTAAATGAGATTATAAGCAGACAATGAAAGACTTAGAAGAAAAACACAAGAGGATTGTTGACGACTACTCAAAAGAGAAATCAAAACATTTAGAGAAAGAGGCAAATAAAATGCTTAAAAATGATGAGCATTCGGAAAAACTCCGTGCATTTGCGCTCAAAGGAGAGTTCTTTGATCTCTTCAACTAGCCATTAAGTAGCAGCTGTGGCAAGCTGATGTTCAACTAAACACTATATATGGTAAATGCTAAACAGACAATCGTTCTGGGATTATTTATGTCAATCGCTTCAGCCTTCGGTAACCAGAAGTTCTATAGAATAATCTTCCCAGCATTAGAAGTTTCAAAGCAAGAAGTTATAGAGTTCAAAATAGAACCAAAGGTAGAACAACCAGTTATAAAAGTACCAGAGTTTAATAACTTCCTAGCGGCAATAGGAAGGAGAGAGTCCTCAAACAGATGGATGGTGGTAAACAGATGGGGATACATGGGACGTTATCAGATGTCCCGAAAGAACATAGATAAGTTCTTAGGAAAGGACATCACAAATCGACAGTTCTTAGAGAGCAGAGAGCTACAGAATAAATGTATGATAGCTCTACTCAAACATAATAAGAAAATATTAAAAAGAGAGATCCGTAAATACTCCAATAGTAATGTAAATGGTGTATGGATTACAGAGTCTGGTATCTTAGCTGCTGCTCACTTAGCTGGAGCAGGAAACGTTAGGAGATGGTTCAGAAATGGAAGGAACACTAAGGACAGACTAGGAACCAGTTTAGTAGATTATATGACACTTTTTTCAGGGTATAACTTGCAAATATCGATATAAAATACTATATTTATTATAAATCATTTGTATGGAAGGTAGAGTTTTAAGTGCTATAGATTTCTTTTATCACATGACTGATAGAGATCTACATGATATAATAGAAATGGGAGAAATAGAACAGTTTTGCCAAGCACTTACACTAGACATTCATGATTTAGAAAAAGGAAAAATAAAAAATAAAGCTTAATTTTAAAACCAAGTATATGTTAATTTCAATTTTAGTTATCGCAGCAATAGCAGTTGCAGGATATTTTCTCTGGAAGAGAGGAGATCAAGATGGAGATGGTGATATCGATTTAAAAGATATAAAACTATCTGCAAAGGACATCAAAGAAGACATCGAAGAGGGTGTTGGAGATGTTAAAAAAGAAGTCAAGCGTAGAGCAAGACGTGTTAAAGAAGAGGTCAAAGATGTAGCTGATGCTGCTAAAGGTGTAGTAGATCAAGCAGGAGACATTGCTGATGCTGTAAAAGGTAAGCCACGTAAAGGTAGAAAGCCAGCAACTAAGAAAGCTCCAGCAAAGAAGAGCACGAAGAGATCATCAACTAAGAAGAAGTAATGAGTAGAAGCTCATCTAAGCAGTTGTATCTACAGACTAGGAGTTGGTTGGATACATTTAATAAGAAGGTTGGTAGTAAAGGAGACAACAAGAAAGAGTCTCGTTTAGATCATTACAAGAAAAAAGGTTTCAATAATAAAGGATAAGCTATGGATAATGAAAGAGGTTGGGAGTTACTGTTAAATTTAAGGTGGCCCCACGAAGGTTTTAGTATCGGTTATGACATAGTTCCTTACACAGAAGATGAGCCTTATTCCTCAGTAATACTATATTTAGGGTTTATAAGTATAATCTTTAGCTGGGATTGATGCACGAGTTTGATAAGCTATCAGACAGGAAGAGGTACGGAGCTAACCGGAGAGCAGATTTGCTTTCAAAACTACTCAAGGATAAGAAAGATATAGTCTGGATGTATTCTTATGAAGTAGATGTAGAGAAGTATCTAAAGAGAAAGTTAGGGTATAGCGAATGGGATACTAACTGGGATGTTGGATTACATTTAAAGGGGGGCGAGGTCTACCTAATGTTATCTAAGAAAAACAAACTAGGAAGCTTCCAGGAGTTGGAGAAAGTAAAATACTCTAAGGATTTGAATGCAGCAACCTGGATTTCAGATTGTCTTGTAATGCATAAAGCACATCTTGAAAGATGGTAAACTTAAAGACTCCGAGAAGTACTATCATAGAGTTTGGTGATGAGATGTATAAACTCCTCGCCATTCACTCTGATAGAGGCTACGACAAGGATAAGCTCGGGTATCTTGTTAAATATTACGGGGGCAACAAGATACTGAAGAGGGAAGATAAGCTCCTAATATGTGAACTAATAGAAGAAGTAAAAATAGAATAGGTTATGCAAAATAAATACAAAGGAGTTATTTTAGGTTACAGAAAAGCAATGAAGGTTATAGAATCATGTAGAGATTTGGATCAGCTCAAGGGAGCTAACAACTACATCAACAACTTCCTTTCACATTTTTCTAAAGAAACAGAGCGGGATATTTTAGGGAAAGGTATGATCATCGAAACGGATGAGTTCATATCATCAGCTTACCAGAGATTAAGATTAAAGTACAGAGACAGAAAGGAGACGCTTAGTTTATAATGGAGTATTTACTAGTAGCATTTTTACAGTTATGTTTCTCAATATTTAAAGTATTTGAGATCAAATGGAGTTATGAGAAGCAGATGATGAAGCTAACTCTTATCAGCTTCCTACAGTCATTTACATGGATCACATCGACTGCAATAGGAGTTGGTGGGGTATTAGAGGGTGACGTTTGGATGGCGGTCTTATACGTTGTCTTTGGAGGTTTAGGGAAGATAGTAGCTATAAAGGTTTTTGATACACCAACGCTTTTAAATAGAGAGAAGTAATGAATAGATTAGACGAACAATACCAATCACTTTTATTTGAAGTTCTCACGCATGGAGTTCAGAAAGAAGATCGTACAGGGACAGGTACACGCTCTATTTTTGGTCGGCAGATAAGACATGATATGTCAGAGGGATTCCCAGCCCTCACTACAAAGAAGCTGGCCTTTAAGACAATGGTCACAGAGCTTAAGTGGTTCTTAAAAGGAGATACTAATATTAAGTATCTTTTAGAAAACAACTGTCATATCTGGGATGATGATGCTTATAAAAACTTCATATCAAAACACCCATGGGGAGATGACAAGGAAACGTTTTTAAACTCAGTCAAAAATATAGATGAGTATAAACATTGGGGTGATTTAGGTCCAATCTATGGAGCACAATGGAGGAACTGGGGTAGAGAATCTTCCTATAAAGAGATTGATCAATTAGAGAATCTAATCACAGGACTTGTATCTAATCCAGATAGCAGAAGACATATAGTATCAGCATGGAATGTTTCTGAGTTAGACAAAGTTGCATTACCACCATGTCATTATGGATTCCAATGTTATGTAGCTGATGGTAAGTTATCTTTAATGTGGAATCAGCGTAGCTGTGATCTTTTTCTTGGCGTTCCCTTTAACATAGCTTCCTACGGATTGCTTCTGCTTCTTCTTTGTGAGGAAACAGGTTATGCACCTGGAGAACTTATAGGAACTTTAGGAGACGTTCATCTTTACAACAACCACATTGATCAGGCAAAGGAACAGTTAGAACGTGAGCCTTTTGAGTTACCGAGTATTGACGTTACAAATGTAAACATATTGGAAGGAGAGTTCAACGCACAACTCATTGATTATCAATCACATACAGCAATAAAAGCACCACTATCAACATGAAAGAGAAAGAAATAGAGAGCAGACCTTGGGGTACATACGAAGTCTTATTAGACTCCCCCGAATGTAAAGTAAAGCGTATAACAGTAAATCCAGGATGTAGACTATCCTATCAATATCATCTTAAGAGATCTGAAAGGTGGGTGGTAACGAAGGGAGTATTAACTATAATACTTGAAGATGAAAAGCTAACCAGAGAAGTGGGAGAGCACATTCACATTCCTCAGGGAGACAGGCATAGAGCTTGGAATGAAACTGATGAAGTAGTACAGTTTATAGAAGTTCAAACAGGAACTTATTTTGGAGAAAAAGATATAGTAAGACTAGAAGACGACTACAACAGAGAGTCATGAGAAAGTGTAACAAGTGTCATAAGGAAAAGTCTACTTCCAAGTTCAGGTATGGTAAACGTACTTGCAAGAAGTGTGAGTACAGATGGTACCAGAGGTTACTACGAACACTTGTCAAGCAACGCAGGCTTACGCCAATGGAGCGTTTAGGGAATAGGTTAGGATACATGGGATCGGCATTTATCATGCTCTCCCCACATATAATCCAATACGATAATCTAGGTTACATCACCTACACAGTAGGAGGATTACTATCAGTACCTCAAGTTTTAATCGCAAAGCAGTGGAACCTTGTCTTTATCAATATTAACTTGTTGATTGGGTATAGTCCAAAGATATTTTTATAATCAAAAATCAAAAGAGAATGAATTATTTTTTAGTAAAAACAAAAGAGGAGCACATCCACGACAACGGAAAGGCACAGAGTGTAGCAGTAGAGTATTTGGTAGATGCAATGTCAGTTACAGAGGCAGAGGCTCGTATCACAGCACATTTAGGATCAGTGGTTAACTTTGAAGTTACTTCAGCATCTAAATCAAAAATCCACGAAGTAGTAGAGAAGTAGTATGAACATAGTCGTAACAGGAGGCTCGGGCTTCATTGGAAGGAACTTAGTAACTCGTTTAAGAAACGAGGGACATGCGGTTGTTATCATAGACATCAAGCAGAAGTCTCCTGTCCAACTCATTCATAAGGTAGTGAAGTGGAAGCCAGATGTCATCTTTCATCTTGCAGCACAGTCAAGAGTTCAACCATCATTTGAGAATCCATCAGGATGCTTCGATGACAACGTGGCAGGAACACAGGCGGTGTTAGAGTTAGCAAGAGAGAAAGGTTGTAAGGTAGTTTACGCAGGGTCATCATCTAAACATCATGACCCTTACGACTCTCCTTACGCAGCCACAAAGATGATGGGAGAGGAGTTATGTAAGATGTACAGAAAGTGTTTCAATGTAGATGTTGAGATTGCAAGGTTCTACAACGTATATGGTCCAGGAGAAGCATTGGATCCAAAGAATGGAAATGTCATAGGCATTTGGAGATGGTGCGTAGAGAATAATCAGAAGGCAAAGATAGTAGGAGATGGAGAACAGAGGAGGGACTTCATCCACGTAGAGGATATAGTAGATGGATTAATGAAGATATCAGAGTCAGTATCACATCACGATGATGCATGGGAGTTAGGAACAGGGACAAACTATTCCATCAATCAGTTGGCAGATATGTTTTACAAAAAGTTTGACTTATCGTTTGAGTACGTAGAAGATCAGAAGGGTAACTACAGAGAGACTCTTAACGAGAATACGGATGCTTATGATAGAATAGGATGGAAGCCAACAAGAGGGTTAACAAACTATATTAAAAGTTTATGACAGAGTTTAGTATTATAGACATTATGGCAATAGTATTAAGTATTTTATTAGGATTAACATTGATATAAGAAATAGTTAAAAATATGAAGAAAGCAATAATAGTGAGCGGTTACTTCAATCCGCTACATGAAGGCCACTTGGAACTAATGGAGAAAGCAAAAGAGACAGGGGACTTATTGATTGTGATCGTCAACAGCGACAAGCAACGAGAGTTAAAAGGAAGTAAAGAGTTCCAAACAGAGAATCAGCGTCTTTCGATAGTAAGAGCTCTTAGGTATGTAGACATTGCTTATATTTCAATAGACGAGGATCAAACTCAAGTGGAAACACTCAAGATGTTATACACAAAACATGGGGATGCGTTAAAGCTTTCTTTTGCTAACGGAGGAGATCAGAACAACGACACTATCCCAGAGCGGAGTATTTGTGAAGGTTTAGGCATTGAGTTAATAGACGGACTAGGGGAAAAAATACAATCATCATCATGGCTACTAAAGTAAACAGCACATTAGAGAGGGAGTTTATTCAATCACAGATAGACCAGAGGTTAACGTGGTTGAAAGAACAAGTGGAGGAGCATGAAGCGGATATAGAAAACTACCATATTCATATTGAAAAATGTAAGGAGAGTATAAAAGATTACAAAAAAGAGATCAAATATTTAAAAACTATATAATAATGCAAGCAGTACAAGATTACGTTTACGAGAACTACAAGAACTTAAAAGATATGAAATTAATCATCAATGAGTTCGAATCTCACTATACGGTCCAGACAAACAAAGATGGATCTCCTTTGATATTAAGCAAAAATATTGTATAAATAACTTGCATAAGTCAAATACTTTTCTTATCTTAATAGAGATAAAAATTTAAGTTATATCAAAGAACCAGTAGCTCAGCAGTAGAGCAAGCATGTGAGTGTCCTGGGGACAATAGTCATGTTGTGTCGGGAGGTGCAAGTCCTCCCTTGGTTCACTAAAGTATTGTCTTTGAAGAAACGCTTTATTTTTCCTTTGGCAATATTGTCTAACATTGCTTCTGGTTTGCCTTCTGCTCTTAATTGATCTTTAGCAATTTCAATTTCTTTTTCAATGATAGAAGCATCAACTTCATTTTCATTTAAAGCAATTGGATTCATTGCTGCAGCTTGCATAGCAACATCTTTTGCAACAACATCTGCACCTTCTGAAGCAGAAGATAAACCTACGATTGTAGCAATTTTATTACCAGCATGAATGTAAGAACCAACAAACGGAGCTTCTACTTTTTCGAAAGCATTGATTTGAAGTTTTTCTCCAATAACACCAGTTTGTTCAATTAATTTATCAGCAACAGTCATTCCGTTAAAATCTGAAGCTAATAATTCTTCTTTAGAAGAACAATTTAATGCCAAAGTTGCAAATTCTTTTGCAAGGTTCACAAAACTATCATTTTTACCAACAAAATCTGTTTCACATCCTAAAACGATAGAAACACCAACTGTTTTGTTGTCATTAACTTTAGCTATAGCTGCACCTTCAGTAGACTCTCTGTCTGCTCTTTTTGCGGCTACTTTTTGACCTTTTTTACGTAAGATGTCAATTGCTTCTTCAAAATTTCCTTCTGCTTCAACTAATGCCTTTTTACAGTCCATCATACCTGCGCCAGTTGTTTTTCTTAGCGTATTTACTTCTGCAGCGGTTACTTTAACCATTTTTATAGTCTTTAAAA
>ENA-OUOG01002456-OUOG01002456.1-marine-metagenome-genome-assembly--contig:-NODE-2456-length-19201-cov-4.667852_pt1 | contig 19201 bp, 14 predicted proteins | sample MGYA00248635_ERZ508505 | MGnify/ENA primary metagenome ERZ508505 (study PRJEB26176, sample SAMN06267871) | marine metagenome | isolation source: Saanich Inlet, British Columbia, Canada | place: Pacific...
ACTTTTTAAATCTTTGAAAGCCTTTCCGATGTTTTGCTCATTTGCAACCAACTCTTCAAGCTGTTGCGTTAGAGCAATTTTTTGTTCTTTCACTTTTTCAGCGGCTTTTTTTACCAGCTCCTTTTCGTCTGAAAGTTTCTTTTTTAAAGCATTGATTAAATCATTTGATAATAACTGATTGACATCTTCTTCGCCAGTACTTTCGTTTTTCAATTGATTGAATTGAATAATTAATTCATCGGTGTGAAATTGCATTTGATTAAGGAAAGTATTCAATTCTCTCCAGAAGTCTCGGTATAAACCAGGTAATTCACCGCTCAGAAAAACGTCAATGCGAACGGGACCGTCTAAAGCTTCCAGTTGTGAAATACTGCTATTTGACAGGCTGTAACGCTGGTCTGTTGTCAGGTCTTTTTGAATCCTAACTTGCTGACTGAGGACCATAAAAACAAGGGTCAGCAACAGTGCTAAAAAGGGTTTTCTATAGGTTTGTATTGAGTTCTTCTTTTTTTGAATGAGTTGAACTCCAAGGAAGAAAAAAGTAACGGAAAGGCCGATAAAATAGAGCATGTCTTCAAGCACAATTACACCGCGACTCAGTCCGTTGTAATGCACTTGAGCACTAAGGCTATTAATCCCTTGGTACAGGTTTAAATTTGGGCTTAAATCTGCTAAAAATGACCAGAAATATAAATGAATAAAACACCCTAAAACAGCCACTAAAAATGAAGCAACTTGGCTTTGGAATAGGAGGGAAGCGCAGATGCTCGTAAGCACAAACAAGAGTGCTAAAAAGAGTAAGGCAACATAGGCACTTAAAATAATACCCCAATCTAGTTTTGAATCTAGTTGAAGTATATTATCTAATGCAACTGCATGGACTAGGGTAGGAATTAATATCATTAACAAAATCAACATCACACCCATGAGTTTCCCTCCAAAAATTTGGGCTGGACTCAAAGGTTTGGTCATTAATAGTTCAAATGTTCCCTGAGCAAATTCTTCAGAAAAACTCCGCATACTTAAGGCAGGAATTAAAAAGAGAAATAAGATGGGTGTAAACTCAAAGAATGGAGAATAACTTCCTAATTCTGAATTGATTAAGTTGAAAGGGGTGTTGAAAAACCAGAGTATAAGAGCTGTGATCAGAAGATAACCAGCGACTATTACATATCCCGTCAGTTGACTAAAATACACCCGTAATTCTCTTTTAGCAATGCTCCACATACTATTCAAATTGGATACTAATTAAATCCCTATACTCTAGCCCAAAAAGTGAACTTGCACTTCCAACGGTATTGGGGTTGCTTTTATATACAGCAAGTTCTAAATGACCTGATGTATTGAATAAAGCAAGTTTTTTTCCATCTTCTTCACGTTGTTCTTTGGGTAAATTAAAATCAATTGCCTGACTGTAACTCTTGTGTATCTGTTTAAACTTCACTGTTCGTGCATTAATAGTAAACGCCCGAGATTTCCCTATTTCTTTAAAGAGTTTTTGAGTGATATTGGTAATTACGTTCCCGTAATTATCAATGTAGATCACACTGCCCATAATTTGGTTACCGTCCTGGCTAATGACGGGTTTAATGTTGGTGAGTTCTTTGATTTTATTAACGGGGCTACCGATAACTTCCAAAGTTCCTTTTCTGGCAATATGAGCAGCAACTTGAACAAACACATCAAGAACAGGAAAAGAGCTGTTAACAGTCTTGTGAATATTGATAGCAACTACTTTTTCAGGCTTAATATCCTCTTTGATTAATGAAAAAATTCCATTGTCAGCACCAATAAAAAAGTGCCCTTCAAGTTGCATGACTAAATGGATGTTTTCCGGAGTATATTCTGATTCAACGCCTATAATATGAATAGTTCCTTGTGGAAATACCTTGTACGCATTTTTGAGTATGTAGGCAGTTTCTGAGGGGTTGTACGGACTTATTTCATGAGAAACGTCAATGATGTTCACATTAGGTATTTGTTCCAATAACGCAGCTTTGATTACGGATATGGAATAATCTTTATGTCCAAAATCTGTCGTTAATGTTACTAGGATCATAAAGTTCTTTTTCTCTAATGATTTACGTAAAAATATTCTATTTTTATACGCAACACACGTTGTGAAGAGCAAAAATAATCCATTTTAATTGAGTATCCTTTGAATGATATAAAAATTGACCTATCCGAAGTTAATCCCCAAGATTTTTTTGGTGATCAAAACGCAAATATTGAAAAGCTTCGCGCTTATTTTCCTAAAATTAAAATTGTCGCTCGCGGTAATGCCCTTAAGGCTTATGGCGAAGAAATTATACTCACAGAATTCAGTAAACGGGTTGATATGCTCATTACTCATTTTGGGAAATACAACATTCTAAACGATGAAATTATTGAGCGTATCGTTCTTGCTGGAAGTGAGAATGGTCAAGAATTCAATGGGGGTACAGAAACTCAAATTCTTCATGGAGTAGGGGGGAAAATAATAAAAGCTAAAACGTTTAACCAAAAACGACTAGTAGAATCCATGTATGCAAATGATATGGTTTTTGCCGTAGGGCCAGCAGGTACTGGGAAAACTTATACTGGGGTTGCACTAGCAGTTAAAGCATTAAAAGAAAAACAAGTAAAACGAATAATTTTAACTCGTCCTGCTGTCGAAGCAGGTGAAAACTTAGGTTTTTTACCCGGAGATTTAAATGAAAAGTTAGATCCGTACATGCAGCCTTTATACGATGCTCTGCGCGATATGATTCCAGCTGTAAAACTTCAAAGTTATATTGAAAAAGGAACGATACAAATTGCGCCTTTAGCTTTTATGCGAGGTCGAACATTAGATAATGCTTTTGTCATTTTAGATGAAGCACAAAATACAACCCACGCTCAAATGAAAATGTTTTTAACGCGCATGGGAAAAAACGCAAAGTTTCTTTTGACCGGTGATCCAGGGCAAATTGATCTTCCAAGACGTATGATTTCAGGTCTTAAAGAATCACTATTGATTCTTAAAAACACCAAAGGGATTAAAATTATTTATCTGGATGATAAAGATGTAATTCGGCATCCTTTGGTCAAGAAAGTTATTGAGGCATATAAAACAATAGAACACGATAACTGATGCAAAAGAAGACAATCATGCAAACGGACCTTCACTTGGAAGGTTTACAATCCAAGTATATAGGGAAAGTAAGAGAAGTGTACCGCTTAAAAAACAATGTTCTCTTAATGGTGGCCACGGATCGCTTATCCGCATTTGACGTGGTTCTTCCAAAAGGGATCCCTTATAAAGGGCAAATTTTGAATCAAATTGCAACCCAAATGATGGAAGCCACGGCCGATATTGTTCCCAATTGGCTAGAAGCGACACCAGACCCTAACGTAGCCATAGGAAAATCTTGTGACCCTTTCAAGGTTGAAATGGTCATTAGAGGCTATCTTTCAGGTCATGCTGCAAGAACATATAAGGAAGGAGGGCGGATGCTTTGTGGAGTTTCTATGCCCGAGGGGATGAAAGAAAATGATCAATTTGAAACACCAATCATCACTCCTGCAACCAAGGCGGAAGAAGGCCATGATGAGGATATTTCTAGAGAAGATATAATAAAACAGGGAATTGTAAGTGAATCAGATTATATACAATTGGAAAAATTCACACGCGCACTTTTTCAACGTGGAACAGAAATTGCCCAAAAACAAGGATTAATACTGGTAGATACTAAATATGAATTTGGTAAAACAGCAGAGGGTAAAATCGTTTTAATTGATGAAATCCACACACCTGATTCATCACGATATTTTTATGAAGAAGGATATTTTAAGCGTCAAAAAGAAGGGTTGCCACAAAAACAACTCTCTAAAGAGTTTGTGCGCCAATGGTTAATCAGTGAAGGTTTTCAAGGGCTGGATGGGCAGCAGCTCCCTGAAATGAGCGAGCAACGTATTCAATCCATCTCAGAACGGTATATAGAGCTGTATGAAAAAATCACAGGAAAGGATTTCGTTAAAGCCGATTTGAGTAATATCGAAAACAGAATACAATCCAATGTAACTGGTTACTTTAACTAAAAAACAGAAATCCTAAGTTTTATTCGTCTTGCAGCAGTTCGTGAATTTCATCTGTAGATGTATTTGCTGGAAAACAGAGGGCGTTATCGTATTTTTTAAACCATGTAATTTGTCTTTTAGCGTACCTACGAGTATTTTTCTTGATTTCTTGTATCGCCTCTTCTAATGTGCAATCTCCTTCAAAATAAGGGAAAAGCTCTTTATACCCAACGGTGCGTAAAACTGATTTTGATTGATGGGGAATCAACGAACGAACTTCTTCTTCCAAGCCAGATTTAATCATCTGATCTACACGATTGTTGATGTTTTCATATAAAATTGTTCTAGGGCAGTGAAGGATTAACATTTTTGAGACAAAACTTCTGGGCTCACGCTCTTGACCTAAAAATGAAGAGTAGGGTTTGTCTGAGGCGACACATACTTCAAGTGCTCTTAGTAAACGGACGGGGTTGTTGTTGTCCACCCGAGTATAATACTTTGGATCCTTTTCTCGAAGAAGCTGTTGTAGTCCTTCAATACCATGGGTTTTATGAAAAACAGTTAACTGATTCCGGACTTCTTGGGGAATTTCAGGAAATTTATCCATTCCAAACATAACAGCATCAGCATACATCCCTGATCCTCCAACCATTATTAATGTATCTTTTTCCTTAAAAAGAGACTCAATTATTTCTATAGCTTCTGTTTCAAAATCGGCCACAGTATAGCTCTCTTTTATCGATTTAGATTGGATGAAATGATGCTTAACAGTTGCGAGCTCTTCTTCTGAGGGAACGGCAGTTCCAATTTGCATCTCCTTATAAAACTGTCTTGAATCACAAGAAATAATTTCTGTATCAAAAGCTTTAGCTAAAGCAATGCTCGTTTTAGTTTTTCCAACACCGGTGGGTCCAGCGATATAAATTAGTGTTTTAGTTGACATCATTTAGAGTTTTTCCACATTGGTGACAAAATATTGCACCTTCTTTGTGTGTTGGGGTTAGACAATGAGGGCAGGCTTGAGTGTTGGTATCGATTGGTTTTTGTTTGGACATTTCTGCGGTTACTATTCCAGTAGGGACTGCAATTATACCGTATCCCATAATCATAATGAGAGAGGCAACCAACTGTCCTACAGGTGATTGAGGTGCAATGTCACCATAACCCACAGTGGTTAAGGTTACAATACACCAATAAATACTTCTTGGAATACTGGTGAATCCACTAGAATTGTCTTCAATTAAGTACATTAATGTACCAAAAATGATGCATATAATTAAAACACCAAAAATAAAAACAGAAATTTTTGTTCGACTGGCTCTTAGCGCTTTAATCAAAAAATTTGATTCACTGACATACTTCGTCAGTTTAAGAATTCTAAATACTCTTAAAAGTCTCAATGCTTTAAGTGCTACAAGACTGTGACTCCCTGCGAGCACTAAAGAAAGGTACATGGGTAAAGTGGACAAAAGGTCAATGATCCCATAAAAACTAAAAATATACTTTGAAGGTTTGGATACACTCACAATCCTCATTATGTACTCAAGTGAAAAAAGAAAGGTAATGATCCATTCTCCCCAATTTAAGTAGCGATGATAAACAGCATCAATTGAAGCGATACTTTCTAAGGCAACAAAAAGTACACTGAGCAAAATTGTGATGAGTAGCACTATGTCGAAAAGTTTTCCAGCAGGAGTGTCGGCTTCGTAGATGACCTCGTGAAGTCTATGTTTCCATTTTTTCATGCCTAGGGCTACAGATTTAGAATCTTTAATTTGCATCCAAAGGTATCAACTTATTGTATTTTTTCCTCGTTAAAAAGCTACGAATTAACTTTTGGGTGTCGGTATTGTCTTGCATGGGGATAAGTCGAGATGAAATTTGCTTTGCATTCTTAATCTGATGATTAAGTTCAAAATAGCCATACCCTTTAAAAACATTGTTTTCAATAAAGATAAATGAGGATTCTCCTGTTTTTCGTCCTCTAGAAACGATGATGAAATTTGAATAAGGATAGAGAAAACTGCCCTTTAATTCATCAATCTTTTTTTTGTAGGAACTTTGGGATTCTTCACCAATACAAATTCCATCGCATTTATTTATTCCATGGTTAAAGCAGGGACCTGAAGTAGTTGCTGCAATACTTGTTTTTTGAAGACAAAGTCTAAAAGTAGTCGCCCAATTCAAAAGTTCAGTTTTAGCATTTTTCGAGTTTTTAAAAACACTTAAATAGGCGTATTCCTTTTTAGCCTGCTCAATGATTAAAGTGGGGTGTTTCATTGTTTCATCCAATCGAATTCCCATAGGATAAGTCCTGTATTTCATCGCTTTATTGAGCTTTGGGGCATTGGTTTTAATTTCATTTTGTTCTTTAAGCAAGGTGATCAGTTCATCTCCAGCAAGTGCATAGGTTACTGAATGAATTTCTTTTTGAATGACTCCAGCTTTTTTGGATTTGGCTGTTAAATGATTTAAAACTCTTTTTTTAATATTATTACTCTTTCCAATATAGATGATTTCGTTTTTTGAATTATGGATGTAATAGACTCCCATTTCAGAAGGCAACTTATCAATAACTTCTAAAAACTTAGGCGGAACTTTATTAGGGTGTTCTGAGCTTATGTGTGCCTTTAGAATATTCTTTTGTAGGTCTTTTTCCAAAAGAAGTTCAAATAATTTTACAGTCACTTTAGCGTCTCCTTGTGCGCGATGCTGATCCGCAAAAGGGATGCCTAAATTTCGTACTAATTTACCCAAACTATAGGCCGGTTGATCTGGTAAAAGAATTTTTGATAAAGAGACAGTGCATAAGGATTTGCGCTTATAAGCGAAGCCCAATCTTCTAAATTCAGTCTGTAAAATCCGATAGTCAAATGAGGCATTATGAGCCACGATGATGCACCCATCGGTAATTTGCACTATACGTTTAGCTATTTCATGAAATTTAGGTGCATTTCGAAGCATTTTAGATGAAATGCCTGTTAATTTTTGTACAAAAGGTTGGATTTCAATTTGAGGGTTCACCAAGCTGCTAAATTGATCTGTTATTGACTCACCGTCATGTATGTAGATTGCAATTTCTGTGATGCCTTCTTCATCGTACTTGCCTCCAGTAGTTTCAATGTCTAGAATGGCGTACATAATCAATAATTGCGTGCTCCAAAAATTTTACTACCAACACGGATCATATTTGAACCGCATGCTATAGCGAGTTCGTAATCGCCACTCATTCCCATAGAAAGGATGTGCATGTTAGGAAGTTTTTCTTTCGCGCTATCAAACACACGCTTTAATGTATTAAATTCTGAGGCAATTTGATCCTGGTCTTCTGTAAAAGTTGCCATGCCCATCAATCCAGCAATTTTAACGTTATTAAGGATTTTAGATTCTTCTATGAGTGAATTCAATTGGTCGGAAGGAAGTCCAAATTTTGTTTCTTCTTTAGCGATCCGGATCTGGACTAAACACGGAATAATTCTATCGTGCTTTTGGGCTTGCTTTTGGATTTCTTTCAACAATTTAAAGCTGTCAACCCCGTGGATTAAATCCACAAAATGAGCCATATACTTTACTTTATTTGTTTGCACATGACCTATCATATGCCATGAGATATCCTTAGGGAGTTGTTCCCATTTCAATGCCATTTCTTGGATTTTATTTTCACCAAAAACGCGTTGTCCCGCCTCGTAGGACTGGGTTATTTCTTCTATTGATTTTGTTTTTGAAACAGCAACCAAAGTGACTTCTGAGGGGATGCTCTCAATGAGGTCTTTGGTTTTAGTCTTAATATCCATAGTGTAAAGATAAGGGTTCGAACTGCAAAATGAACGTTACAAGATAAATTTTAGATCAAAAAAAAAGCTACCCGAGGGTAGCTTTAAAATTAGTTGTCAGAACAGCTTATTGAGCAGCTTTCATTCCTTGTTCAATTAGATCGTAAAACTGATCCAACTTAGGAAGTACTACAATGCGAGTTCTTCTGTTTTTTGCACGATTTGCAGAAGTATCATTATCAGCTACAGGAATGTAGTAACTTCTTCCTGCTGCAGTCATTCGTGCTGGTGCAACACCAAAATCTTTTTCAAGAATACGAACTACGGCAGTAGCGCGTTTTACAGAAAGATCCCAGTTGTCAACAATACCATCAATTTTGATTGGCACATTATCAGTATGTCCTTCAACCATGAATTCAAGCTCTGGCTTATCGTTAACTACTTTTGCAACTTTTCCTAAAACTTCTTTAGCTCTAGAAGTTACAGTGTAACTTCCGCTTCTGAACAATAATTTATCAGAAATGGAAACATATACAACTCCCTTTTCAACGTTGATTTCGATGTCATCATCACTCATGTTGCCGAGCACTCCTTTAAGGCTGGTAACTAAGGCTAGCGTTACAGAGTCTTTCTTAGTAACTGCATCTTGCATACGTTGAATACGAATGTCTTTTTCTTTCATACTCTCTAAAGACATTTCAAGATTCTCAGCTCCTTTTTGAGAAAGTGTGGTCAAGTTACCAATGTTATTAATCAAATCTTGATTATTGGCTTTTAAAAACGTATTCTGCTCCTCAAGTGTAGCCAAAGATGCAAGGGCAGCTTCTTTGTCTTCATTACATGAATTGAGTTTGACAGTTGCTGCGTCTAAAAGGTTTTTAGTGTTTTGTTGTAATTCTTCTAATTCAGTGAATTTTTTTTGAGATACACAGGAGGAAAGAAGTATCCCGGATACCATTAAAGCTATAGCTTTTTTCATAATGATGTTCTGTTTTAAATTTTGATTTTACAAATTAACTGAAATTTATTTATAATTTTTGTTCAAATCCTTGAAATTTAACCGTCTGAGGATAAAATAATCAATAATGATATGTTTTCGTAAAAAGTAGTTTTTACTTTGCTTTTGTTTTTTTCGGAGCAAATGATTGGCTTTAAACATTTTATAGAATGAAAAATGGGCCCTAATGATTGCAAAGGTTGCTTTAAAATTTAATCTTAAGAAGTAAGCAATACCAACCATACCATCGAATACTAACTTTTTAAATAAAGTACTGTAAAGTCTATTCTCAGGCAGGTTTTTTGCACACATCAGTAAAGAGTTTCTGTGATTTAGGTAAATTTTTCTAGGAGAAGCGGGTAGTGTAGCGCCTCCAACATGGAAAACTTTAGATTGTCCGACTGCCTCGACAGTATATCCAACGTTGAAAATTCTCCAGCACAAATCAATCTCTTCTTGATGCGCAAAGAAAGTAGAGTCAAAACCTCCCAACTCCCAAAATGTTTTACTCCGAATAACAAAACAAGCGCCACTAGCCCAAAATACAGGAACAGTTTCATTGTACTGATTGTTGTCTTCCTCACAACGATTTAGGATTCTGCCTCTACAAAAAGGAATGCCTAAAGTATCAATGTAGCCGCCAGCAGCTCCTGCATATTCGAAATGAGTTCTTTTGTTGTAGTCCAAAATATGGGGCTGTACAACAACCGTGTCAGGATTAGATTCAAAACGCTCTATCAAAGGAGGGAGCCAATTAGTGGTAAGTTCTATGTCGGTATTGACCAGGGCATACAGATCAGCTTTAACTTGTTTCAAGCCTTCGTTATACCCTCCTGCAAAGCCTTTATTGTTATTGAGAACAATGCATTCTACTTCGGGATGAGTAGCGCTAACCCAAGAAACAGAACCGTCTGTTGACCCGTTGTCAATTATTACGATTGATGCGTTTTTGCTGTTTTTAATTGCGCCAGGAAGGAACTTCTTTAAAAGTGCTATTCCATTGTAATTCAATAAAACTACGGCAGTTGATTTCATCAATTCGATTTGTATTTTGGAAGTTCTTTGATGAATTGGTAGTGTTGATTTTCATAATCCATAGCGCAAAAATAGTGATTCAAACCGTTTGTGAGCATCATAAAACGACTCTTAACTTGAAGATTATATCGCGCGATTTGATCAAAAACGTGCTGATCTAAGGGAATATTTGGTGCTTTACATTCTACTAAAATGAAGTTGCCTTCAATTGGATTCATGACCATAATATCAAAACGCTTCCGAGTGTTGTATAGTTTAATCTCGTTTTCAACTTTAATCCATGAAGCGGGATAGCCAAGGGTTTGTGTAAGGTAATTAAGGCAATGAATCCGAACCCATTCTTCTGGGGTACACAACACCCATTTTTTACGAATTTGGTCAAAGATATAGGGTTTATTTTCCCTATTTTTGAGTTGTACTTCACAAGCAGGAAAATTGAGTTGCTGCATACTGTAAAAGTGCAATAAATTTTTTTATATGCAAGCGTTCTTCACGCTACTTTCTAAAATTGAAAAAGATCAATTTTCCCCTTTTTACTTATTGTCGGGAACCGAATCTTATTATCTAGATGCAGTACTTGCCTCTCTTACTTCTAAATTGGTTGATGAGGCTTCCCGAGATTTTGATTACACCTTGTTCTTTGGTAAAGAAGTCAATGCTTCAGAGGTAATTGAAACGGCAAAACGCTATCCTATGATAGCGAAATACAACCTTGTTGTGGTTAAGGAAGCGCAGCAAATGCCTCCAGCTGCATTTGATGAACTAGCGATGTATGCAGCACAACCAACAAGCCAATCCATTGTGGTATTGTGTTATATGCACAAGGCTTTTGATAAGCGAAAAAAGCTTTTTAAGACTGTGGAAAAAACAGGTGAAGTTTTAACGGTTAAGCCCTTGTATGACAACCAGATTCCGCAGTGGATTCGTGAACATGCAAGTTCGCTTCAAATGGATCTTACACCTACAGCAGTTGAGCTGCTTTCGTCTTATGTTGGAGCTAATTTAAGTAGGCTTTCAAGCGAATTGAAAAAACTGAAATTAGTCGTTCAACAAAATGAAACGATTGACGAAGTGGCTATTGAAAAATACGTTGGAATAAGCAAGTCGTTCAATAGTTTTGAGTTACAAAAAGCCATTGGCTTGGGCAATTTTTCTTTATCCTTTCAAATAGTGCAGTATCTCAATAGAAATCAAAAGGTTCATCCTTTGGTATTAATCCTTTCTTCGCTTCATTCTTATTTTCAAAAACTTTTGCTTTTAAAAGGGGTGGCAAATCCTAAAAGTGCTGCAGCAACTATTGGGGTTTCTCCCTATTTCTTAAAAGAATATGAAGCAGCGGCTAAACGATTTAATATGCGTCAACTAAGTGCTGCGATGCGCTATGTTTTTGAAGCGGATCTTAAAAGTAAGGGAATTGGTGGCGTAAATTCAAGGCCAGAAGAAATCCTTGAAACGTTATTACTTCGTCTGTTTACTCTTTAATTGTTCAGAGCGGAAACTGCTCAGGGTCGTCTTCGTGCATGATATTGTAAACTGCCTCGAATACATCATCTTCAGAAGGCTTAGAAAAATAATCTCCATCACCTCCATAGGCAGGCCTGTGTGCTTTGGCGGAGAGAAGCTTTGGAGCACTGTCAAGCAGCGAAAAGATTTCTTGCTTTTCAATGAGTTGTTGGAGAATATAGGAGCTTCCACCACCGGGTACGTCTTCATCAACTATCAATACTCGATTTGTTTTTTCTATACTTTGACGTATTTCTTCTTTCAAATCAAATGGAATCAATGATTGAACATCAATAATTTCAATTTCAATTCCCTCTTGGGCTAGCCGAAGAGCTGTAGCCTCAACTATTCTAAGAGTCGAGCCGTAGGAGATTACAGTGAGATCTGAACCTGAACGCATGACTTCTATTTTTCCTAAAGGAACAGTAAAATCTCCTAAATTACTTGGCAAAACCTCTTTTAATCGATACCCATTTAAGGATTCAATAACAATAGCAGGTTGTTCAATCTGCATTAATGTATTGTAAAAACCAGCAGCTTGGGTCATGTTTCTTGGGACTAATATATGCATTCCACGAAGCAAATGAATCATTCCTCCCATAGGAGATCCGGAATGCCAAATTCCTTCTAAACGATGGCCTCTGGTACGGATAATTAAAGGCGCAATTTGCTGACCAATAGTCCTGTAGTTCATTGAAGCTAAATCATCACTCAAGATCTGAATACAGTATAAAATATAATCTAAGTACTGAATTTCTGCTATTGGACGAAGCCCTCTCAACGCCAATCCAATTCCTTGGCCGGCAATTGTGGCTTCTCTAATTCCGGTATCCGCTATACGAAGGCTTCCGTGCCTACTTTGGAGCCCTTCCAAGCCTTGATTTACATCTCCAATTTTACCTACGTCTTCACCGAAGATTAGTAGCGAATCGTATTTTTTAAGAAGTGCATCAAAGTTATCTCGAATAATAACCCTCCCATCAACAGATTGATTTTCGCCATCATACGAGGGTGCGATCGCTTTAAAACTCATCAACTCCTCTACAGAAACGGTGTAAAGGTGTGATGAAATCTTTTTCTTCATTTCAACAGTCAAGGTGTCAAGCCATAGTTCAAAAGATGGAAGCTTAGCATTGTTTTGCTGACCCAAAATTGTTTTGATTTGTCTGCCTGCAGAAATAATGTCCTTAAAACCGAGTTCGTTAACTTGATTTAGTTTTGAAAAAATCAGTTGAATTTTAGGGTCATTGTGAGTTTGTTTTTTAAGAGCTGGCAAAAAGCTTATCAACTTAGTCTTTTCTTTTAAAATAGGGGTCTGGTAAGCTTCCCAAGCAGCTCTTCGCGCTATCCTTACTTCTTTTGAGGCGGCTTCTTCCATTGCAACTAGCTCAGGTTCTTTGGCAAAACCTTCCTTGAGAATCCAGTTGCGCATTTTTAAATTACAGTCAAATTCTTTTTCCCATTCTAAGCGTTCTTTAGACTTGTAACGCTCATGGGAGCCTGAAGAGGAGTGTCCCAAGGGCTGAGTCAATTCTGTGACGTGAATCAAAACAGGAACGTGTTCGTTTCGAGCAACTTTAGAAGCGGTTTCATAGGCTTCAATTAGGGCTAAATAGTCCCAACCCTTAACCTTTATTATTTCAAACCCTTTCTGTGTTTCGGTTCTTTGAAACCCTTTAAGAGCCTCAGAAATACTTTCTTTGGTAGTTTGGTCTTTATTGGATACAGAAATTCCGTATTCATCATCCCAAACACTGATCACCATAGGAACTTGCATAACACCTGCAGCGTTGATGGTTTCAAAAAACATTCCTTCGCTTGTACTGGCATTTCCAATGGTTCCCCAAGCTATTTCATTCCCATTTTTAGAAAAATTATCTCGATTTTTAGTGGCGTAGGCTCTATAAACTTTAGAAGCTTGAGCTAATCCTAATAGTCTTGGCATTTGGGAGCCTGTAGGGGAGATGTCTCCACTGTGATTTTTCAAGTTGATTACATCCAGCCATTTTCCATTTTTATCTCTACTAGCTGTAGCAAAATGTCCTCCCATCTGTCTTCCTCCAGACATGGGCTCGCGTGTGGTGTCAAGGTCTGCATAAAGTGCTGCAAACACATTAGAGACTGTGAGTAAACCTTGTGCCATGAGTAGTGTCTGGTCTCTGTAGTATCCAGACCTATAATCACCTTCTTGAAAAAAATGATTTATTGCCAACTGAGGCAATTCTTTACCGTCTCCAAAAATTCCAAATTTACCTTTACCAGAGAAAACTTCACGACGTCCTAGCAGACTGCATTCCCGACTAAGAACAGCAAGGCGATAATCTTCAAGAACTTTTTTCTTAAAAGCCTCGAAACTTATTTTTAGTTCATTCTCAGAATTCTGAATTTTCATATGATAGCGCGAAAATACAAAAAAAAATACTGGGTTAAAGAAAGGCGGGAGTCTGATGAATCAAAAGCCCTTTACGGATTAATTTAAAACCACTTCCGAGTAAATAAACTGCTTAAGGTGCTTAATCTTGGGGTAAAAATAAATCGGATTTTGGTTGCGTATCGCGATTGAGAGGGTTCAAAACCATTGGAGGAATAGAGCGGGAAAAAAATCTCAAAATAGTCCGGAACCAAACTGAACTTAAAGCCAGAATCAAAATAGGTTACTGCAGAACGATTACGGTTTTTAAGAATCCCTACATCTCCATAAAATTCAATCCATTTCCAAATCCCAATTGAGGAGTTGATGGAGGTCATGTAATCGTTTGCTGAGGATTCATTAAAAAAGGCTTTAAAGCCACCTTCAGCAGGAACAAACTGTTGACTATAGATACCAGTATCTTCTGATCTGCCTAAGTAATCATAGCGAAATAAGTAATCCGGAGAACGGTTTAAGTTAAAATCAAAAAATTGGGTTTCGGTAGAATTATGCCACAGAAATTTTCCTGCAAAAAAGCGAATCGCAAACTGACGTCCGCTTGGAAATAATTTTCTATAATTACTACTGAAATAAATTTTTCCAAATTTTGTTGAAGCTTCAATATTAGAATTGGTTGATAAAACATTCACCGCATCTGAGTTATTGTATCGGTGTAATACGTTAAAAACACTGTAATCAGGCGTTACCTGAATATTGGGGTCTCTGTCTCGAAATACATTAAACAATGAAAAATTAAGTAATTGTCTTTTATTTGAGCGTAAATCAAAAGGCCTGAAATACATGGAAAAGGAAGGCTGAATAGAGGTGTACCTCAAATTGGTGTTGTAGTGGTAACTTTTTCCCGTTAAGAAAACTTGATTCAAGTAGTTTTTACTTTTATGATTGATAAAGCGGTAGCGTGTTCTAAAAAAACCAACCATTGTTTTTTCTTTCAAAGAATATTGAGGATGTAAATCAATTTCAAACGGTTGATTTTTTACTCGGGTATTATAAATACGCAAGCCTCCTGTAAACCCATCATAAGCATTAAAGTCTGAAATTGGGTGATAAAACAATTGATTCCGCTTGAGGTTTTCACTGTCACCGTAAAACGTCATTTGCAGGGGTTTAAAGCCTGTGGATGATTTAAGATATTTCCAATTGTTCGGTCTGTTTTTTTCAGGTAGAAAACGATCTGAATTGATGGCCACAAAATCTGCATCTAAGGTGTTCAATTGAATAATGCTATCTTTTCCGGAATGGAAAATCCATTGTTCACTGATAATTGAATCGTCTTTGATTAAGTCTAGTTTATAAGGTACCGGTTTATTGTTTTTCTCACTTACAGTAAGTTTGACAGATTGATCTTGTTTGGTGAGATTTTTAATAGAAAGGTCATAGGCCTCGCGGTCGGTTAAATAAGTGTCAAAAAACCACTGGGTGTCCTTAGTGGATTTTTCTTTGATAATATTATTTAGCGGTATTAGACCTTTATTTTCAGAAAACTCTCGAATACTTTGCTCTAAAATGTTTCCATTCAAATATTGGTCTAAATACATCAATCCAGAACCTGCATGATAGGGAATTGTGTAAAGTTCATTTGATTTATTTAATTTTTCTTTACCTAGCGTATCTTGTTGCTGTCTATTGGCATGTTCACCAAATTCAGCAATAAAAGAAAAGCTTTCATTAAAGCCGATATGTGCAGCACTGTAAGAATTGAACGGTCGGAACCCCAAAAATTTAAACTTATAGAGGTCGCCTAGAAATTTACTATCAGGGAAAAACGTTTCAACATACTTCATCATGAGGTAAGTTTGAATTCCTCCTAAGACCCAGTGTTCTTTTCGTTTATTAATAATAAATAATTCATTTAAATACGAAGCCAGATAGGCTTTCATAAAACGAGTTTCGTAAGTAAAGTCATCTGGAAAAGGGTTAAGGAAAGCAAGAGCTTGACTAATCCCGACGATAGGATTTTTAGCGTAGTCTTTTCTTAAAACGAGTAGCTTTTTATTGGGTATTGGAACCAAAGTCTGTTTTGTAAAAGAATCAATTCTTTGAATGGATTTTTCAAGATTTACTTCGACGTTTTTACTGGATAGGATATCTGTTACAATTGAAAACCCATCATTAATTTTAATGGTTTTAAAAGAATCTTTGGAATCAAAAACAAATTCAGGGCTAATAATATTTTGATCTTTAAAGACAGATTTTTTTTGATCACCACTTGAATTTATTTCTGTGGTGAGTTCATTCAGGTTACTTACCAAAGTATAAGCGGCAGGATAGTCCCAATTAAATTGGTAATTACTTGGATAACTACTGTAATCTCTAAATCCAAGATTACTGATTGTCAACCATTCGCTTTCATAACGCGGAGCTACGGAAATAAATAAATCACGTAATAAAATTCCATCATTGGAATTAATACCCACACCAGTAAACTTGTCATCGGGTATTTTGATGGTGTATTGTAGTGCTAAATCGAGATGTTCACCGGGCTCCAAAGCTTGAGCAAGATCAAGCTTAATGATATCCAATTGTTTGGCTAAACGGGACCAACCTAAGATAGACGGACCTTCTAAAACGCCAATCTGTGTAAACCCTAGTTTATTATTTGAACTGATATAAAAACTGCGATTAAATTCATTTGCCAAATGACTCGCCAAAGGGGTAGGCGCGCCTTGGTAAGAATTTGCCCAATCATATAAATAAATTTCCTCTAAAGGATGCTCGGAAGTATTGACATAATCAATAGTTTGTGAAACTGTCAAAGTTTCTTGTTCCGAATTCAAAACAACGTCAAGGGTATAGTTTGTTTGACTCCATAGACTCGATGTAATAAGAAAGCCAAATAAAAACAACACCAAAGAACGCTTCATGCCTATCTAGAAATTAGGTTTATAATTATCTTGAATATAAAAGCGATTTAAGCATTCCATTACTTCATCTTTGGTATCTACTAACTCAATCAAATCTAGGTCTTCTGGACTAATGTTTTTTTCTTTAAGAAGGGTATTTTTAATCCAGTCAACTAATCCATTCCAGTAGTCGCGACCTACCAATATGATTGGAAATTTAGTCACCTTATTGGTCTGGATTAATGTATAGGCCTCAAAAAGTTCATCTAAAGTGCCGACACCACCTGGCATCACAACAAATCCTTGTGCATATTTAACAAACATTACCTTGCGCACAAAAAAATATTGAAAATTAATCAGTTTATCTTGATCGATATAGGGGTTGCTTTTCTGCTCAAAGGGTAATTCTATGTTCAGACCAACTGAAGTGCCTCCAGCTTTTTGAGCTCCTCGATTTGCAGCTTCCATAATACCTGGCCCACCTCCGCTAATGACTCCATATCCAGAGGCTGCTATAGCTTCAGCTATAGCAACAGTGAGTTGGTAATTTGGACTGTCTTCTTGAGTTCTTGCTGAACCAAATATTGAGATACAGGGGCCAATCGCACTCAAAGTTTCATAGCCTTCGACAAACTCACTCATGATCTTGAAGAGTGCCCATGAGTCGTTGGACTTAATTTCGTTCCAGTTTTTAGCCTTAATTTTTTTCATGTGCTTATGGGGTGTAGTTTTTGAGTTAATTCTTGTGCTAGAAAGCGTGCAGTATGGCTTCGCTCTATAGAAATTAAATCTTCTGGTATTCCACTAAAAAGCAATTCTCCACCTTTACGGCCTCCTTCGGGTCCTATGTCAATAACATGATCTACTTGTTTAATTACGTCTAGATTATGTTCTATAATGAGAACTGTATTCCCTTTATCTACCAATCGGTTTAGTACATCAAGAAGTACGCGAATATCCTCAAAATGAAGACCTGTGGTTGGCTCATCTAAGATATAAAATGTTTGACCCGTATCTTTTTTGGAAAGCTCGCTGGCTAGTTTAATTCGTTGTGCCTCTCCACCGGATAAAGTAGTAGAGGACTGCCCCAGTGTAATATACCCTAAACCAACATCTTGGATCATTTTAAGCTTTCGATATATTTTAGGTAGGGCTTCAAAAAAAGAACAAGCTTCGTTAATTGACATGTTCAGCACATCAGAAATTGACTTTCCTTTAAAGCGAATTTCCAAAGTTTCACGATTGAATCTTCTGCCTTGACAGCTTTCACATTCTACATAAACATCTGGTAAGAAATTCATTTCAATGACCTTCATTCCGCCTCCTTGACACGTTTCACATCGACCACCAACTACATTAAAGCTAAAACGCCCCGGTTTGTATCCTCGTATTTGAGCTTCTGGAGTCAAGGTAAATAAGCTGCGAATTTCACTAAAAACACCACAATAGGTAGCGGGGTTACTTCTCGGTGTTCTTCCAATAGGGCTTTGGTTGATGTCAACTACCTTATCAATGTGTTTCAAACCTTTAATACGATCGTAAGCCAAAGGAACTTTAACACCATTGAAGATATGTTCATTTAGAATAGGGTAGAGGGTTTCATTAACAAGGGTTGATTTTCCACTTCCAGAGACCCCTGTCACGCCGATCATTAAGCCTAAAGGAAATTCAACGTCTACGTTTTTTAAATTATTGCCTTTACAACCGTATAAGTTGATTGACTTTCCATTTCCTTTTCTGCGCTCTTTAGGAATTTCAATGCGCAACTCTCCGGTTAGGTATTGAGCAGTAAGAGTACGTTCGTTTAAGGTTTCATCAGGCGTACCTTCAGAAATAATTTCTCCTCCATTTTTACCCGCATAAGGACCCATATCAATTAAATGGTCCGCGCGCAGCATCATGTCTTTATCGTGTTCTACAACCAATACAGAGTTCCCAAGATCACGCAATGCAAGTAATGAATGAATTAAGCGATCGTTATCTCTTTGGTGTAAGCCAATACTGGGTTCATCTAGGATATACAACACTCCAACCAGTTGGGATCCGATTTGGGTTGCTAAACGAATTCGTTGGGCTTCTCCACCTGAGAGCGACTTTGAGGAGCGGTTGAGTTGTAAATAATCCAAGCCAACATCTAGTAAAAACTGAAGTCGAACGCGAATCTCTTTTATAATTTCTTTAGCTATTTTTTTTTCATTTTCGTTGAGAAAAGGCTCTAATTCAGAAATCCATACGAATAAGTCTTGTAAATCCATACTAACCAAATCCGCAATATTGGCTTCATTTAATTTAAAGAATAAAGCTTCTTTTCGTAAACGTGAACCGTTACAAGTGTTGCATTTATAACTGTCCATAAACCCGGAGGCCCATCGCTTGATACTCGCTGTAGCTGCTTCTTCGTAGGAAGACTCGATATAGTGTTCCAGTCCTTCAAAATCAATTTTATAGGTTCGTGTAATTCCCAAAGTAGTTGAAGGTATATCAAATTTTTCTTGACTTCCTTTTAAAATCACCTCCATTCCAGCTTTTGGAATTTTACTGATAGGATCCGTCAATGAAAAGTCATAACATTTTGCAATGG
>ENA-OUOG01002459-OUOG01002459.1-marine-metagenome-genome-assembly--contig:-NODE-2459-length-19191-cov-3.717694_pt1 | contig 19191 bp, 18 predicted proteins | sample MGYA00248635_ERZ508505 | MGnify/ENA primary metagenome ERZ508505 (study PRJEB26176, sample SAMN06267871) | marine metagenome | isolation source: Saanich Inlet, British Columbia, Canada | place: Pacific...
GTGAGTCCAAGTTCTATCTGCAAACCGTTCAAAGTAAATCGTGTATGCAGGTTGTATTGCTACTGGTGTTTTAATCAAATGCCATCATCTCTTCTAAGCGATACAGATGTGCCACCATTGTGTGACGTATTCGCTCCAGTTACCGTAGCCCCTTCCCACAAATAACAAGTATAATCAACCCCGTTGTATGAAACTGTTTCGTTTCCATCACCGCCTACAAAAGTACCATCAGAAGTTACCATGCGATAACCTTTGTAAAGTTTAATGTACCAACGAGTATCTGATCCCGGTAGCCCTGACTGAAAAACATTAGCCTCAAATGCATCACCGTAGGTATTAAGCAATGTAGGAATATGAGTGTTTTCAAATGTGCCAGAATCAAGTGAATCTGTTGTAGAACCATGTCCCACACCGTAGCGCATAATGCCGCCTTTGTTAGGTGTCGCTGCCATAGCTTTATCTGCCATGCTTAGAGCTGATGGTAAGACAACACCTGCTGCTAATGCTGACATTACAAATTGTCGGCGATCAATTTGACCGGTCGTTAATTTGAATTTTTGTAATGATATAAATTGTTTTTTCATAATTATTCCCTCCTTATTTTTTGTACCCAATTCTTTGTTATAATTAGTTATTTAGAATCGTTACTTGGATTACTGTTGCACAGTTATTGTTGATTTACAAAGTTAACATTTTTTACTTTTGGTACTATCTTTAAATAATCCGGCCTTATAATTCCTATTATGAAGATTTATCTTTACAAGATGCAAGCCACTAGCTTTAATTGTAGAAATGATGCGGATAGTCTTCGCGTTTAAGGGAGGATCTATTATTGCATCCAATTTTGGGTACCATTATTCAACGCCTGTTATTAGGAATAGTAACACTATTTTTTGTTTCACTAATAATTTTTAGTTCTGTTGAATTTTTACCTGGTGATTTTACCCAAGCAATTCTTGGACAAGCTGCAACAGAAGATACTGTAGCTGCTTTTAGAGCAGAGCTTGGTTTGGATAAGCCTGCATATATTCGTTATTTTGATTGGATTGGAGCGGTTGCACAAGGAGATCTTGGATACTCATTCTCTGGGCGAAGTGCATCTGGAGTTGATCGATCGAGAGCTGTTGTGGATTTGGTTGCACCTCGATTAGGCAACACACTTTTTCTTGCTGGAATGGCTGCAATAGTCTCTGTTCCATTAGCTCTGGTTCTTGGAATTACAGCTGCGCTTTACCGAAATTCAGTTTATGATCGCTCTGTAAATGCTGTCACACTTACAACAATTTCTTTTCCAGAATTCTTCTTAGCATATTTATTAATTTTGTTTTTCGCATCTTTATGGCCAGTATTTCCATCTTTAGCTAACGTAAATGCTGAAACTGAATTGGCTGAACGAATATATAAATGTATATTACCAGCACTAACTTTAACACTTGTAATTGTTGCTCATATGATGCGCATGACACGCGCTGCAATTATAAATTTATTAGCTAGCCCATATATTGAAATGTCACAATTAAAAGGATTGTCAAAAGCAAAAGTCATTATGCGTCATGCGCTTCCCAATGCATGGGCGCCTATTGCGACTGTTATAGCATTTAATCTAGCTTACTTGGTTGTTGGAGTTGTGGTTGTTGAAGTTGTTTTTGTATATCCAGGCATTGGTCAATTGATGGTAGATGCTGTTACAACTCGTGATATTCCAGTTGTTCAAGCTTGTGCTTTAATATTTGCAACAACCTATATCTTACTTAATCTAACAGCAGATATTATCGGTATAGTCACGAACCCAAGATTGTTGCATCCAAGATGACAGATACACCTCAAGCTTACTCTGCCGCAGCAGAAATAGGTCAAATTCGAGAACGCCGTACTTGGATACAAATCGCCAAGATTGAACTCAAAAAGGCGCCTTATTCAGCCTGGTTTGGGTTAATTGTAATTGCAATATATTTGTTTGTTGCAATCTTCGCGCCTCTGCTTGCACCTCATGGCGAGGCTGAGATATTTCCTGCATCATTTGCTCCTTGGGGTGGGGATTTTGTCTTTGGAACTGATCAAATTGGTCGAGATATATTCTCTAGATTAATTTACGGTGCCCGAAATACAATTGGAATTGCACTTGCAACGACTTTACTTTCATTTGCAATTGGTGGCTCACTTGGCTTAATTGCAGCCATTTCTGGAGGTTGGCTAGATCAACTTTTAAGTCGCTTTGTCGATGTATTAATGGCTATTCCTGGCTTAATTTTTGCACTTATGCTTTTAACTATTTTTGGATCCAGTATTTTATCCTTAATTATGATTATTGCAGTTTTAGACAGTACGCGCGTGTTTAGGCTTACACGTTCAGTTTCAGTGAGTGTTGTTGTTATGGACTATGTTGAAGCGGCAAAACTACGCGGTGAAAAATTGGGGTGGATAATGAGGCGAGAAATATTGCCAAATATCATGCCTCCATTAATCGCTGAGTTTGGACTTCGCTTTAGCTTTGTTTTCCTAACAATTGCGGCTTTGAGTTTTCTAGGACTTGGCATTCAGCCACCAACAGCAGATTGGGGGTCAATGGTTCGTGATAATGCATCTATGATACAATTTGCTAAATATGATCTCACGGCTGCATTAACTCCGATGATCCCTGCGGGCGCTATTGCACTTTTAACTGTAGCTGTGAATTTTGTAGTTGATTGGTTCTTGCACATAACAAGTGGATTAAACGATGAGCACTAAGCATGGCAAAAAAGGTGACATTCTTCTTGAAATGAAAGATATCAGAATAGATGGCTTTTCTGATGAGCGTTGGCACAAAATTATTAAAGGCATTGATCTCACTCTACATCGAGGCGAAGTTATGGGTTTGATAGGTGAGTCTGGCGCAGGTAAATCCACACTTGGCTTAGCTAGTATGGGATTTACTAAACCTGGATGCAAAATTACATCTGGATCTGTTGTTTTTGATGGAAAAGATTTGGTAACAGCAAGTGAAGATGAAAAACGATCTCTTTGGGGTACTCGCATTGCATATGTTGCACAATCAGCAGCTGCTTCTTTTAACCCTGCACATCGATTATTAAATCAAACAGTTGAAGCAAGTCTCAATCAAAATTTACAATCGCGAGATTTAGCAGAAGCAGACGCTCGAAATTTATATAAACAATTACAATTGCCTGATCCTGAAAATATTGGAGATCGATATCCTCATCAAGTTTCTGGAGGTCAATTACAACGCATGATGACTGCCATGGCGATGTCACCACGCCCTGATCTAATTATCTTTGATGAACCAACAACAGCTCTCGATGTGACAACTCAAGTAGAAGTGCTGGTAGCAATGCGTGCTATAGTTGAAAAATTCAACACTGCGGCATTATACATTACACATGATTTAGCTGTAGTTGCGCAAATGGCTGATATAATTAAAGTATTGCGGTATGGTAAAGAGGTGGAAGAGGCTGATACTCGTAAGATGCTTAAATCCCCCAAAGAAGAATATACTAAGTCTCTTTGGTCAGTACGTGCATTGGAAAAAGCTGAGGCTCCCAGTGATGATATTATATTATCGATTAACAATGTAGATGCTGCCTATAATGGTTCATTAAAGGTATTGCATGATGTAAATATTAGAATTCCTAGGGGGCGTACGGTTGCCGTTGTAGGTGAAAGTGGCTCAGGAAAATCAACAACTGCCAGGGTAATAACAGGCTTGTTGCCACCTATGGTAGGCAACGTTGAGTTTAATGGTAAGACACTTCCTGCAGAGCTTAAAGACCGCACTAAAGATCAATTACAACGCATTCAGATGATCTATCAAAGTGCAGATACTGCAATGAATCCAAGGCAAACAATTGCCGAAATTATTGGCAGACCTCTAGAATTTTACCATGGTCTGTCTGGAATGCAGAAGCAGGACAGAGTTCTTGAGTTATTGAAAATGATAGAACTTGATGAGAGTTTCTATGATCGCTTCCCAAGTGAGTTATCGGGGGGTCAAAAACAGCGCGTTTGTATTGCTCGCGCACTTGCGGCTGATCCTGAAATCATCATTTGTGATGAAGTTACGTCTGCACTAGATCAAATTGTCCAAGAAGGTATATTGAAGCTTCTTTTGAATTTACAAAAAGATTATAATATTACTTATCTGTTCATTACACATGATATTGCTGTTGTTAATGCGATTTCAGATGAAATAGTTGTCATGTACCAAGGAGCGGTAATCGAGCAGGGCTTGAAGAGTGAAATTATGTCGCCACCACATCCAGAATACACTCAACTTTTACTTAATTCTGTTCCTGAAATGGATCCAGATTGGCTAACAAAATTAGTTAAATCTAGATAAGTAATAGATCCTTCAGCTTAATAACTACTAATGAAAAGTATTTTATTATTATGTTTGATTAGCTGATTTTTTGTGGCTGTCGTAACTTGCGCCAAGCTCAGATCGCAGAAAATCACCAAAATGTATTGGTTCAAAGTGTGGATCACCCGTACCTTTTAGAGGTTTTATGATTGTATTGACGTGTGGATCAAAGAAGAATGGAATTGAATATCGCTCTTTTCCTGAGCGGTTTATAACTCGATGAGGCGTAGATTTAAGTAAACCGTTAGATAACCGGTTGAGCATGTCACCAACGTTTACCACAAATGTACCATCAATTTTAGGGACGTCGATCCAATCACCATGGGGCGTTTGGACTTGTAGACCTCCAATACCATCTTGTGCAAGAAGTGTAAGTGCTCCAAAATCAGTATGTGGCGCGGAACCATATAAATCATCAGGGCTAAGTATTGGACTTGGTGGATAGTGCAATAATCTAAGCCATGTAGTAGGTAAATTAAATGCCGGCATAAGTTCATTGGGTTTGGCATTGCAAGCCTCCGCAGCAATACTGATGAGACGTCTTCCTAAAGTGGACATTTGTTCTGTGTAAGCAGTTAGCGTATTACGAAAACCAACAATATGAGGCCACTGATTGGGGCCTGATAGATATTCATCTGATTTTTCATCGCTTTCACGCATCATCATGAAACTGCTAGATTGATTTGGTTTTTTTACATCTGCAAGTTTTGAATTAACATCAGTTGAGGTGTTTATTGGAATGTATCCGCGATGGTTTTTATCAAGTAATATTGTCCGCTTTTCTGCTTCATTCAATCTGTGAAAATTTTTCGAAGCTTTAAAAGTTTCATCAATAAGTAATTGAGAAACGCTATGGTTTTTTATATAAGCAAATCCTGCTGTGGAATATGCATCTGCAAATTTTGATACGACACTATCATGAGGGTTTGAAAGGTCTATAATAGCAATCTTAGTAAAGTCAGGCATTTGCGGCCTTCAGGAAGAATTTATAAGAATTATCTTTAAGGTATGTCTTGATTTTTAAAAACTAATTTAAGAATTCTTTTAAATCAATATGTCTATTCAATAAAATTATTTGTTTTAATTTTAAACTCCTTAATCTGCATGAAAAGAATTGGAAGCATTAGCACCAATCCTATGGCCATGGTTGCTAAACCTGGCGCAATAAAAAAGAACGAAACAATTGCTACCCACCAACGCTGCCATTTTTGTAATGAAGAAATAAAGTACCCAGAGAATGCAACCCCAAGAGATGCTATTCCTAACATTGCCCCAATAAGTGTAATTGTAAACAACCACCAAGTGAAACCGTCTGCAATAAGCAACAAGGCCGGTGAATAAACAAAAACAAAAGGTACAAGAGCTTTTGCAATTCCGAGCCGAAATGCAGTATTACCAGTTTTAAATGGGTTGGAACCAGCAATACCTGCGGCGGCATATGCAGCCAATGCAACTGGTGGCGTAATATCTGCTAGTACGCCATAATAAAAAACAAAGAAATGTGCTACAATTGGCTCTACATTCAGCACAGCTAATGCTGGCGCCGCCACAGCTACTAATATTATGTATGTGGCCGTTGTAGGTATTCCTGCACCCATTATGATGCATGAGATAGCTATTAAGATTAAAGAGGTAAACAATGCCCATTGAGCTACGCTAAAATAACCAAGTAAGGGCAGAGAGCTCAAAAGCGTACCAATGTCTGTTGCTGTCTGAACAACAACATATCCCAATCGAAAGCCAACACCAGTTAAGGTGACTACACCTACGACTATTCCTACTGTTGCTGCTGCTGCACCTACCGCCAAAGTATTTTTTGCGCCAGCTGCCAAACTATCCCATAAATCTTTTAAAGAAAGCCTGTGGTTGGGATTAAGGAAGCCAACAACAACACATGCAATGATGCCATAAACTGCTGCAAAATCTGGAGTTTTGCCCGACAGGATCATGTAGACTAAGATGAGTAGTGGAATAAGGCTAAGCCAATGATCTTTTAAAACTATTCCAAGCCTTGGTAATTCTTCTGACCTCAATCCACGTAAGCCTAATTTTTTAGCTTCTAAATGCACCATAATGAAAATGCCAAAATAGTGCAGTAAAGCAGGAAATAGTGCTGCGGCTAGTACATCACGAAGTGGGATCTCTAAGTATTCAACCATTATAAAAGCTGCAGCACCCAAAATTGGAGGAGTGATTTGACCGCCAGTTGAAGATGTAGCCTCAACAGCACCCGCAAAATGTGCTGGGTAACCAACGCGCTTCATTGCTGGGATGGTAAGTGCGCCGGTTGTGACAGTATTAGCAATTGATGAGCCTGATATTGTTCCCATAAAAGCACTTGAAAAAATTGCAACTTTTGCTGGGCCACCAGAATATCGTCCAGCAATTACCATTGCCATATCGATAAACAATTGACCTAGACCAATGCGCGTAGCCAAAACACCAAATAAAATGAAAAGGAAAACATATTGAGCCATTACTCCTATGGCAATTCCGTAGATGCCTTGGTTTGTCATGTATAAATGATTAACAATGCCGAGCCAGGATGATCCGCCATGTTTTAGTGCACCAGGCATTATAGGGCCAAAATATGCGAACCCGATAAAAATCAAACCAATAATTGGAAGCGTAGGTCCAACACTTCGCCTGGCAGCTTCAAGAGTAAGAATGAGTAAAGCTGAACCCATGAAAACATCAAATTGTGATGGGTTGCCTACACGCTGGGCCAAAGCTGATGCAGGTAATAATGGTAAATACATAGCAGCTGTGACAGCCAAAAATGCAAAAATAATATCAATTAATGGAATTCCATCAAGCCTATACCAAGCCTTGGGGGATAATGTATCGCTAGTTTTTCGTGCTCCAAATAATAAAAACACTAGTCCTAAAACAAATGATAAGTGGATGCCACGGTGAACTAATTCGCGAACCAAACCAAATCCTGATGCATAAAAATGATAAACTGACATTAAAACCAGTATAAATGAGATCATAAACCCTAAAGTTTTTCCAGTTTGGCGAAATGCTGTTTCAGGGTCAAATTTACGTTCAATATCAGCTAGCTGTTCTGGAGTAAGTTCAGGAGTGGTGTCTGTAGACATAATTAGTTCCATGTAAGAAAAAAATATAGCCTCAGGCACATGAGCGCCTGAGGCCTAATTGTTTGTTTATGATTTATTTAACTAAACCAACTTCACGATAGAAACGTTCTGCTCCTGCATGTAAAGGTACACCTACACCAGCTAAAGCTGTATCTGGAGTAATAGTTTTACCTTTGGCATGACCCACATCAAGTAATTTACGTGACTCTTTGTTCCATAACGCTTTTGTGATATTATAGATTAACTCTTCATCTTCAGACGCTGAAGTAAACCATTGAGCGCCAACTGATACTGTTGAAGTTTTTGCAACACCTTCATATGTTCCAGCTGGAATATCAGAAGAAGCAAAGAAACCATACTTGTCAGTCAAGGCACTAGCGCCCGCACCATCGATAGGTACAAGTTTAATGTCAGCTGCAGATGCTAATTCAACTAGAGAACCAGTTGGGTATCCAGCAACTACAAAAAATGCATCAATTTTACCATTACGCAATGCTTCAGCGGCTGCACCACCTTTAAGAGCTTCTGCTGTGACGTCATCAGAAGATAGGCCATTTGCTTCTAAAATTAAATTTGCATCTACATATGTGCCAGATCCAGGCTCATCTAATGAAACGCGCTTACCAGCTAAGTCTGCCACAGAGTTGATACCACTGTCTGCTAAAGCAACTAGGTGAATATGTTCTTCAAATAATGCTGCGATTGTTCTTAGATCAGTAGCAGGTTTGCTTCCTTCCATGGTGCCTGTTCCGGTATAAGCCCAATAAGCAACATCAGACTGTGCAAAGCCAGAATTACGCAAACCAGAAATTATTGCATTTACGTTATCGACAGAACCTCTTGAAGACACAGCAGAGGCTATTAGGCCATCAACGCCACAAGATCCACCTTTGCCACACTCACGTGAGCCTGGTGGTTTAGAAATTGCATTAGCAATCACACCGCCAACAGGATAATAAGTATAGGCAGTTCCGCCTGTTCCTATTGTAAAGAAGTTTATGTCTTGGGCAGATGCGTTCCCCGCAAGACCAAGCGCTAATACAGCACTTAAGGCAGCTGTTTTAAATAATTTAATCATTTTTTTCCCTTTTTGTTTTTTTTAAAATTATATCTGTTCAGAAGATTAACTAGTTAATTAACCATTTCAGATTTAATGAACTCTATAATTTAGAAATATTATGGAACACTAATTCAGATGAAACTTCAATAAAGAATGTTCGCTTTTTTTCGTTTAAATTAAAAACATAAAAATCATTATCATATTTTATTTAGAAAAATATAATAAATACAGTTAATTATACTATCTTACGTAAATTTTCTCAACTCAAAGACATAACACAACTATATAAAAATTAATTTATGTGTATTTAATATTAGAGTAATAATGATTTATTTTAATTGAGGAAACTAATGTCTGAAAATAAGCGCATTTTGGTTTATGGAGATTCAAATAGCTGGGGATATTTAGATGATGGTAGTGGGGAACGTTTTCAAGATCGCTGGCCAGTTGAAATGGACAAACATTTATCTTACGACCTTTCAATCACTTTAATAGAGGAGTGTCTTCCTGCGCGAACTACAAATCTTGCTGATCCAGAATTAGGATCATCATTTAATGGGGAGGCAACTCTTGAGGCAGTTTTATTATCACACCAACCGCTAGATCATGTCTTAATAATGCTTGGAACCAATGACTTAAAAGCAAAGTTTGATAGAAATATAAATGATATATCAAGAGCAATTGTTAACCTTGCGGAAATTGCTAGATCTACACCTGCAGGTAGAGGTGGATGGTTTTCTGATCAAACGCCTAATGTAAGCGTAATTTGTCCACTAATAATTGGGCAGAGAGCTAGTGACTTAAATTGGGACAGATTTGAGGAATGGGTAGGGGCATATGAAAAATCAATTTTATTAGTGGATACTTTGAAACGGGCTTGCAATGCTGTGAATATAAATATGATTGATGGTAACCAATTTGGCTCTTCATCTGAGCTTGACCCAATTCACTGGAATAAAGAAAATCATCAACGTTTTGGACAAAAAATGGCTAAAGCCATTCAAGCTTTCCTTCTTGACTAGTACGAATAATTAAAGCGTTATTAATCATGCGGATATTATTGACCGTATTAAATATGTTTTGGGAGGAACAAAAAGTGAAAAAACTGATAAGTATGTTTGCGTTAAGTGCTGTTATTGCATTGCCGGTTTTTGCAGATGATCACAAAGCGAAGGTCGGGATGATCACCACATTATCTGGTGGGGGATCTGGATTGGGAATTGATGTCCGAGATGGTTTTTTATTAGCGCTTAAAGGCAATAATGACATTGAAGTTGTAATTGAAGATGATCAACGTAAGCCAGATATTGCAGTGCAGTTGGCGGATAAAATGATCCAATCTGAAAAAGTTGATATTTTAACTGGAATTATATGGTCTAACTTGGCTATGGCAGTTGTACCAGCTGCAGTAAATCAAGGAAAAATTTATCTTTCACCAAATGCAGGCCCATCTGCTTTGGCTGGTGCTGGATGTCATAAGAATTATTTTAATGTGGCATGGCAAAATGACAATTTGCATGAAGCTGCAGGCGGGTACGCAAACTCTGAAGGCTATAAGAATTCTTTTATAATGGCTCCAAACTATCCTGCTGGTAAAGATGCTTTGACTGGATACAAGCGCTTCTATGAGGGAGAATTGGCTGGTGAAATTTATACTAAGTTAGGTCAAAAAGATTATGCGGCTGAAATAGCACAAATTCGTGCATCAGGAGCAGATTCTGTATTTTTCTTCTTACCAGGTGGCATGGGTATTGGATTTATGAAGCAGTTTGCACAGTCAGGCATAGATCTGCCAGTTGTTGGTCCTGCATTCTCTTTTGATCAAGGTATCTTGCAAGCTGTTGGTGCAGCTGCAATGGGTGTGAAGAATACATCTCAATGGTCAAAAGACTTGGACAATGATGCAAACGTTAAATTTGTTGCAGACTTTCAAGCTGAGTATGGAAGATTGCCTTCATTGTATGCTTCACAAGGCTACGACACAGCAAACCTTCTAGCATCTGCCTTAAGAACTACTAGTGTAAATGATCAAGATGCATTTCGTAAGGCATTGAAAAAAGCTGATTTTGCATCCACGAGAGGCAGTTTTAGTTTTGATACTAACAACCATCCAATCCAAGATATTTATGTTCGTGAGGTTATCAAAGAAGGTGATATTTTCACAAATAAAATCGTAGCGACAGGATTGAAAGATCGTTCAAACGCTTATGTTAGCGAATGTAAAATGTAATTAGATTCAGGTGGGCTGTTTTAGCCCACTCGATTTACTAGGTATTTTCCTATGAGCATCAGCTTATTTTTAGAGCAAGTCTTAAACGGGCTTCAGTTTGGCGTGATGTTATTTTTAATGTCAGCTGGATTAACGTTGGTTTTTGGCGTCATGGGGCTAATTAATCTTGCTCATGGCTCTTTGTACATGATTGGAGCTTTTGCAGCTGCTGCAATTGCATCTTGGACTGGATCGTTTTGGTTGGGTTTAGTCGCTAGTTTAATGGCTGCAGCCATAGCTGGTGTTATTGTAGAAATTGTTATTATCCGAAGATTATATAAGCGTGATCATTTGGATCAAGTTCTGGCTACTTTTGCATTAATTTTGCTTTTCTCAGAAGCAATGCGCTGGATTTTTGGTGCTTTTCCCCTATTTTTGGATGTTCCAGAAATTCTATCAGGTACTCTAAGTTTACCTTTAGGAATTGAATATTCTAAATATCGCATGATGATTATTGTGGTTGGTATCCTTATTGCAGTTGGACTATTTTCACTCATTAGTAAAACTAGACTTGGAGTTCGTATCAGAGCAGGTGAAAGCGATCGTGAGATGATTGCAGCGCTTGGTGTTGATATATCTAAATTATATACTTTGGTTTTCGCATTGGGTGCAGCATTAGCTGGCCTTGCTGGTGCAATGGTTGGAGCAATACAGTCAGTTGAGGTGGGAATGGGGGAACCGGTGCTCATATTGGCATTTGTTGTAATTGTAATTGGTGGTATTGGGTCCATTAAAGGGGCTTTGGTTGGTGCTATTTTGGTTGGGCTTACTGACACATTGGGTCGTTTTTTGCTTCCTTCATTTTTCAAGATATTTTTGAATTCATCTTCAGCAACCGATATCGGTTCAGCTTTATCATCAATGATGATTTATATTCTTATGGCAGCAGTCTTGATTTGGAAGCCGTCGGGTTTATTTGGGAATAATGCAAAATGATTAAAGAGAATTACTTTAATATAATCTGTATCATACTCCTTCTTAGTGTTCCTTTTCTAGGCCTTATCCTTGATGAACCTTACTATATAACTCTTGCTACTAAAGTAGTGATATTAGCAATTGCTGGTGCGGGATTAAACTTAGTGTTGGGTTATGGAGGATTTGTTTCCTTTGGGCATGCTGCTTTTTTTGGTATCGGAGGATATGTTTCGGGTATATTAGCTAGTCATGCACTGAATTATTACCCAATTATTGAATGGCCTTTTATTATAGAGGGTACAACTCAGATGCTTATTATTCTACCTCTAGCAATGTTAATCTCTGGAGGATTTGCGTTTTTAATTGGAATGCTATGTTTGCGGACTAGTGGTGTTTACTTCATAATGATTACATTGGCATTTGCACAGATGGTATATTATTTTGCAATTAGCTGGCCTGCATATGGGGGTGAAGATGGATTATCAGTTTATTTAAGAAATAATTTTCCAGGCTTGAATACAATGGATGGGTTTAGCTTTTTTAGCATTTGTTTTGTTTTATTAATAATTGTTCTTTTTATAATTTCTCGAATAGTAAACTCAAATTTTGGACTCGCATTACAATCAGCAAAACAAAACCCTGAAAGAGTTGCAGCGGTTGGAATAGAACCCATTAAAGTTCAGTTAATCGCTTTTGTAATTTCTGGAGCAATCACTGGCCTTGCTGGAGCGCTTTATACAGACCTCAATCGTTTCGTTAGTCCGTCAGTGCTAAGTTGGCATACATCAGGTGAGATAATGGTCTTTGTAATCCTAGGTGGTACTGCAAGGTTATTTGGGCCTTTGGTTGGTGCAGCATTATTTATTATCTTAGAACAATTTCTTGGAGGCATCACAGAAAATTGGCAGTTTTGGTTAGGATTTATCTTAATTATTGTAGTCTTGTTTGCAAAAGGTGGAATTATTGGGATGATAGCTAAGGAGCGCCGTAATGGTTAGCCCAATTCTCTCTATTCAAAATTTATCAAAAAAATTTGGTGCAGTAATTGCAAGTGAAGATGTATCAATTGATTTATATCAAGGCGAAATACATGGACTTATTGGTCCCAATGGCGCCGGAAAATCTACATTGATAAAGCAAATCTCAGGTGAAATTAAGCAAGACAGTGGAAAAATTGTTCTTGGAGAAAATGAAATATCAAATCAACCAGTTTTTCAACGTGCTAAAATGGGGCTGGCACGTAGTTTCCAAGTTTCTTCTATAATTCCAAGTTTCACTGTGCTCGAAAACGTAATATTGGCCATTCAGGGAAATCTTGGACAGACTTTTAAATTTTGGAAACCAGTATCCAAAAATCAAGAATTAATTAATGCTGCGCATGGTTATTTGGATCAAGTAGATCTAAAACTACGTATGTCTATTCTTGCATCAGAACTGAGTCATGGTGAAAGGCGTAAGTTAGAGATCTCAATGGCGTTGGCTTTGGAACCAAAAGTATTTTTACTTGATGAACCAATGGCTGGATTGGGAGCAGCAGGATCAAAAGTCATGACAAAACAATTGGCAAAATTAAAGAGTAGGGCGCCAATATTACTTATCGAACATGATATGGATGCCATTTTTGCATTAGCAGATCGTATTTCAGTTTTAGTTTATGGACGTATTATTGCCACTGGAACTGTGGATGAAATTCGAAGTAATGCAAACGTCAAAGAAGCTTACCTTGGGAGTGAAGACCTATGAGCATACTTCTAAATGTTGAAGGATTGAAGGCATGGTACGAAAATACTCAAGTTCTGTATAATGTAGGTCTGACTGTTGAAGAGGGACAAGTGATTTCACTTATGGGAAGGAATGGTATGGGTAAATCAACCACTATATCTTCAATACTTGGAATGATGTCTCGTGTTGAAGGAAAAATTGAGTTTGTGGGAACTTCAATAGTCTCAATCCCATCACATAATATTGCGCGCCAAGGCATAGGCTTGGTCCCTGAAGGGCGCCGCGTTTTTCCAAATTTAAGTGTTCTTGAGAACTTAACGGCAGCTTCAACCAGTGGGCCTTGGGGTCTACAGCAAGTATATAATTTATTTCCTAAATTAGAGGAAAGATCAAAACAATCTGCTTCAACCCTTTCAGGTGGAGAGCAACAAATGTTAGTTATTGCGCGCGCCCTTATGACTAATCCTAAACTATTAATTTTAGATGAAGCTACAGAAGGTTTGGCTCCTGTAATCCGTCAAGAAATTTGGGAAGCAATACACAAATTAAAAGATGAGGGTATATCAATTCTGATTGTAGATAAGACTTTGAAAGAATTATTAGCTGTGTCAGATAATTGTTTTATTTTAGAGCGTGGTGAAACTGTTTGGAGTGGAATTCCAAGTAATCTAACAACTAATATTGCTGACAAATATTTGGGTGTTTAGATTATTTAGTAATATAAAGTGTATTAAAATTTAATTATTTAGATGATCACCAGCTAATTCTTACTGGTGACATGGCCCAGACCACAGTCGCTTCTTTGGCAGTTCTATTGCGAAAACGATGTGCGATCATTGTTGGATATGATAAACTATCACCCTTTCGTAATACAATTGTTTCATCTCCTAATTTTAATTCGACTTCTCCGGAAATTACAATCGCGTGTTGCTCTCCCTCATAAGCAAATCCTTCTTGCGGTATTGGTGGTTCTCCTACACCGGGTGGAAAGTGTGACATCATAAGGTAACACTGGCCTGATAAAGTACTGGAAAGGAGTTCGTCTCTAAATCCAAGTTCAGCTTCTGACCTGGTATACATGTCTGATAATGGGCGACGGTTTTGTGACCTAACTACATGAGCTATTTCTAACGGGCCAACCCCTAATTTATTCGGAAAAAACCAGTTTTTTTCTATATTTAAAGCCGTACTAATTTCTACAATTAAGATCTCTGATACTTGTGCCGTTCCTCTTTCTATACGGCTAAGATAGGCTGTCGAGCAACTTAACATTGAACTAAGATTATTAAGTGTCAGCCCGCGTGCTTTTCGAACCTCTCGTATTTCACTACCAAGGCGAATTTTGTCAGAATTAATCATACTTCAATTCTAAAATAAACTTTCTTGACTTTCCACCTAAATATCTAGTTAGTTGAATTTGATAATAAAATTCAACTAACTGGATCTACGATTTAATCATGAGATTTGATATAATTGCTAATTTTAGCCCTGGTGAAACAAAACCATGGCCACAAGTATTAGAAATGATAAAGGAACAGTGTACTTTGGCTGAGCAGGCTGGCTTTACGACTGCATGGTTTACTGAGCACCATTTTGCACATAATGGCTACATGAATGCGCCACCAAATCCAATACAAATGGCAACTCATATTGCAGCTCATTGCGAAAAATTACGAGTAGGTACTGCACCTATAGTTTTGCCAGACTGGCATCCTATTCGTGTGGCTGAAGATGTTGCAATGCTTGATAATATGACATTAGGAAGAGTAGATTTTGGTGTTGCTAAAGGTATAAATGAACGTTCTACAATACAATTTAATCCTGATGCAGATCGAAGGAATAATGATAAGGTCATGCGGCTATATCAAGAAAATCTGGAAATTATATTAAAAGCTTGGAACAATGAAGTTTTTACCCATAAGGGTGAATTTTGGGAGTTTCCTGTGCCAGGTTGGCAAGAAAAAAACCGATTTTTTGAACCTTTAGATCCCAGATATCATGATGAAAACGGTGAATATAAGGCCATGTATATTCACCCTCGGCCCTACACAGACAAACATCCCCCTGTGTGGCTAATGTCTAATGCCCCACCTACTTTTAAACTAGCCGGTGAAAAAGGTTGGGGTGTTATCTCCATGTCTGCAGGCCCTAAGGCTACTCTGTCTTGTTGGGAAACATACCGTGACGCACTAGCAAAAAGTTCAAATAGAGAAGTTGAATTAGGAGAAGGGGTGGGAGTATGTACCTCATTCTATGTTGGCGAAACAATGCAGGAAGCTATCGATACTATTCGGCCGGCTATTAATGCATATTATGAATTCCTTGGGGGGTCTCGACCTGCAGGTGAATGGACTAAGCGAGGATATCTCGACATTGGTGAAGAAATGACACCTGAAGACGATAAAATGGACTGGTTCGACTTTTTAAATAAGCGTGGAATTATTGTGGTGGGAGATGCAGACTATGTTGCTGATAGATTTGCTGAAAAGCAGGAAACTATTGGCTTAGATCATTTAATGCTTATGCAGCAATATACTGGAGTTCCATACGAGAAAATTCTTGCGAGTTGGAAACGTTTATTCGAAAGTGTAGTACCACGTTTTGGAACTCAATCTATAGCTCAAAAGAGGGAAGATATTAATGCTTAAAGTATGGGGGCGACCTTATTCTTCAAACGTCATACCAGTTATTTGGACAGTAAATGAATTAGGTTTGAAATATGATTTAATGCTAGCGGGTGGTAGCTTTGGCAAGCTTGATACTAATCAGTATGTAAAAGTTAATCCCAATCGTATGATACCAGCCATTCAAGATGGTGAATTTGCATTATGGGAAAGCCTATCCATTATCCGTTATTTATCTGAGAAGTATGGAAAAGGGTCACTATTACCATCAGATCCTCAAGTAAAAGCAATAGCAGATCAATGGATGGAGTGGTCTGCGAGTAAAGCGTTTGGTCCTGTTATTTATTTGTTTTTTGCTACGGTACGCACTGAACCAGCAGAGCGTGATATAGTAAAAATTACACGCTTACGTGATGAAGCACATGAAGCACTAACTATTCTCGATCAACATTTGTCAAACCAAGCTTACGTTTGTGGTGACAAGTTCACGATGGGTGATATTCCTCTGGGTTGTATTGTTTATCGATATTTTAATATTAAAGTTGACCGACCAAAACTGCCTAATGTTGAGGCTTGGTATCAAAGATTATCTGAAAGGCCAGCTTACCGCAAAAATGTCATGCGTCATTTTGGTGAGAATCCTACCGATTGGGCTGCACTTGAAAAAGCCTGTGAGTCAGAAGGAATAACATGACAAAACAAATCAACTATCGGTCTTCTATAGTCACTTTTTTTATAAAATTTTAATAGAGGATCAATCATGACAAATTACTTAAAATTTCATGAAGGAAATTCACCTGAATGGTTTGATGCACAATACAATTTGCGAGCAGGTCGGCCAGACTACGAAGAAACTGTAATTCCAAAATGGATCGCTGAAAGTCAAATAGCGCGTGATAATTTGGATTGCATATTGGATGTTCGATATGCTGATGGAGACAAGCAAAAGCTGGACGTGTTTCGATGTGGAGATAATAAAGCACCGACTTTAATATGGATACATGGTGGTTATTGGCAACGTGGTGATAAATCGATTTATAGCTTTTTGGCGACACCATTTGTTAATCGCGGTGTGAATGTTATCGTTGTAGGTTATGACCTTTGCCCAAATATTAGTATGACGCGTATTTCAGAAGAGCTTCGAGAGGCCATTAGTTTTATCTGGAGCAATAATAACATACTAGGTATTAACCGTGATAGGATATGTGTCATGGGGCATTCTGCTGGGGGACATTTAACACAAATGATGATGGCTACTGATTGGCCAACTCGTGACCCAGCATTTCCATTGGATATTATAAAAGCTGGAATTCCCGTTTCGCCACTCAGTTATTTGGAACCGGTTCGCTTGACGTTGGCTCTTAACACAAATCTTAAAATGGATATTGAAGAAGCAGATCATGAAAGCCCAATGACCAATCATCCGCCTTCTACTGATGCGCAACAATTGGTCGTTGTAGGTGGTGCTGAAACGACTGAGTTTCATCGCCAATCACAAATGTATGTGAATAGTTTTAATACTTCCGAAAGACAGATCGATATGTATGTTGTTCCAAATGTAGACCATTTTGACGAATTAAATGTACTGGCTGATCCGGGTAGTATTTTCTTTAATAAAATATGTGCCATTCTTGGCCTAGAAAGGACAAATAGATGAAAGAGCTAACACGCAAAATGGTAGATGCTGTTGGAGACGCATTTAATGCAAATGATATTGATGAGGTAATGCAATATTTTGCACCCAACGCAATATTTGATCATGCAGTTGGCACTGAAGAACATGGTGTTCGTTTCCAAGGTGCAGATGTGATCCGAGGAGTTTTTTCAGGTCTTTTTGAAAAAGTTGAAAATGTTCATTGGGAAACATTGGCATGTGGCATTGTTGCGAATAAGGCTTATTGTGAATATCGTCGAACCGCCAAACATAAAGATGGGACCACTGAAGAATATCTAAGTGTTGATATTTTAACTTTTAAAGATGGAATGATTGTTCACAAAGACACTTACTATAAGCAAAGGAATGCGTAGTTAGGTATTGAGTTATAACTAAATTTGATCAAAATTAAAAATAACTAATTTGAAAGAAAGCTTATGGCAAAAGTAGTTGTTGCTGGCGCAGGCATTAATGGAGTTTCAAGTGCTATTTGGTTGCAACGTGCTGGCCACGAAGTTATTTTGATCGATCGTGAAGGACCAGCTTCAGGTACATCATATGGAAATGCTGGCGTTTTAGCTGCTGGATCTATTATACCAATTACAACTCCTGGTTTATTAGCTAAAATTCCAAAGATGATTTTAGCCCCAAACGCACCACTTTTTGTACGATGGAAATATCTGCCTAAAGTTTTTCCTTTTTTAATAAAATATTTGTCTCATGCAAATTCAAATCATGTAAAACTTTATGCAAAGGCAATGTCAAAATTGCTTTACGACACAGTTGAACAACATCGTGCGTTGGCAGATGGTACAGGTGCAGAAAAATATATTACAAATGATGATTATTATTTTGGATACGAAACTAAAGCTGCTTTTGATGCAGATGCATTTGCATGGGATGTCCGTAAAAAAAACGGTATATCTTTTAAAGTTCTTAATAAAGATGAATTTGAGAAACTTGATAATATTTACAAAAATAAATTTGAGGTAGTCGTTGCTAACAAAAATCATGGTAAAATAAGTGATCCTGGAGCTTATATAAAAAAATTAGCTCAGCATTTTGAAAAAAATGGTGGAACTTTTATTAAGTCTAGTGTCACGGGCTTAATTGAAAATGGAAGAAGCCTCATTGGCGTAAAGACTGACGGCGAAGATATCTTGGCAGATCATATTATTTTTACTCTGGGTCCTTGGTCTGGAGATATTGCTAAACAACTTGGGTTGTCTGTTCCATTTGAAAGTGAACGTGGATATCACATTGAGTTAGTTAATCCATCTATTATGCCAAAAGCACCCATTATGGTAGCATCTGGGAAGTTTGTCGTTACACCCATGGACGGTCGCATTCGATTGGCTGGGGTTGTTGAGTTTGGTGGTTTGAATGCAGTGGCCAGTAAAGCACCAGTTGAACTATTAAAATCTAATGCTGCTAAATTATTCCCTGAAATAAGATATGAACGCATAGATGAATGGCTTGGGCATCGACC
>ENA-OUOG01002460-OUOG01002460.1-marine-metagenome-genome-assembly--contig:-NODE-2460-length-19184-cov-17.230491_pt1 | contig 19184 bp, 18 predicted proteins | sample MGYA00248635_ERZ508505 | MGnify/ENA primary metagenome ERZ508505 (study PRJEB26176, sample SAMN06267871) | marine metagenome | isolation source: Saanich Inlet, British Columbia, Canada | place: Pacific...
TACCGCACGATGCCCATCATGATCCCTCAGATCGAGAAGAACGATCCGATCTTCGAGTACATCGTGAAGGGAATCCAATAAGGAGCTGGCCTTAGGCTTCGCGGCGACCTGGGTACACGTTCAGCGCCGCGGCCAGGCATTCGACCGCACGCTCAATGAGCGGCAAATCGAGCACGTAGGCGATGCGCACTTGCCGCGTCCCCGCGCCGGGAGTGGCGTAGAATCCCGTGGCGGGCGCCATCATGACGGTGTCGCCTTCAAGGTCAAAGTGCTCAAGCATCCATTGGCAAAACGCGTCGGAATTGTCGATGGGCAACTCGCACACCGCGTAAAACGCGCCACCAGGGGTGGGCACCTTCACGCCAGGAATGGCCTGCAGTCCTTTCACCAATGCATCGCGGCGGGCGACATACCGGTCGCGCACCTGCTCGAAGTAGGTTGCGGACGTCTCGAGGGCCGCTTCGGAAGCCACTTGAGCCAGCGTCGGAGGGGACAAGCGCGCCATGGCGAATTTCATCGCAGCCTTGCGCACCGCCTGGTTTTTCGTGACCATCGCGCCAATGCGCGCGCCACACATGCTGTAACGTTTCGAAACGCTGTCCACAAGGACGACGTTTTCTGCCAAACCGGGAAGTTGCATCACCGACTTGGGCGTGGCGCCGTCGTAGCAGAATTCGCGGTAGACTTCATCTGCGAAGAGGTACAGGTCGTGGTCCTTCACCAATTGAGCCAACGCGTCAAGCGCCTCGGGAGCGTACACCGTCCCTGTCGGGTTGCCGGGGTTGCACAAGAGAATGGCCTTGGTCTTGTCGTTGATTTTGGCCGCGAAATCGGCAATCGGCGGCAAAGCAAATCCTTCATCGATGTGCGCCGTGACGGGCACGACCTCCACGCCAGCCATTTGGGCGAAGCCGTTGTAGTTGGCGTAGAAGGGCTCCGGTATGATGACTTGGTCACCGGGGTCGAGGCACGACATGAAGGCGAAAACAAGCGCCTCTGAACCACCCGTCGTCACCAGGATGTCGTCGGCAGTCACGTCGACTTGGACGCTTTGGTAGTACTTCGCCAGGCCTTCGCGGTACGACGCAAAACCCTCGCTGGGGCTGTATTCGATGACCGTCCGGGTGTCCTGGCGCACCGCATCCAGCGCCACCAGAGGCGTCTCGATGTCCGGCTGACCAATGTTGAGGTGAATGACGCGCTTGCCAGCCTCCTTGGCGGAAGTGGCGAATGGCGCAAGTTTCCGAATGGGGCTGTCGGGCATGGCTTGCCCCTTGCGGCTGATGCTTGGCATGGATCAGAGGTTCAAATGCGGGGGCGAAGATAGGTCGAGCGCCATGGTGCGGTGCGGTCCAATGTCCGCGATGTCGTAGGTGTCGTTCAAAAAGACAAAACCCATCCGCTCGTAAAAACCAAACGCCACCTCCCGAGCGTCGCACCAAAGCACGTGCCGACCTTGGCCGCGGACTTCGTGGGCGGCTTGGTGAATGATCGCGGCGCCCGCGCCCCAGCCCCGAACCTCCGGAAGCGTCCCCATGACCCGGAGCCGCACATCGCGGCCCACGGCCCACGGCACCGCCACGCGATCGCAGTGCTGATCAAAGAGCGAGCAAGCCCCGACCAAGCGCCCTTCGAACCCAGGCACCTCCATGCCCCACGGCACGTCGCTCGCCACAAACGCCCCGAGATGCACCGCACCCGGCGCCTCGTCGATGTCGATGACACAGACCTCTGCGGACGGCTTGTGCGGCCACAACACGCGGTGCCGCAATTCCCGGGTGCCGACCGCCGGAATCCGACGCACGACGACCTTCATCCCGTCCGCGCGCGTCGTGCTCATGACTTGAACGCCTTTTCCCAATCCCGGCGGTCGCGCTTGGTCGGGCGCCCCACCCCCTTGGGTCGGTCCTGTTGGGCGAGTCGAATCATCTCCAGCTTCTCGAGTTCCTCGGGCGAGGTCACGTCGCGAACGTGCTCGGGAACAAGGGCCGCACCGACCCGATTTCGGGGGAACGACAGCACTTCGTACCGAAATCGAACCGCCCCTTTTCGCACCTCCACCACTTCTCCCACCTTCATTTCACGTGCGGGCTTGACTGCCTTTTCATCGACAACCACCTTGCCTTCTCGGCAATGCTGGCTTGCCATGGAACGGGTCTTGAACACCCGAATCGCCCACAGATACTTGTCCACCCTCATGCCGTCTTCACGTTTTGCGCCGCCAGCGCCGTCAGCACCTTTTGGCCCATCTCTTGGGAGGTGAACTCATGCAGCTCCGCATCCCCTCTTGGAAATCGGGCAGTGAGGATGAAGGAATGCGCGCGAACCGTATTGCGAATGCTGTGACTGGTGTACTGGGTGGCGTCCTTGAATTCCACCAAGACCGCACCAACCATGTCCGCGAGGTCCCAGGACCGGCAACGAATAGCCACCCCCATCAACGTGGTGCAAATGCGAAGGCGTTGGGCGTCGACGGTGATTTGGGTTTCCACCAACAGCAAGGCCACACCAAGCAGGACAGCAAGTGGCAACCACCCGATGTGATGGAGCGTCGCGAAGATGCCCGCGAAGAACAGCCCGGCAGCCGCCGGAATGTGCTGGAATTGCCGTCCCATGTTGAAGGTGGTCACCTCCCAAAGGTACAGCGCGGCTTGCCTGGTCGCGTCCAGGTCAGAGCTCGACAATCATCCCGATGGCCGGGAGGACGGCTCCCGTCGCCGTGGAGATGTAGCGGGGATCGTACGACCCGGGGTTTGTGGCCGACGGGATGGGCGCGCCTGTGGCGGGATCCCGAACCACGTCCAGCTGCGCGGGCTGCGGGGGCGCGGCGCCGGTGAGGTTTTGGACGTCCATGAACACGTCGAGCGACCAGGTGTCGAAGAACCACTTGCGATCCAGTCGCAAGTCGACTTGATGGAAAGCGCCGTTGCGTTGCGTGTTGAGCTGATCGTAGTCCACCAAGGGCGCGTTGAACGTTTCCCAGTTCGAGATCAGCAAACTTTGGTCCACGGCATAGGGCGTGTAGGGCAGGCCGCCACTGAACAAGACGCGCGCGCCCAGCTCCCATCCACTGTCCCACTTCTTCCCTCCCGTGAAGCTCACGATGTGGCGGTTGTCCCACGAGCTGGGCACCCAGGACTGGAGCATCAAATCTTCGCCCGGGTTGATGTACTCGCTCCGAACCAAGGTGTAGGCGAGCAAGCCGTAGTACCCCTTGTAAAGGCGTTGCTGGAGCAGCACCTCCATGCCGTAGGCTCGGCCTTCCGCATTGAACGTCACTTCTTCGTTCCCAACCACCCCAAAGTCCGCCCCCAGGTTTGCCAAAGCCACCCCGGAGGAGGCACTCGCCGGAGAATTCACGTACCCCTTGTAAAAACCCTCGACCGAGACGGCCGCGTTTCGTTCTGCGAGTTCGCGGCGCACCCCCATCACCACTTGGCGGTTGGTCGTGAACGTCAAGTCGTCGCGCCAGTTCGTCAAGGTCATGGACGAGCTGTCCACACTCATCCCCGCGTAGCCAAGCATCGTGTATGCGGGCAATTGGTGGTAGATGCCCGTGTTGGCGTTCCAGGTCCATCCGGGCGCAAACGACCAACTCGCCGACACGCGTGGGCTGAACTGGTCGAGCGGGTTGGCCAGAGCCGTGGCGTTGGCCGGCTCGCTGAGGTCGTCGGCCACGTCGAGCAAGGTCGCCCCGTCCACACGCACACCGCCTGAGACCGTCAAGCGGTTTTTCAAGAGGGCGCGAGAGGCTTGGGCGAAGGCTCCGTATTTGGCCATCTTGAAATCCGACCCAAAGGCCACCTCCTGCTGCCCCATTTGGGGCAGGAAAACGGTGGTCCTCGTCGCGTTGTTGTACTTGGCGTACTCCGCGCTCACCCCTCCGCTGATTTTCCAACCGTTGTCCAGCGAACGCATCCGCTCTGCACGCGCCTTGTTTTCAATCTCCTGGCTCACGTAGTCCAGCGTACGCGGCAAGTTGACGTCGTTGTCGACATGCTTGTAGGACGTGTTGTTGAGCATGTTTCGACTCAGCACGAAAGTCCACTTGCCGTCGTCCATGTACCGATCCCACTTGATGCCTTGCATGTAGTTCCATTGCTCGGAGACAGGAAGAACGTCGAGGATAGCCACCTGATTCAGGTAGTTCGCCGCGCTGGTGTCCGAGGCCAAACCCAAATTCAACTCGAAATCATCCAGCGCGCCCAAGCCCAACACGGTGATGGCGTTTCGGTCGTCGGGACGCCACGTCCATTTGTATTGGTAGTCGTTGTAGATGGGCAGGAAGGGCAAGCCAATGACTTCGAACAACAGCTGCAAGTAGCTGCGACGGGCGCTCACAATCAAGCTGCTGTTTTCCCCGGTTGGCCCCTCCAGAGTCACGCCCAAATCGCTCGTCCCCACCACCGCGTTTGCCGTCCATTGGTCGGTGCGCGGGTCCTTGAACCGAAACTCCATGACGCTGCTCAGCGCATTTCCACGAGCCGCAGGAAAGGCCCCTGCATAGAAGTCCACCCCCTCCACGAGGTCGACGTTGATCATCCCCACCGGCCCGCCGCTCGCGCCTTGCGTTGCGAAGTGGTTGATGTTGGGGATTTCGATGCCGTCGAGGTAAAAGCGGTTTTCGTTCGGCGCGCCGCCACGGATGACAATGTCGTTCCGGAAACTCGGGATAGCCGCCACGCCAGGAAGCGAGCGAAGTGCACGGCTGATGTCGCGGCCACCCCCGGGGTTTCGCTTGATTTCATTCGTGCCAATGCTTCGCACACTGAGCGGGGCCTCTTCCTGTGTGGCGCGCGATTCAGCCACCACTTCTGCGGCATCCACCGCCACGGCGGATTCACTCAACGCCACGTTCACCACCGCGGGACGGGCGGGCGTGGTCTCAATCTCAAACATGGTGACAGGCGTGTATCCAAGAAATGACACCACCACGTTGTGAACCCCAGCTGGCACGCCTTCCAAGCGGTAGTTGCCGTCCAAGTCGGTCGCCGTGCCACTCGTTTCACCTTGCAACACCACCGCCGCAAACGGCAACGGGTCGTTGGTGATGGCGTCCACCACTTTGCCCAAAATCACACAGCGCCCGGCGTCGGCTGTTTGGCCCCAAGCAGAAAAAGCAGTCCCGAGCCAAACGGCACAAAGGACCCAAAAGCGAGCATCAAGCGTTCTTTTCACGACACAAAGTTCATCGGTTCTTGGGTGTGACAACCCCCTTCATCCCACATTTGTTCGTGCGAAAACGCGAAAAAAACCTCAGCCTAAATCCAGGTCGAGCGCCTTCCGCAATTTGTCCAGCGCAGGGTTCTTCTCCACCATCATGTCGTACCTGTCCTTGTCCGACAAAAACGCCTTCTTCTCCTCCATCGCCTGCTCCCTCATTTCCAGGTAGAGCTCGAGCTGGGCATTCTTCAGCTCCGTCTTGAGGTGGACCAAAACCTCGGTCCGCAACCCGTCCATTTGCTCGCGCTGAAGCGGGTTGTTCACGGCGTACACCACCTGACTACCCTTCAAGTCAGGCGCTCCAAGCGACATCGTCGCCACCAAGGCAATGCGGTCGTCTGAACGCAGCTTTTCAACGAAGCTCGCCCAAGCTCCTTCCAAACCCTCAGCCGTCACCTCCTCTGACCACGTGGGGTCGATCAACGCCCCTGGAGAAGGCTCCACGGCGCCGTCTGCCGCTTTGGCCTTGATGCCGCCGGTGGGGGCGACTACTGCTTGTTTGGCCTTGCGCAACCCCGCCGCGCGAGGCGCCTTGGCCGCCGACGCTGCGGGAACCGGTGACGGAGCAACAGGCTCGGCTTCAGGCACCGTTTCAACTTCTGCAACGGGCGCAGGGGCAGGAATGGATTCAGGGACTGATTCAGCTGCGGGAAGGGGTGCAGGATCGGGGGTTGGTGCCGGTGGCGGCTGGACGGCTGCCGGTGGCGGTGGCGGTGGCATGGTGACCACGGGCTGGGGCGAGGGCGGCGCTGGAATCGCCGCGGCGCTGTCGACCGCGCGAGGTGGCATCAACCCTACGTCAGGGCTTTTTTTTTTCAGCGCGTCATGCGAGCAAATCTGCATGAGCGCCAATTCCACGAGCAGCCGTTGATGTTGCGATGCCCGGTACTGGACGTCGGCTTGGTTTAAAACGTCGAGACCACCCACCAAGAAGAACAGGTCCGCGCGGGACGCTTGGTCCTGGAATTTGGCCTTGACGTCATCCGTGGCTTCCACCAGCTTCAGCGTTTGGGGATCGCGACACACCATGAGGTTGCGAAGGTGATTCGCCCAGCCTGTGATGAAATGGTGGGCGTCAAAACCGCGCGCCATGACGTCGTTGAAGAGCAGCATGGCTCCGGGGATGTCGCTCGCGAGGGCTTGGTCTGTCAGCGTGAAGTACGTGTCGTGGTCCAACACGTGCAACTGTTCGGTGACAGCCTGGTACGTGAGGTTCTTTCCGGCGAATGCCACGAGCTGATCAAACATGGACAACGCATCTCGGAGGGCACCGTCTGCCTTTTGGGCGATGACGTGGAGCGCTTCTTCCTCGGCGTTCACCCCTTCCTGGGAAGCGATGTGCTGCAGGTGCGCCACGGCGTCGGGAACCGTGATGCGGTGGAAGTCGAAGATTTGGCAACGTGACAAAATCGTGGGCAAGATTTTGTGCTTCTCTGTGGTGGCCAAAATGAACACCGCGTGCGCCGGCGGCTCCTCCAAGGTCTTCAAGAACGCATTGAACGCTGCTTGGCTCAGCATGTGCACCTCGTCGATGATGTACACCTTGTATTTGCCTTGCTGGGGCGGGATGCGCACCTGATCGACAATGCTTCGGATGTCCTCCACCTTGTTGTTGGAGGCCGCGTCGAGTTCGAACACGTTGAACGACATCGCCTCGTCCTGCACGTCGAACCCGTTGATGGCACGGGCGAAAATCCGCGCCGACGTCGTCTTCCCCACCCCGCGTGGACCGCAGAACAGGTAGGCCTGAGCAATCTGCCCCGACGCAATGCTTTGCTGCAGCGTTTGGGTGATGCCAGACTGCCCCACGACCGCATCCCAAGCCTGAGGGCGGTACTTCCGGGCACTGACGAGGTAGGGCTGTTCGCTCATGAGACTGCGAATATCGACTTGCCGAGGGCGGAAGGCCAAACGCGGTTATTCACAACCCATCCCCATCTTTAGGCTTTGAGGTGTTGGTTTTCAGAGGAGTTCGACGTACTTTTGCGCCCCATTAATTAACAAGTTCACATGAACCGTTACGAAACTGTTTTCATCATGACTCCCGTGCTATCTGCTGAGCAGGTGGCGGAAACAGTGTCGAAGTTCCGTGCATTCGTGACTGACAAGGGCGGCAAGATCGTCCACGAGGATGCATGGGGATTGCGGAAGTTGGCCTACCCCATCCAGAAGAAGTCTACGGGCTTCTACCACCTGATGGAGTTCGAAGCTGACCCCACCGTAATCTTGCCTTTCGAGACTGAGTTCCGTCGGGACGAGCGCATCATCCGCTTCCTCTCAACGAAGATGGACAAACACCACATCGCGTACGCCGAAGGCCGCCGCGACAAGTCTAACCGCCAACAAGCTGCCCCTGCAGAAGCAGAAGGCAACGCTGAGGCTTAATCTCTCTCGTTATGGCAGACAAGAAAGTTCGCTACCTGAACCCCATCGACATCGAGACGAAAGCTGAGCGTTACTGCCGCTTTCGCAAGAAGGGCATCAAGTACATCGATTACAAGGATGCTGACTTCCTGTTGATGTTGTGCAACCCACAGGGCAAGATTTTGCCCCGTCGTTTGACCGGCACCAGCTTGAAGTACCAGCGCAAAGCTGCACAGGCCATCAAAAAGGCCCGTCACTTGGCGTTGATGCCTTACGTTGCTGACAACCTCCGTTAAACCCGAGCGCCATGAACATCATTCTCAAGCAAGACGTTGAAGAGCTTGGCAGCAAGTTTGACGTGGTGACCGTCAAGGACGGCTACGCACGGAATTTCCTCATTCCTCAAGGTTTGGCTGTGGCTGCGACCGCATCCAACATGAAAGTGAACAACGAGGTGATTCGCCAGCAAGCGCACAAGGCGACCAAGGCCAAAGAAGCGGCCCAAGCCATCGCTGACAAACTCGAAGGATTGAACTTGAAGCTCGGCGCCAAGGCTGGCGAGAGCGGAAAGATTTTTGGATCCGTCAACTCGATTCAACTGGCCGACGCCATCCAAGGCGCGGGTTACGACATCGAGCGCAAGCAAATCACCCTTGCGGACGACACCATCAAAGAACTCGGCTCGTACGAAGCCACGGTCAAGCTCCACAAAGAGGTTGTCGTGACAGTGAAGTTCGACGTCGTGGCCGAGTGATTCTCGCGCCAAACGCAACCGGAAAGCCCCGCCACTGAGCGGGGCTTTTTCATGCCCTGAGCTTCCCCATGGTTGCGGCACCCCCGCCCCTACCTTTGCGCCATGAGTGCGTTCAAACTGGACAGCCCCTTTCAACCAACCGGGGACCAGCCGGAAGCCATTCGCCAATTGGTCGAAGGGGTGAACGACGGCACAGCACACCAAGTGCTGCTTGGTGTGACGGGCTCGGGAAAGACATTCACGATGGCCAACGTCATCGCCGAAACGCAGCGCCCCACGCTCATCTTGAGCCACAACAAAACGCTCGCCGCCCAGCTCTACAGCGAATTCAAGGCCTTTTTCCCGGACAACCTCGTCGAGTACTTCGTCAGCTACTACGACTACTACCAGCCGGAGGCCTTCATTCCAGCCTCAAACACGTACATCGAAAAGGACCTGCAGATCAACGACGAAATCGAAAAGCTTCGGCTTTCGGCGACGTCAGCCCTGCTCAGCGGTCGCCGGGATGTCATTGTTGTGGCCAGCATCAGCTGCATCTACGGCATCGGCAATCCTGTGGAGTTTCACAAAAACGTGGTGCACCTCGAGGTGGGCCAGCGCATCACACGCAACGACCTTCTGCACCGCCTCGTCACCAGCCTCTACAGCCGCGCGGTTCACGACTTCCGTCGCGGAAACTTCAGGGTAAAGGGCGACACGGTGGACGTGCACTTGGCCTACGCCGACCACGCGGTTCGGGTGGAGTTTTGGGACGATGAAATCGAGCGTCTCTCGACCATAGACCCTGAATCCGGCCAGGTGCTCCACTCGTTCGATCAATTCACCATCTACCCAGCCAACCTCTTCGTGAGCAGCAAAGAGACCACCGATGCCGCCGTGTGGGAGATTCAGCAAGACCTGGAAAAGCAGAAGTCGTTTTTCAACGAGCAGGCGCATTTCCTCGAGGCCAAACGACTCGACGAACGCACCCTCTACGACTTGGAAATGATCAAGGAGATCGGATTCTGTTCTGGCATCGAGAACTATTCCCGCTACTTCGACCGCCGTCAGCCCGGCGAACGGCCGTTCTGTCTCCTCGATTACTTCGCCAAGGACTTCCTGATGGTGATTGACGAAAGCCATGTGACCGTGCCGCAGATCGGCGCCATGTTCGGCGGGGACCGCTCTCGAAAGGTCAACCTCGTGGACCACGGGTTTCGGCTCCCGTCCGCCCTGGACAATCGGCCGCTCACCTACGAGGAATTCAACAGCATCGTCAGTCAAACCATTTACGTCAGCGCCACGCCTGCGGACTTCGAACTCGAATGCGCAGAAGGTGTCGTGGTGGAGCAAGTGATCCGGCCCACGGGGTTGCTGGATCCGCCGATCGACGTTCGTCCTTGCGACAACCAAGTGGACGATTTGGTGGTGGAGATTCGGAAAACGCTGGCTCAAGACGAGCGCGTCTTGGTGACCACGCTGACCAAACGCATGGCCGAAGAACTCACGAAGTACCTCGATCGTTTGAGCATCAAGTGCCGGTACATCCACTCGGACGTCAAGACCTTGGACCGGGTGGAAATCCTGCGCGAATTGAGGGACGGTGCGATCGATGTGCTCGTTGGCGTCAACCTGCTCCGGGAGGGATTGGATCTTCCCGAGGTCAGCCTCGTGGCCATCATGGACGCGGACAAGGAAGGGTTTTTGAGAAGCAACCGAAGCCTGACCCAAACCGCCGGCCGCGCCGCGCGAAACGTCAACGGCCGTGTCATCATGTACGCCGACAAAATCACGGACAGCATGGCGGCCACCATCGAAGAGACCGCCCGTCGTCGAGACAAGCAAGTCGCTTACAACGACGCACACGGCTTGGCTCCAAAGCAAATCACGAAAGAAAGGCGCACGCTGTTCGAGCAGAGCGATGCTGTCTCCAATCGCCCCAAGAATTACGCGGCCGAGCCAGACCAAGTTTCCCTTGCCGTGACCGACCCCATCGTGCAGTCGATGTCTGCCGCTGACCTGGACAAGCTCATCGCCAAAACCAAGCGCGACATGGAACGCGCGGCGAAAGCCATGGAGTTCATGGAAGCTGCGAGACTCCGGGACGAACTTCATGCCCTTGAAGCACGTCGAAAAGAGGTTCAAGGGTAAATTCACTGCATGAGTCCAACGTCCTCAGCCCTTTTGGCCGCGTTCATGGCGGCAGTCGCCGTCTTGGCAGGGTGTTCATCCACCCAATCAACTGGCGAAATCGGCGACAAAGTCATGTGGGCGGAAGCCTCCTTTGAGGTCCTTTCCGCGGAGGTTGAAGGAGACACCTTGCTCACCGTGGTACGCTACGGTGGGGGATGTGGACAGCACCGATTCGAATTGGAGGCGAACGGACCGCTCATGAAAAGCCTTCCTCCGAAGCAACCCCTGCGCTGGGTGCATCGTTCTCCCGGAGACCCCTGCCGGGCCTTGATTTCAGACACCGTTCGTGCCGCCCTATTGCCCTTCCGAGGCACTCCGCACGGCACCACGGTCCTTCACCTCGAAGGCCACGACGCCAACTTGATTTACACCTACCGTTGACCTACCACTGATGAACCGAATCTTACATACCCTCGCCACCTTCTTTCTGGTGGCGTATTGCACCCACGTTTCCGCCCAAATCACCTTTGGCGGCTCCCCTTGGACCTCAGGCGAGCGTCCGGAGGCAGTGCTCTTGCCCGCGCTTGACCGCGCAGCGTTGGAAGCGGAGGATCGCGTGACCGACCGCTACAAGGAGGCGCCTTGGCGATTCGGTGTGGAACACGACGTCCTGTGGGATGCGAATGAGCATGGCGCGTGGACGGTGGAGAACGGTCACGCGGTGTGGCGTCTGGTTGTCCGCGCCGAAGGGGCGACGAACTTGTCATTGCGCTTCCGCGAATTTGACGTACCCAAAGGCGGCGAACTGTTCCTGTACTCGGCAGACGGCGAGAGCGTCATGGGTGCGTTGGATCACCGCAACATGAAAGACTGGGGCGGCCTCGCAACGGGAGTCCTCGTCACGGATGAGCTTGTGGTGGAGTACCGTCAGCCTTTGGATTTGACGTCAGCCCCTTCGCTGGTCATCGACCAAGTGGTGCAGGGATACCGCGCGTTGAGCGGATGGCCTCACGGGGGCGATCGAGGACCGTTTGGCAACAGCGGGCAATGCAACATCAACGTGAACTGCCCGGAAGGCGCTACTTGGGCGACGGAGAAGCGGAGCGTCGCACTCATTGTGAATGGCGGATTCGCACAATGCTCTGGGGCTCTGGTCAACAACACGTTGAACGACGGCACGCCCTATTTCTTGACGGCGAATCATTGTTTGGGCAACCCTGGAACCTGGGTGTACTACTTCAACCACGAAGCAGCCAACTGCACGGGAAGCACGGGGCCCACGAACCAAAGCATCAGCGGCGGATCGTTGTTGGTGAGCAGCGGCCAATCGGATTTCGCGTTGATCGAATTGAGCCAGACTCCACCCGCCAACTTCAACGTGCAATACGCCGGATGGGATGCGACTGGGGCCGTTCCCGCCAGCGCAGTAGGCATTCACCACCCTTCAGGCGACGTGAAGAAAATCTGCTTTGAAGACGACAGCCCATCCCAACAGCAAGCCGCGGGTGCCGCGGTGTGGTACATCAACGAATGGGAGCTTGGCGTGACCGAAGGTGGATCTTCAGGATCGCCTTTGTTTGACCAAAACCACCGCGTCATCGGTCAACTTTACGGCGGGTCCGCCGCGTGTTCAGGAAGCGTCAACAACGGCCAACCCGACTGGTACGGACGGTTCAACATCAGTTGGGGACTTGGATTGCAGGAGTACCTTGATCCTGCTGGAACCGGACTTGAAGTTTGGGACGGATTCCCGGATGGCGCCGTCTCTTTCGAAAACGACGCGGGAGTGAACATCACTGGGGCGCCCGAAACGGTGCTCTGCGGGTCGGAAGACGTGGTCATTGAAGTGACTGTCACCAACACCGGCACGAACACCTTGACGAGCTGCATGCTTGAATACAGCATCAACGGAGGCCCCTTGCAGCAACAATCGTGGGCGGGATCGCTCGAGCAATACGAAACGGACGTGGTCGAGCTGCCGGCATTCGCATCGCAAGGCGGAACCAATACGGTTCAGGTCACCGTCATCACCCCAAATGGGGCGTCTGACGACAACGCGCTGAACAACACGACAACGGTCGAATTCACGTCTTACGAAGGCCCCACCTACACGTACACACTGACGTTGGTGCTTGACGATTACGGGAGCGAGACGTCGTGGACGGTCAAGCGTTTGGGCCAAACGCTGTACGAAGGAGGTCCTTACCAGGACGGAACAAACGGCGAGGTCATCACCGAGGAATTCTGCCTCGAGGAAGTATGTTACCAATTCCGAATTGCAGACAGCTACGAAGACGGCATCTGCTGCGACTTCGGAGATGGCAGCTGGACCTTGACCGATTCCAACGGAGACGTGGTCGGAACCGGGGGAGCATTTGGTGCTTCAGAGCAGATTCAGTTCTGCCCCGATGAAACCCTGACGACTCCTGAGTTCGACGCTGGATCCCTTTTGGCCTACCCCAACCCAGCCCAGGACGTGCTCACCCTGATTTGGCCTGAAGCTCAAGGCCGTGCGATTGTGTTGGACGTGGCGGGTCGCGAAGTGTGGAGCCAGGCGATTGGCCGAGCCAATTCCACGTTGACCACAGCTGGCTGGGCCGAAGGCACCTACCTCCTGAAATGGACGGGGACCAACGGATCCACCTTGGTCACACGCATCGCTGTAGTCCACTGACGCATGACGTTCTCCGCCGTCGGAGTTGCGATTCACGGATGGTGGGCCTGGCGTTTTGACGGTTGGGCGTCGATGTCCGTTGATTCAGGGAAGGACGCTTCGTTGGAGAAATCGTGCACTGTCGTGGTGTGCCTTCACAACGAAGAAGCTCGCGTTGCGGCGTTGGTGACAGGCCTCTCTCCTGCCCTCGAAGCCGCAACGAATGCAGGCTTGAACGCTTCGGTCGTCGCTGTCAACCACGGCAGCACCGACGGAACGTCCTCGGCACTGGCTGCAGCCACGCACGCCGACCCGAGATGGAACATCGTCCATGTGCCTCGATCCCGAGCCAGCAAGAAAGAAGCCCTGGTGGCTGGCGTCGACGCGGCTCAGGGAGACGTCCTTGTCGTCACCGATGCCGATTGCGCTCCGACGGATGTCAGCTGGCTGATCCGCATGACCCAAGGCGCAGGTGCCGCGTGGGACGTGAATGTCGGTTTGAGCTTCCCGTCTTGTGGAATGACCTTTCTGCAGCGTCTGCAGCGCCTCGAGGCCCGACGAGTGGCCCAAAAAGCCGTTGGCGCAATTGTCGCCGGGAGACCGTACCTGGGGTTTGGACGAAACATGGCCTTCACACGCGACATGTGGAATCGCGTCGGCGGCATGGAAGGCCACAACCACTTGCCTTCCGGAGATGATGACTTGTGGCTTCAGGCGGCAGTGAAACAAGGGGCTCGAGTGCGCGCAAACGTTCACCTTCAGGCCCAAACCCATTCCACATGGCCCAGCACGTGGCGTGCGTGGAGGCGACAAAAAACGCGGCATTTCACCGCGAGCAAGGCTTACCCCGCAGCACTCCAATTCAGGTTGGGGCTTCCCGCATTGGGATGGCTCCTCCTTTTTGCCGGGGTTGTTCACAATCCCACGGGGACATCCGTTGGCTTGGCGGCGTTGGCTTTGACGATGCGCACGCTTACCTTCGGGATGTTCTTGCACCGGGCTGGGCAGCCTTGGCGCGAGGCGTGGGAACTGGTTTTGGAACCCTTCGTCAGCGCTTTCCGCACCTGGGCTTGGTGGAAGGGCACAACCTCTGAATCGACCTCATGGAAGTGAATCCCAACCTCTCCGAAAAAGCGCAGAAAGACTATGCGCTGGTGCTACGCGCCACCAAGGAGAAGGACCAAAAAGCCTACGCCGAACTGATGAAGCGTTACGAAGGCGCCATCTTCCACCTGATCAACCGCATGGTGTTCAGCGAGGACGACGCCGAAGATTTGACGATTGAAACGTTCACGAAGGCGTTCAAACGCTTGAATCAATACACGCCTGCGTTCGCCTTCTCCACGTGGTTGTTCAAAATCGCATCGAACCACACCATTGACTTCATTCGGAAGAAGCGAATCAACGCCCTGTCCCTCGACCGTGGATTCACCAACGAGGATGGTGATCGCATGGAAATCAGCGTCAAGGACGACGGCCTGGACCCCATGGAAGCCTTGCAAAAGCAAGAGCGCGTCGAGCGGCTTCGGGAGGTGGTGGCTCAACTCAAAGACCGCTACCGCCGTCTTGTGGAGCTCCGCTACTTCGAGGAGAAGAGCTACGAGGAGATTTCCGAAGAATTGGACCTTCCTCTCGGCACCGTCAAGGCGCAGTTGTTCCGAGCGCGCGACATGATGGCCAAGATCTTGGAGTCCTCTCGCGAAACCATCTGACTCCGCTGTCATGACGGCTCGAGACGTCGTTCTCCCCCACTTTCCCGACCTCTCCAACAGCCAACTTGAGCAGCTTGACATCTTGGCTCAAACGGTTTGGGATTGGAACCAACACATCAACGTGGTGTCCCGAAAAGATCCGCAGGTCATGGAGCGTCACGTGCTGCACAGCTTGGGCATAGCCAAAGTCCTGCGTTTCAGGCCTGGAAGTCAGGTCTTGGATGTGGGCACCGGCGGGGGATTTCCCGGACTTCCGTTGGCTGTGCTTCATCCCGAAGTCGAGTTTGTTCTTTGCGACAGCATTGGGAAGAAACTCAAAGTGGTGAACGCAGCCGCAGAGGCGGCCGGACTCACCAACGTGATGTCGATTCATGCACGCGCTGAGGACGTGCAGGGGTCCTATGACTTTGTTGTCAGTCGCGCCGTGACGCGAATGGCAGGCTTCCTAAGCTGGTTGGACGGGAAGGTCCGACAGCACAGCAACCATGAGTTGGCGAACGGCGTGCTTTACCTGAAGGGCGGCGACTTGAAAGAAGAATTGGCCGAAGTGCAGGCACCTTGCCAAACGTGGGGCCTCAAGTCGTGGTTTGCCGATGAATTCTTCGAAACCAAGCAAGTCGTTCACGTCGACCTTTCCTCGAAGTAAAGGCAAAAAGAAGAGGGCCCAAGGGCCCCCTCCGTAACCTGCAAGAAAATTGAAACCAACATGGCCGTTGACCATGTCGGTATGCAAGACGAACGTCGATTTCACGGGTTGCCTTCGGAAACGAAAAAAAAATCACTTTTTTCCGAAACCGGACCTAAACCTTTGTTTTTAAACTCTTTAGCACGTGAACTTATAACCCACGCCACGTATGGAGTGAAAATGGACAGGCGCCTTGGGGTCCCGTTCAAAGGTCTTTCGGAAGGCCAAGATGAAGTTGTCTATGGTTCGCGTCGAAGGCAAAATGTCGTACCCCCAGACCAATTGCAAGATGTCTTCCCGGCTCACGACCTCTCCTTCTCTACCGATGAGCAATTTCAAAAGCATGGCTTCGCGCCTGGACAATTTGCGCATGGTGCCGTCGAAGCCCCTGGCTTCAAACGCCACAAAATCCACAGATCCGGAACCAATGGATGCTTGGCGGAGCTGGGTCCACGCGTCGGAAGGGGTTTGGTCCATCAGGCGATCGAGCCTCAGCAACAACTCCTCCATCAGGAAAGGCTTGCCCAAATAATCGTTGGCTCCAAGACGCAATCCCTCCACCCGGTCAGACCCCTCGTTGCGCGCTGTAAGGAACAGGATAGGCGTGTCAATGCCCTCGAGACGAGCCGTACGGCACACCGCGAATCCGTCCATGCCCGGCATCATCACGTCGAGGATGGCGGCTGCAAACCTCTGATTCCGCAGGGCATCCAAGGCGTCCGTGCCGTTGTCCACCTCCACCACCTTGTGCCCTTCTCCCCTCAAATTCAGGGAGAGCATCTGCCGTAACGAAGCCGTGTCCTCAGCGAGGAGCAGACGCGCGGGGGTGGGGTTTGGTTGTACTTTTGACATGATGAACGACGCAAAGATGACGCGGCTGAGCGAAATCGGAAAAGGCACCATCGCCGAGGCCCTTGGGATGGAAATCACCGAAGTGGGAGACGGCGTTGTTCGGGGAAAGCTACCCGTTGATGCTCGAACACACCAACCCTACGGTTTGTTGCACGGCGGCGCGAGTGTCGTGCTTGCGGAGACGCTTGGTTCCATCGGGTCGCATGTTCTTGTGGAAGCTTCCGGAAAAGGTGCTGTGGGCATCGAAGTCAACGCAAATCACGTCAAAGGCGTGCGCTCGGGATGGGTGCACGGCACCGCTACGTTGACCCACCGGGGAGGACGACTGCACGTTTGGAACATCGACATCCGCGACGACGAGGGAGACCTCGTGTGCACGTCTCGGCTCACCGTGATGATCGTACCGCGCCGTGACTGAAACGTTTTTTGACGACGCGCCTCGCTCCGAGCCTGACTTGGAAAGCCACCCAGAACGAGCGCCGCGACTCTGGTGGAGGCCCCCTGGGCACACCGAGGTGTTCACGCTGATTCCCGACGCCGACGGAACGTCCACGTTTCATTTCGCGCCGTTTGACTCGACGGGTGGGGCACCCGAAATGACGTGGCGCGGTCACGCGGTGAAGACAACCGCCCCGGAACCAGGCACCTTGCCTCGAGTCGCCACATCGGGAGGTCAAGAAACCACGCGCGGCGAGCATCGCACCAACGTGGAAGCCGCCTTGGCTGCCATCGAGGCGGGCGATCTTGACAAGGTGGTGGTTTCGCGAACCCACGTGACACCATCCGAAGTCCCGCCTGAATCAGCCTTCCATAACCTCTGTACGATGCACCCCCGCGCGCTGGTCTATCTGATGCACCATCCCGTAGAAGGGACGTGGTGTGGAGCCACCCCGGAATTGCTGCTTCGGGCGCAGCAGCACGACGTCGATACGGTGTCTTTGGCGGGAACGCGCAGAGATGGTTCGCAGGCCGCTTGGACAGACAAGGAGCGCCAAGAACAACAGGTCGTCACCGAACACATCCTGGACGTGATGGCGGAACTTGGAGCTGAGGACGTCATGCAGGACGGGCCTCGCGACAAGCAATACGGCGAGCTCGTTCACCTCGAGACGCGCATTTCAGCGAGATTCCCGGGCGACTTGCACTCGTTGGCCAAGGCCCTGCACCCCACCCCTGCGGTTTGCGGACGCCCCTTCGACAGGGCCTCGGCATTCATCCGAACCCACGAACGCCACAACCGCACCTATTACGCCGGCTTCTTGGGTTGGTCCTCTCCGCTGGGCTGCGCCTACTACGTCAACCTGCGATGTGCCCATTGGGCAGACAACGGCGTGATCTTGTACGCAGGTGGCGGCATTGTGGCCGGATCCGTGGCCGAGGATGAATGGTCAGAGACCGAGGCCAAACTCCAAAGCTTCGCGCCCGCCTTCCAAGGGTGAGCACCCCGTACCTTCGTGACATGCACACGAGCAGCTCGCATCCTGCGGCCGCCGTTCTTGCGGCGGTGCTGGCCGAACAAGGCGTCCGTCATGCGGTCGTCAGTCCCGGCTCACGAAACGCACCGCTTGTTCTTGCGCTGCATCATCAACCTGAAATCACGGTGCACGTCAGCATTGACGAACGGGCGGCGGCGCACCACGCGCTCGGCCTCGCACTCGCCACGTGGACTCCCGTTCCTGCCGTGTGCACCTCTGGGACGGCAGCCCTCAATCACGGTCCCGCTCTGGCCGAGGCGTTTCACGCCCGCATTCCCCTGCTGAGCATCACGGCCGACCGACCCGCCGACGTGGTCGGACGAGGTCATGGCCAGTCCATCACCCAAGCGGGCGTGCACGCGGCGCACACCGTGCACCACGACGTGCTTGACGAATCGCGCATGGACCTCGAGGAGTTGACGCGCTGTGCGCGCCGCGCTGTGCGCCTTGCCTTCGACGGCGGTCCCGGAGGCAGTGCCGGCCCCGTTCACCTGAACGTCCCGTTCGAGGAACCCCTCTACGACCTCGCCCCTGCTCCATCACTCCCAAAGCCCGCACCTGACGTTGACATCGCCACGAACGCACCCGGCATCGCCGTGCCTGAAGAACTGCGGGGGGCACTTGATCGAGGGCGCGTTGTGGTCGTGGCTGGACCGAGACCCGTCATGGCGGCTCGCTCTTCGGCAGCTGGCCTCGAAGTCAACTGGCCCTGCCTTGCCGAGCGAGGTTCTGGCGTCGCAGGACCGCTCCTGATTCATGGCGCCGAGCGGGTCTTGAAAGATGGTGTTTGGCCCGAGTCCCTTCAACCCGAAGCCATCCTGACCGTTGGGCTGCCTCCGATGTCCAAGGCCATGCGGAAGGCGCTAGAGGGTCTTCCGCATTGGCACGTGGGCGAAGACTTGGCAGGAGAAGGAAGCGGATGGGACGTTTGGGGAACCCTGCAAGGCTCGGCCCCTTCCGAAGTGTTGTGCCATCAAGCCAACGCATCGTTCGACGAGGCTTGGGGCAAAGCGCGCACCCATCTGCTCGAAGCTGCTTCGTCCTTTGACGCGAAATGGAGCGATTTAAGCGCATGGAACGTCATGACCCACACCTGGTCAGGCTGGAGCGAAGAGGCACGCCCTACAGCCTTGCATGCAGCCAACAGCGCGTCCGCCCGCTATGCCCAGTGGATGGATCTCTCCAAAGCCCTCTCGAAAAATGCGAACTTTCATGCCAACCGTGGAGTCGCGGGCATTGATGGCTGCCTGTCCACCGCACTGGGGTGGCATGCGGCACAGGTCGAGCTGAATCAACAACCCCAAACGTGGATGGTCACCGGCGACGTGGCGTTCCACTACGATTCCAACGCCTT
>ENA-OUOG01002463-OUOG01002463.1-marine-metagenome-genome-assembly--contig:-NODE-2463-length-19175-cov-4.780605_pt1 | contig 19175 bp, 22 predicted proteins | sample MGYA00248635_ERZ508505 | MGnify/ENA primary metagenome ERZ508505 (study PRJEB26176, sample SAMN06267871) | marine metagenome | isolation source: Saanich Inlet, British Columbia, Canada | place: Pacific...
TTCACTATTCACTATTCACTATTCACTATTCACTATTCACTATTCACTATTCACTATTCACTATTCACTATTCACTAGCGATGATGATAAGGTTCATTCTTCAAAATAGTAAAACCACGATACAATTGCTCAATAATAAATAAACGTACCATTTGGTGAGAAAATGTCATTTTTGATAATGAGACTTTTCCTTTTGCCTTATTATATACATCTTCAGAGAATCCATAAGGTCCACCAATAACAAAAATGAGTTGTTTAATACCAGAGTTCATGTGTTTTTGTAAATATTTAGAAAAGCCAACACTATCATGCTGTTTGCCGTTTTCGTCTAACAAAATTAAAACATCTGTAGCACTTAATTTATTTAAAATAAGTTCGCCTTCCTTTTGTTTTTGTTGTGCTTCACTAAGACTTTTTACATTTTTAATATCAGGAATAATTTCCAAATTAAATTTAATATAGAAACTTAGGCGTTTTGTATACTCTTCAATAAGAGACTGCAGTTGTTTATTGTCTGTTTTGCCAATGGCAATAAGTTTAATAGTCATTAAAAACAGTGTTTTGAATTGTGATAAAATGGTATTTTTTCAAATAAACCATATCCATTTTCTATATGTGTTGTTTTTGATAACTCTAAATCATTCTTGTATTGTTCCCAATTTGAGTTTTCAAGAAGTTTTTCAACTCTTTTGTCTGTAGTGTGTCCACCATTTAGATAGAACTCTCCATCGGGTTTTATTATAGCAAGGTTATAGTTGTACATTATTTTAAAAAATTGGTTTTTAAAAACACCATTATCTTTTATCCAATTAAATCCACCATAGTTATTAACTACATTTTCTTCTGCTTTGTATAGGTAATTAATTTTAATTGAAAATTTTCTCTCATATTTTTCGATGCATTTATTTTGCTTTTTTAACCATTTTTTCCTGTTATTAATAAACTTTTTTTCATTAAAGTCATGGGTCCTTCTACCTTTATCTCTTAAAGAAAGCGAAGTGTCTTTTTTTACGGCTAGAGTATGTTTAATATGTTTTTTATTGAGCGTAGAGAAGCTAAGAAGAGAATCATAATATTTTAAAACTATAATTTCTCCGGAATCAATTTTTTTCTTAGAATCTCTATTGATTAATAATCTAATTTGCTGGTATACTTGAGTGCTTAATTTACCAAAGTAAAATTTATTAAGCACTTTATTAACAACTAGACTATCGGTTTTATATTCCAAACATTTGTAGGTATGGTTTTTGCATTTTTTTAAATAGATAGTTTTATCTATTTCTTTATTGTAGGCATCAATATAAATCTTTTTAGAATCTGAGTTTTGAGACCAAGAAATGGAAGTAAACAGTATAAAAAGTAAGTAGACAAATAATTCTAATTTCATATAAAATATTAGGTATTAATGCTAAACTACAATTAAATTTTAATAATCGTAAATCAATTTCTTATTTTAGCATAAACAATTCTTAGCAATGATTTCTCAAGAACAATTTAATAAAGAAATAGAACTAATAATAGCCAATGCTATTCGGGAAGATGTTGGTGATGGTGATCACAGTTCATTATCCTGTATTCCAGAATCTGCTCAAGGTAAAGCTAAACTTTTAGTAAAAGATAATGGCATAATAGCAGGAGTAGAATTTGCAAAACAAGTGTTTGCTTATGTAGATCCTAAAATGAAAGTTGAAACCCTTATAGAAGATGGAAGTAAAGTAAACTATGGTGATATTGTTTTTTATGTAGAAGGCGCCTCGCAATCCATTTTAAAAGCAGAACGACTAGTGCTTAATGCGATGCAGCGTATGAGTGCCATAGCAACCAAAACCAAACTTTTTGTAGATTTACTAAAAGGCACAGGAACAAAAATTTTGGACACACGTAAAACAACTCCAGGTATTCGTGCTCTAGAAAAATGGGCAGTTAAAATAGGTGGAGGAGAGAACCATAGGTTTGCACTTTACGATATGATTATGCTTAAAGATAACCACATTGATTTTGCTGGTGGTATTACAAAAGCTATAGAAAAAACACAACAGTATTTAAAAGCCACTAATCGCGACTTAAAAATTATAGTAGAAGCAAGAGACTTAAATGAAATTGAAGAAATCCTTAAAAGCGATGGTGTTTATAGAATACTAATAGATAACTTTAACTACCAAGATACCAGAACAGCAGTAAAGCTAATTGGAAACAAATGCTTAACAGAAAGTTCTGGTGGTATAAACGAAAAAACCATTAGAGAGTATGCGCTTTGTGGAGTAAATTTTATTTCGTCTGGAGCATTAACACACTCGGTTTATAATTTAGATTTAAGCTTAAAAGCTGTAGATTAATGGCAGACGCTGTAAAAGAGGAGCTTTTAGAAGAGAAAATTGCTGAAAAGCAATTAAAAGAAAAGCAATTAAAAGTTAGATTGCTCAAAATTCCTGTGCTTAATATTGTAATAAAATTATTAAGTAAAGTTAAGTTGCCTGGATTAGAAGGATTATCGCTTTACGATTTGTTAGAATTATATAGTATAGGTATTGCTAAAGGTGCATTAACAACTAGAGCAAGCGCTATAGCTTACAGCTTTTTCACAGCCTTATTTCCGTTTTTACTTTTTATTATTATCATTATACCAAGTATTCCTATTGATGATTTTCAGGACGATTTTTTAATCTTCTTAGAATCGGTTTTACCACCAACAACTTCAGATTTCTTTTCGGACAATATATTTTTTGCTTTAAAAGATAAAAATAGTAACAGTGGTTTACTATCTACTGTTTTAGTGGTTGCTATTTTTTTAATGACAAATGGTGTAAACGCCTTATTTTCCGGTTTCGAGAATTCTTACCATCAACAATTAACACGTAATGTATTTAGGCAGTATTTGTATGCCATGGGAGTTGCATTAATATTGTCTTTGCTTTTAATTATTACAGTTGTAGTATTGGGTTATTTTCAAATTTATGTTGTAGATAACACGTTAGAATTTTTTAAAGAATACGGTTACGAATCCAGAAGAAAAGCAGATTTTTGGGCAAATGTAGCACAATATACCTTTTTTGTAATTATTACTTTTTTCGCTACAGCCACATTATACTATTTGGGAACAAGAGAAGGTAAGAAAGCTAAATTTTTCTCTGTAGGTGCTTTATTTACCACTGTTCTAATCATGTTAACCTCTTATTTATTTGGTGTTTACATAGAGAATTTCTCTCGTTATAACGAACTTTATGGTTCTATAGGAGCCTTATTAATATTACTATTTTACCTTTGGTTGAATGCAAATATTTTACTGTTAGGTTTTGAATTAAATATGGCATTAATGAATCTTAGAAAACAACAATATCATGATTAAGCACTTTCTCATTCTAGTATTTTTAGTGTCTTTTTCTGGACAAGCTCAAGACATTTTTGGACAGTGGAAAACGATAGATGACCAAACAGGTGAGGCAAAATCTATAGTTGAAATTTATAAACGCGATGGAAAAGTTTTTGGCAAAATTGTTTCCATTTTAAACCCAGAAGTAAAGGACGCGCTTTGCTTAAAATGTGAAGGAGAGGATAAAAATAAGCCTGTTTTGGGTTTCGAACTTATCAAGAATATGACAAAAGAAGGACGCTATTATAAAAATGGAACTATTTTCGATCCAGAACATGGCAAGAAGTATAAATGCAGATTAATGCTAACCGAAAATCCTGATATATTACAAGTAAGAGGCTATATTGCCTTTTTATATGCTTCACAATATTGGCAACGAGTTAAAGAAAGATAATAGAGATTATCGTATTTATTTCTCAGTTGGAAGTAAATTAACGAGATATCAATACATCGAATACCAAACACTAAAAATCGAATACTTAATACTAAATTTTGAGTCATTTCATAGACGTTATATTACCAATTCCTTTGGAAAAAATGTTTACTTATAGCATTACCAAAGCCGAATCTCAATTTTTAAAAGTTGGTATGCGTGTATCTGTACCTTTTGGTAAAACCAAAATACACACAGGTTTGGTTGGCGCAATACATAACAATCCGCCTTTAATTTATGAGGCCAAACAAATTCATCAAATTTTAGACGAAAAGCCTATTGTAACCTCAAAACAATTATCTTTTTGGCAATGGATTGCAACTTATTATATGTGTACAATAGGTGAAGTTATGCGTGCAGCTTTACCAAATGCCTTTATTTTAGAAAGTGAAACACTCGTAAGTAGAAACTTAAATAAAGACATAAAAGATACTGATTTAAAAGACGATGAGTATCTGGTTTTTGAAGCCTTACATCATCAATCTACACTAAAAATTCAGGAGATTTCTAATATTTTAAATAAAAAGAATGTGCTTCCTGTAATTAAACGGCTTATCGATAAAGAGGTTATTTTACTACAGGAAGAAATATACGATAAATACAAACCCAAATATGTTAGGTATGTAAAATTGCAAGTAGAATATACAAGTGAAATTGGATTACATCAATTGTTAGATGATTTAAGTCGTGCTGAAAAGCAAAGACAAGTGGTTATGACCTTATTTTCTATTTCAGCAAAAACAAAAAAACCAATAAAAGTTAAAGATTTAGTTGTAGAGTGTGGAAGTTCTTCAGCTGTTATAAAAACTTTAATAGATAAAGGTGTTTTAGAAGAATATCATATTCAAACCGACCGTATAGAATATGATGGTGAAGAAAACGAAGCAACCAAAACTTTAAACGAATACCAAACTGAAGCGCTTAAGCAAATAGAAAAGACTTTTAAAACTCAAAATGTAACGTTGTTACATGGTATTACGTCTTCTGGCAAAACAGAGGTTTATGTAAAGCTTATAGAGCAAATTCTGGCCCAAGGAAAACAAGTATTGTATTTGTTGCCTGAAATTGCTTTAACAACACAGTTAGTTACCAGACTTCAAAATTATTTTGGAGAACAAGTTTCTGTTTTTCATAGCAAATACTCAGCTCACGAACGTGTTGAGGTTTATAATCATGTGTTGGGTAATTCCGCGAAAGCGAAAATAATTTTAGGAGCACGTTCGTCTATATTTTTACCATTTCATGATTTAGGATTAATAATAGTAGACGAAGAACACGAACAGTCCTTTAAGCAATTTGATCCAGCGCCTCGTTATCATGCACGTGATGCAGCAGTTGTTTTGGCGCATTTACATCAAGCAAAAACATTGTTAGGTAGTGCAACACCATGCTTAGAAAGTTATAATAATGCAGTAGAAAAAAAATACGGAATAGTAGAAATTAACCGTCGTTATAATAATGTGCAGCCACCAGAAATCGAATTGGTAGATATTGCAGATAAGCACAAAAAGAAACGCATGAAAGGTCATTTTAGCGATAGAATGATTGAAGAAATTACTGATGCTTTAGACCAAGGTCATCAAATTATCTTATTTCAAAACCGAAGAGGTTACTCACCAATTGTAGAGTGTAATACTTGTGGACATTCGCCACAATGTCCTAATTGCGATGTGAGTTTAACCTACCATCAATATAGAAAACAATTGCGTTGTCATTATTGTGGACATAACAATGCCATGTTACAAAAATGTATGGCTTGCGGCATTTCTAATTTAGATACTAAAGGCTTTGGTACAGAGCAAATAGAAACTGAAGCTAAAACATTATTTCCTAAGGCTAATGTTGCACGAATGGATTTAGATACCACACGTGGCAAATACGGATACGAAAAAATAATTACTGCTCTTGAGCAACAAGAAATAGATATTTTAGTTGGTACACAAATGCTTACTAAAGGTTTAGATTTTAGAAACGTTAAGCTTGTTGGTATTATGAATGCTGATAATATGCTAAATTTTCCAGATTTTAGAGCACATGAAAGGAGTTTTCAACTTATGTTGCAAGTTTCTGGTCGAGCAGGAAGAACAAAAAAACGCGGTAAAGTATTAATACAAACTTATAATCCATACCATAAAATTTTACAGCAAGTCTCTACAAACGATTATGTTGGCATGTTTAAAGAGCAACTACAAGAGCGTCGAGATTTTAAATATCCACCTTATTTTAGACTTATAAAAATAACGCTAAAACATAGAGATTATACTAAAGTAGAAACAGCAAGCGAGTGGTTTGCGAAATCATTACGTCAGGTTTTTAAAACAAATGTTTTAGGTCCAGAATTTCCACCTGTTTCTCGAGTTAGAAATCAATATTTAAAAAATATACTTGTAAAAATACCTCAAGCACAATCGTTAGGAAAAACAAAAGATGCAATAAAGAAAATTAATTTTATTTTTGAGGCTGTACCAGCTTTTAAAGGTGTACGTGTTATATTAAATGTAGATAATTATTAACTGTTTGTTTGTATTTAAAACAAAAAAAATCTTACTGTTACATGGTAGGATTTTCCAGCTATTAATCAAATGCTAAGTGTGTTAGATGTTGTTTAAGGCATCAACAAACATGGTTTTTTTATTCCTACTTAAAGGAATTTCATAAGATCCAACTTCAACATTTTTACTATTAAATCGGTCTACTTTATCTAAATTTACAATGTAAGATTTATGAATCCTTAAAAATTTACCATCAGGTAATTCATCTTCAAAAGCTTTCATTGTCGATAATACAACTAGAGAAGTGTCTTCTGTTACTAACTTAACATAATCTCCAAGAGCTTCAATCCACTTTATATCCTTAATGTAGACTTTACGTTTTTTAAGATTACTTTTTACAAAAATATGTTCGCCTTCTGTTTCGTTGAAGTCTAATTTTAGTTTGTGTTGTTCTAGAGCTTTGCCAACAGCCTGATTAAAACGTACTCTCGTAATAGGTTTTTGTAAATAATCTGTAGCGTCGTAATTAAAGGCTTTAAATGCGTATTCTGTTTTTCCTGTTACAAAAATAATTTGAGGCTTGTTATTTAATACATCTAAAAGCTGAAAACCATTAAGAACTGGCATTTCTATATCTAAAAAAATAAGGTCTACTTTATAGGTGTTCAAACCATTTTTTATCTCTAGTGCACTACTATATTGAGCTATAAGATTTAGTGCACTATTACTCTCTATCAATTTAACAATTAAAAGTCTTTGAATTGCCGAGTCATCAACAACTACACAATTTAGAGTCATAGGTTATTTATATTTAGATAATATCATCGTCAATGTTACAAAAAATTCGGATTAAATCCAAAAAACATCGCTTAAACGTAATCTTTAACATTTTTTTATGCACTTAATCGAATGGTTTTTTATGTTTTTAATTTAATTAGAAAAGAATTGTGTGTTTTAATAAAAAGACTTATTTTTGCACTCATTTTTAACACAATAAAATAGATTTTTATGAATCATTATGAAACTGTTTTCATCTTAAATCCCGTTTTATCTGAAACTCAGATAAAGGAAACAGTACAGAAGTATGAAGAATTTCTTACTAGTAGAGGAGCAAAGATGGTATCAAAAGAAGATTGGGGCTTAAAGAAGTTAGCTTATCCAATCCAAAACAAAAAAAGTGGCTTTTACCACTTATTTGAGTACACCGTAGATGGTGAACACATTAATCCTTTAGAAGTAGAGTTTAGACGTGATGAGCGTTTTATGCGTTACTTAACTGTAGCTTTAGATAAGCACGCGATTTCGTGGGCAGAAAGAAGAAGAGCTAAACTTAAACAAAAAGCATAATTATGGCATCTATAGAACAACAAGCAAAAGGAAAAAAAGAAGGTGAAATTAGATATTTAACACCTTTAAATATTGACACGAATAAGCAAAAAAAATACTGTCGTTTTAAGAAGTCTGGAATCAAATATGTAGATTATAAAGATGCAGATTGGTTATTAGGTTTTATAAACGAACAAGGTAAAATTTTGCCAAGACGTTTAACAGGAACTTCTTTAAAATACCAAAGAAAAGTATCTGTAGCTGTAAAAAGAGCGCGTCATTTAGCGTTATTACCTTATGTAACAGATTTATTAAAATAAAATTATCATAACAATGGAACTTATATTAAAACAAGACGTTGAAAATTTAGGATTTAAAGACGATGTTGTAACGGTTAAGAACGGTTATGGTAGAAATTTTTTAATTCCTTCTGGTCACGCTGTATTAGCTACATCTTCTGCAAAGAAAGTATTAGCTGAAAACTTAAAGCAACGTGCATTTAAAGAAAAGAAAGAAATCGAAGATGCAACTGCAATTGCAGAAGCTATTAAAGGTTTAGAAATTAAAATCGCTTCAAAAACTGGTCAAGGAGACAAGTTATTTGGTTCTGTAAACAATATCAACCTTGCAGAAGCATTAGAAAAAGAAGGTCACGCAATTGATAAAAAATTCATCTCAGTTGTAGGTGGAAATGTAAAACGTTTAGGTAAGTATGATGCTACTGTACGTTTACATAGATCAGTATCAGCAGACATTCAGTTTGAAGTTGTAGCGCAAGCTTAAGATTTTAAATCACATCAAATAAAACCGTTTGGAGCTACTCTAAACGGTTTTTTTAATTTATAAATTTTGCTTTAAAAAAAGTTTTTTTATAAGAGCAAAAGTTGATTATTTCAATAAACTTGTTTCAAGTAACCATTTGACATTAAAAAAAATAAGAAATACCAAATGAAATATTCTAGACTTACAAAAGAACAATTTGAAGAACTACATCAAGAATTTATTAATTTTTTGGCAACTCAATCTATAACAGGAGACGAGTGGCAAGATATCAAGACAGATAAACCAGATGTCGCAGAACAAGAGTTAGATATCTTTAGTGATTTGGTTTGGGAAGGTGTTTTAAACCAAACTAAATATTTAGAGCACATATCTCCAAAAGATATTCATTTGTTTGCACTTAATGAAGACCATATGCACCTTATAGGTATTAAGGTAAAAGAAGACGTAGATTTAACTACTGCAGAAGGTTTTAATTGGTTAAGAGCAAACTTGATGCATGATCATGTAGAGTTTGTTCAAGCAAAAAAAGACTATACTAATGATAAAAATTTAGATAAGTTTACACTCATTCAACAAGGCTCTAATATTACAAAAGGAGAACTGTATCAATATATGTTTAAGCTTATAAATTAACAAATTTTTGAGTAATCAGGAATCTCATTAATTAACTTTCATAATTTATAACTAATCAACTATTTTTGTCATTCATGCGAATCGATAAAGACATAAAAAAATAAGTAATAATTAAAACAAATCCCTTTTTTTAAGGGAATATTATGGCACAAAAACCAACCATACCAAAAGGAACAAGAGATTTTAATCCAGAGCAAGTTGCTAAACGTAACTATATTTTTAGTACCATAAAAACTTGTTTTGAAACTTTTGGTTTTCAGCCTATAGAAACACCAAGCTTTGAAAATAGCGAAACGCTAATGGGAAAGTATGGTGAAGAAGGTGATCGTTTGATTTTTAAGATTTTAAATAGTGGTGATTTTTTATCAAAAGTAAATAATCAGTTATATGCTGATAAAAACTCTAATAAAATTACTTCTAGTATCTCAGAAAAAGCCTTACGTTACGATTTAACAGTGCCTTTCGCGCGTTACGTTGTTCAACACCAAAACGAAATAGAATTCCCATTTAAACGCTACCAAATGCAACCGGTTTGGAGAGCAGACAGACCACAAAAAGGACGTTTTAGAGAATTCTATCAATGCGATGCAGATGTTGTTGGCAGTGAGAGTTTATGGCAAGAAGTAGAGTTTGTACAATTGTATGATACAGTATTTGATGCATTAGGTTTAAAAGGCACAACCATAAAAATTAACAATCGTAAAATACTTTCTGGTATAGCAGAAGTTATAGGAGCAAGCGATAAGCTTATCGATTTTACAGTTGCATTAGATAAATTAGATAAAATAGGAGAGGAGAAAGTTAAAGAAGAAATGTTGGGTAAAGGTATTCCGCAAAACGGAATAGATAAACTACAGCCATTATTCTCTTTAACTGGAGGTTTCGATTCTCAAATAGAAAGCTTAAAACAGATTTTAAGCACTTCCAAAGAAGGTAAAAAAGGTATTGAAGAATTACAATTTATAAACAATGCGATACAAAGCCTTGGCTTAAAAACATCTACATTACAGTTAGATGTAACACTTGCACGTGGTTTAAACTATTATACAGGAGCCATATTCGAAGTTTCTGCACCAGAAGGTGTTAAAATGGGCTCAATTGGTGGAGGAGGACGATATGCTGATTTAACTGGTATATTTGGTTTGAAAAATGTAAGTGGAGTAGGAATTAGTTTTGGTTTAGATCGCATCTACCTTGTATTAGAAGAATTAGGTTTGTTTCCAGAGACCATAACTAAAAGTACAGAAGTATTATTTATAAATTTTGGAGATAAAGAAGCGCTATTTAGTTTAAAAGCAATAAAATCTTTGCGAGAAGCAGGTGTTAACTCAGAATTATATCCAGATAGAATAACTAATGGTAAGCATATGAAAAAGCAAATGAATTATGCAAACAAGCGCAATATACCATTTGTGGTACTAGTTGGTGAGGAGGAAATGAATAATAGTTTATATACTTTAAAAGATATGAAATCTGGTGAGCAAAAAAAAGTGTCTTTAGATGTTTTAATTTCCTCAGTTAAATAAAGAAATATAGCTAAACTTATTGATTACCAAAAGATTAATTAAGCTTGATAATAAATAAAGTCTAACACGAAGGTGTTAGACTTTTTACTTGTAGCGAGAACGAGAATTGAACTCGTGACCTCCGGGTTATGAATCCGACGCTCTAACCGACTGAGCTACCTCGCCATAATTTTGAGTGTGCAAATATAAAAACAAATTCATAGTGCACAAACATAAAAGTGAATTAAAATTTTTATTTAATTTTTTTTCAAAACTTATTAATTAATGTATATATTGGAGACATAATATATATAGATAACCTACAAATGGACGAAAAAGTAAAATACGAAATGGAGTTTCCCATACATGCCTCACCTTCACTGCTTTATCAGTATATCTCTACACCTTCAGGGTTGTCTGAATGGTATGCAGATAATGTGAATTCTCGAGGAGAGCTTTTTAAGTTTATATGGGATGGAGCAGAGGAACAAGCAAAATTATTGACAAAAAAGAGTGGAGAGCGTATTAAATTTCGTTGGTTAGAAGATGAAGGCGAATCTTATTACTTTGAAATTAGAATTCAAGTAGATGAAATCACTAAAGATGTTTCTATAATGATAACCGATTTTGCAGCAGAAGATGAAATTGAAGAAGGGAAAATGCTTTGGGAAAATCAAATCTCAGATTTGAAACAAGTACTAGGCTCGGTTTAAAAAAAATACATATTTTAAAGTTATATTTGTGCTGAAGAAATTCAGCACTTTTTTTATGATAAATATTAACGGAAATTTTAGCAATAACAGTCAAGTAATAACACCAGAAAACCGAGGTTATAGCTATGGTGATGCTTTATTTGAAACTATTAAGTTTTCTCATGGGAAACTATTGTTTCTAGAAGATCATTATTTTAGGTTAATGGCTTCCATGCGTATTATGCGAATGGAAATACCTATGTTTTTTACAATGGAGTTTTTTGAAGCAGAAATATTTAAAACTATTGAAAAAAACAATTTAACTAATACATCAGCTAGAGTTAAGATTCAAGTGCATAGAAATAGTGGTGGTTTATATTTGCCAACAAATAAAGAGGTTACATTTATAATATCTGCGAAAGCTTTAGATACAGATTTTTACTTATTAAGTGAAGAGTCTTATGAAGTAGATTTATTTAAAGATTTTTACGTAGCTCCAGGATTATTGTCTACATTAAAAACCAATAACAAAGCTATAAATGTAATAGGAAGTATTTTTGCTAAAGAAAACGATTTAGATAATTGCTTGTTATTAAACACAAGTAAGAGTGTAGTGGAAGCTTTAAATGGAACTATTTTTCTTGTAAAAGGTTCTGTAATTAAAACACCACCTTTGGCAGATGGTTGTTTAAAAGGCATTATGAGACAACAAATTATTAATGTAATAGAATTATTGCCAGATTTTACTTTAGAAGAAACTTCTATTTCGCCTTTCGAACTTCAAAAAGCAGACGAGCTTTTTATTACTAATGTTATTCAAGGCATACAGCCCATTACAAAGTATAGAAAAAAGACTTTTGCTACAGAAGTAAGTAAAATGTTACTTCAAAAAGTAAATGTAAAAATTAGATTAGGTTAGTTATAACTTGGATTTTCTGGAGCATTTGACCAAATACTATAATTACCGCCTAATTCTAACATTTTTTCTTTCCAGAAAAACTCATAGTCTTTTTCTATTATAGATTTTTTATAACTGTTTTTTGTAACTACCCACGAGTTAGATTTTAATTCTTCTTCCAATTGGTTTAATTCCCATCCAGAGTAGCCTAAAAAGAATTTTATGTCTTTTTCGTTTATTTTGTTATCTACAATAAGTTTAGAAACTTCACTAAAATCACCTCCCCAAAAAATACCTAAAGAAATCTCTATGCTATTTGGTATAAGTTCTGGAACTTTATGAATAAAATATAGATTGTCTTGTTCAACAGGTCCACCATTATACACTTTAAAAGGAGCTTCAATTTCTGGAATTAAATCGCTAATAGTAAAGTCTAGAGGCTTATTAAGTATAAAACCTATAGAACCTTCTTTGGTGTGATCTGTTAATAATACAATAGAACGATTAAAAGATAAATCGCCAATTATTGATGGTTCTGCGACTAACAAATCTCCTTTTGTTGGCTTGGTTAAAATCATATAAAAGAGAAATTTATAAAATAAATGTAAACTTTATTTATTTAAAAAACAATAATTTTAGTGCTTTATAATAGTCATAAAACTAAAAAAACCTTCTTAGTAGAAGGCTTTTTGTAAGTTATAATGGAGTAAAATTAGTTTACTGCACTAGCTAAATCAGATCCAGCTTTAAACTTAACAACATTTTTAGCTTTGATTTTGATAGTCTTTCCTGTTTGAGGGTTTCTTCCGTCTCTTGCAGCTCTTTTTGAAACTGACCAAGAACCAAATCCTACTAATGAAACTCTGTCACCTTTTTGTAAAGCGCCTTCAATTTCAATTAACGCACACTCTAAAGCTTTCTTAGAAGCTGCTTTAGTAATTCCTGCGTGTTCTGCCATTGCATCGATTAAATCTGTTTTGTTCATAATTTTAATTTTAAATATTAATAAATAGTTGGTAAACAATATTTTTGTTATATCCTGCTACAAATTAATACGGATTATGCTACTATGCAAGTAATAGCAAGGGAAATACCTTATTTTGTTGATAACTTAAAGCATTTGTTAATAAAGATGCTCATTTTTTGTGTTTTTTAAATTTTATAGTATACATAAGGGCTTAGAGCATTTTAGCTTCAGTTTTAAAGGTGTAACCATTTAAAAGTGATTTTATATCCATTGTTCGCTTTCCTGGAAGTTTAATATCTAATATATTAATGTAACCTTCTTTTACAGCAACTTTTACTTCTTTTTTAGTAGAAATAATAGTTCCTGAATTAAAATTATGGTCAATAATTTCTTTTTCAGCAGTATAAATTTTCACATCTAACAAATCTTCGCCATTAATAAGCTGGCACCAAGCAGCAGGATAAGGACTTAAACCGCGTATTTTATTATAAATAATATTAATAGAAACTGTCCAATCTATTTTGCAATTGTCTTTATTTAATTTAAAGGCAGTTCTAGAAATGGCATCTTCTGGCTGTGGAGTGGTCTGTACTGTGTCTCTAGCTATCGCTTTTACTGTTTTTAATACAAGATTGCTTCCTAAGTACATTAGTTTATCGTGAAGGCTTCCAGCAGTCTCGTTTGGCTCAATAGCTATTTCATCTTGAAAAATCATTTCTCCTGTGTCTATTTTTTCATCTATAAAAAAAGTCGAGACACCAGTTTTGGTCTCTCCATTTATAATAGCCCAATTAATAGGTGCTGCTCCTCGATAATTTGGTAGCAAAGAAGCATGTAAATTAAAAGTGCCAAGATCTGGCATTTGCCACACTACTTTTGGTAACATTCTAAAAGCTACTATAATTTGTAAATTAGCATTTAAGCTTTTTAACTCTTCTAAAAAGGCTTCGCTTTTTAAATTAGTAGGTTGTAAAATTGTAAGTCCTTTTGTCTCTGCATATTCTTTAATAGCGCTTTTATTTAATTTTCTGCCTCGACCAGCAGGTTTGTCTGGAGCAGTAATAACACCTACAATGTTATATTCTTGTTCTATTAAGGTATCTAAAATGGTTACAGCAAATTCTGGTGTTCCCATAAAAACAATTCTTAAGTCTCTTTTTTTAGTCATTATATATGTGCTAATTTGTAAGTATTAGTATCTGTAACACTAATAATATTATGTTCTAGTAATTCTCTTAATTGTGCATTAATATTTTCTTCGGAAAAAGGAAGTTGTTTAAATAAAGCTCTCGAAGTGAGTTCACCGTGTTCTAAAGCTTGAATAATTTCTTTCTTAATAGCTCCAGAATCTAACTTTTTTGATGGTTTCCTAGTTATACAAACCGAACAAACACCACAATCTGAAATTTCAGTTTCTTCAAAGTAAGATAATAGCTGTACACTTTTACAAATGTCGTTATTATTAGAGTACTCTAAAACTGAAAGCACCTGTTTTTGCTTAAGTGCATTTTGCTGTTTAATAACTTTAGAAATCCTGTTTATTGTTTTATCGTCTTCACGAGGCATTAAATAGGTGATTTGCGCATCGGTTTTAGAATATTTTAACGTTATTATTTCGGCTTTTTCTAATCTTGTTAAAACTTTAATTATTTTATCTTCATTTGTATTGGCTTTTTCAGCCATTAGTGTTGTGTTTATTTTAGTTTCCTGCTCGAAAGCACCACCATAAGTTCGTAAAATAGATTTTACAATAATGCTAATATCTGGATGAGTTTCTAAGTAGCTAAAGAGTGCGTTATTAGTAACAGTAAATAATACTGTTGTTCGGTTGTTAAACTGCTTAGATAATGTTATAATACTTGTTCTGTCTAATAAAAGTATGGCATTATATGCTAGTAATGTATTAAAACCATAAGTTTTACAAAATTTATTAAAATTAAAATCGAAGGTTTGCTCTTGTCCTTCTCCATAAGGCACTTGAAAATAACTACTTAGTTTTCTATAGACTAATTTAATGAAATCGACATTTGGTAATACTTTTAAAAACTGATTTTCAACTAATAAATCATCGCTTTTATTTTTTAATATTACTGCATAGGCTTTGTTTCCGTCTCGACCTGCTCGTCCTGCTTCTTGAAAATAGCTTTCTAAACTCTCTGGTAAGTTTAAATGGATTACTGTTTTTACATCAGGCTTATCAATGCCCATTCCAAAAGCGTTTGTGGCAACCATAACTTGCTTTTGGTTGTTCATCCAGCTTTCAATAGCCTTGTCCTTTTCGGTATTGCTCAAACCACCATGATAATAGGTCGCTGTAAAGCCACTATTTTCGAGAAAATTTGAAATGTCTTGAGTTGCTTTTCTATTGCGAACATAAACAATGGAACTAGCCTTGTTTTTTGTTAAAATAGCTTTTAGCCTAAAACGTTTATCGTCTTCGGCAAAAGTCATATAAGCCAAATTAGGTCTTAAAAAAGATTGTTTAAAGACTTTTGGATTAATAAAATCTAATGCTTTAATTATATCTTCAACTACATTTGGTGTTGCAGTTGCTGTTAAAGCGATAATGTTTACTGTAGGTTGTAGTTGTCTAAGTTTAATAATATTATTGTAACTTGGTCTAAAGTCGTTTCCCCATTGGCTAATACAATGTGCTTCGTCTACAGCAATTAAGTTAACGTTCATTTGTCTTATGCGATCTTGAACAATATCTTGTTGTAAGCGTTCTGGAGAAAGGTAAAGAAATTTGTAGTTGCCATAAATACAATTATCTAGTCGTGTATCTAGTTCTTTGTAAGATATTCCACTAGTTAACGCCATAGCTTTAATGCCTTTGTCTTGTAGCGCCTGTACTTGGTCTTTCATAAGTGCAATTAAAGGCGAAATAACAATACAAATGCCCTCTTTTACAAGTGCAGGAACTTGAAAACAAACCGATTTTCCTCCACCTGTTGGCAACAATGCAAAGGTGTCTTCTCCTTCTAAAACCGAATTAATAATGTCTTCTTGAAGCGGTCTAAATGAAGTAAAAGTCCAATAACGTTCTAATATGTTAATGGGATGGTTCACTAAAGTGCTTTTACAACATCAATTATATAATCTGCTCTAGCTTCGATAGAACCAAATGGTACATCTCTTAAATTGTAGCCATATTTTGTATAAGTTTCTAAAAGTTTTTCATGGATTTCTTGGGCTTGGTCAAAGTTTTCGTAGCGTTCATTATCATTAGTAAAAATATCTTGCCAAGGTGCTAAAATAAATACAGAATCGTATTTGTGTTTTTTACAAGCAATAGTAAAAAAGTCTGGATAAGTATCACCTTTAAAGTCCATATAAGCTTGAATATCTGGAATACCTCTGTCTAGAAAAACAAATTCGTTATCACTCTCTAAGGCTTCATTAAATTGCTCTATCCTTCCTTCTAAAAGCGTTTCGCTAAATTGTAAAGGATTGGTAAGAAATAATTGCTCTATTCCTCGTTCTCTAGCTTTTAAGATAACTTCTCTTGATATTTCTTCAGAACAAGTAAAACCTCTTTTTGTTAAGGCTTTAATTATAGAAGTTTTTCCACTTCCAGGACCTCCAGTAATGACTATTGTTTTAGTATTCAATTATGGTATGATTTTAGTTGTAAAATTCGGAATAAAAAAGGTATAAAAAAAATGCAAAGGATAACTTATATTTGCAACCTATAATAAGACTTATGAGCAAAGAACAGAATCAAGACGAATTTTACGCAAAACTAAAAGACCAATTACTAGATACTACGCTTTGGCCTTCAGAATATTTATACAAATTTATAGTAAAGACTAATGCTGAAAAAATTGAAAAAATTGAAGCTATTTTTAACTATTTAGGAGCTGTAATTAATACTAAAGAGTCTAGCAATGCTAAATATACGAGTATATCTATTAATGTAAGAATGAAAAACCCAGATGCTGTTATAGCAAAATACATTGAAGTGTCTGAAAAAATTCAAGGCGTAATTTCTTTATAATTATTACGTTATACATAAACATTTTTGTATTTTGCGAAAGCATAGATACTAAAATGCAATCCACTAATCCAAGACAATTTTGAATTTAATAGACGATATAGAATACAATACAGAGCGTGAACATTTAATTATTCCAGAATATGGAAGACACGTTCAAAAAATGGTAAATTTCGCCAAATCAAGAGAAACAAAAGAAGAACGCAATAAAGTTTCTAAAGCTATTATTGCTGTAATGGGTAATTTACAGCCTCATTTAAGAGATGTTCCAGATTTTCAGCACAAGCTGTGGGACCAGCTGTTTATAATGTCTAAATTTGACTTAGATGTGGATTCTCCTTATCCAAAACCTTTAAAAGAAGTTCTTGAAGAACGTCCAGAAACTTTAGAGTATCCTCAAAATTTTCCTAAATATCGTTTTTATGGAAATAATATTAAAACCATGATTGATGTGGCTGTGTCTTGGGAAGATGGAGATTTAAAAGAAGCTTTAACGTATACTATTGCCAACCACATGAAAAAGTGTTTCTTGAATTGGAATAAAGATACTGTTGAAGATGATGTGATTTTTAATCATTTGTTTGAATTATCCGATGGTAAGATTAATTTAAAAGGTTCTAGAGAAGCGCTCGTAGATTCTGTAAGTTTATTAAAAACTACTTCAAAAAAGAAATATACAAATACGTCGTCTAAAAAAGGGCATCAAAAGAAAAATAACAACTCTAGTAGAGGTAAAAAGCGATATTAAGATAGCAAATGGGTACATTTATAATTGAAGGTGGTCACCAACTTAAAGGAGACATCCAGCCTCAAGGCGCAAAAAACGAAGCTTTACAAATATTATGTGCAGTGTTGCTTACTCCAGAAGTAGTAACCATCAATAATATTCCAGATATTATAGATATTAATAAGCTTATTGCTTTACTTAAAAATATTGGTGTTAAAGTTGCAAAACTTGGAGAAGGTTCTTATTCTTTTCAAGCAGACGCTATTAATTTAGACTATTTACAATCTGCCGAATTTAAAAAAGATGGTAGTGGATTAAGAGGTTCTATAATGATGGTTGGACCATTATTAGCGCGTTTTGGTCAAGGTTATATACCAAAACCAGGAGGAGATAAAATAGGTCGTCGTCGTTTAGACACCCATTTTGAAGGTTTTATAAATTTAGGTGCCAAGTTTAGATATAACAGAGCAGAACATTTTTATGGTGTTGAAGCAGATAGGTTAGTAGGTACAGACATGCTTCTTGATGAAGCTTCTGTAACAGGAACTGCAAATATTGTAATGGCTGCTGTTTTAGCAGAAGGTACTACAACTATTTATAATGCAGCTTGCGAGCCTTATTTACAACAGTTATGCAAGATGCTAAATAGAATGGGAGCTAAGATTACTGGTGTTGGTTCTAATTTATTAACCATTGAAGGTGTTGACGCTTTAGGAGGAACAGACCATACCATGCTTCCAGACATGATTGAAATTGGAAGTTGGATAGGTTTAGCAGCCATGACAAAAAGTGAATTGACCATTAAAAATGTAAGTTGGGACGATTTAGGACAAATACCAAATGTATTTGCCAAATTAGGAATTACTTTAGAAAGAAGAGGAGACGATATATACATACCTGCTCATAAAGACGGTTACGAAATACAAAACTACATCGATGGTTCCATTTTAACAGTTGCAGATGCTCCATGGCCAGGTTTTACACCAGATTTATTAAGTATTGTCTTAGTTATAGCAACCCAAGCTAGAGGAGAAGTATTAATACATCAAAAAATGTTTGAAAGTCGTTTGTTTTTTACAGATAAATTGATTGATATGGGAGCAAAAATTATTCTTTGCGATCCACATAGAGCAACAGTAATGGGACACGATTTTAAATCGCAACTTAAAGCCACAACTATGGTGTCTCCAGATATTAGAGCTGGAATTTCATTACTAATTGCTGCTTTATCTGCAAAAGGAACCTCTACTATTCATAATATCGAGCAGATAGATCGTGGTTACCAACATATTGTAGAACGTTTACAAAAAATTGGAGCAAAGATAACTAGGGTTGAAGGGAATTAAGAATTAGTT
>ENA-OUOG01002466-OUOG01002466.1-marine-metagenome-genome-assembly--contig:-NODE-2466-length-19164-cov-6.972128_pt1 | contig 19164 bp, 16 predicted proteins | sample MGYA00248635_ERZ508505 | MGnify/ENA primary metagenome ERZ508505 (study PRJEB26176, sample SAMN06267871) | marine metagenome | isolation source: Saanich Inlet, British Columbia, Canada | place: Pacific...
CCATTTTAACTACATTTGCCCCCGATTTACGGTATGTGGGAGAAAATTGCCAATACGATTCTAAGAAATAGACTTGCACTGATCATCTTCTTGGTGATTATGACAGGGCTAATGCTGTATAAAACCTTTCAGGTGCAGTTAGCTTATGACAACCCGAAGTTCATTCCTGATGACGACCAAGACATGGTAGCTTATCAGGATTTTAAAAAGACCTTTGGTGACGATGGCAGCGTGATGGTAGTTGGCATACATACGGCCAAACTGCGAGAATTGGACTTTTTCAATGAATGGTATGATCTCACTCTGGCCCTAGACACTACCGAGAATATAAAACAAGTCCTTTCCATTGCTAACCTTAAAGTCCTTGAGAAACGCGTCGTTGTAGATAGTTTCGAAGGACGTGCTGATACAAAAACACGCCTATTCCCGAAGAATTTCATTGCCTCTAGACCACAGACTCAGGCAGAATTGGACAGTATTTTCATACAAATCAAGGACCTACGGTTTTATGAAGGGCTGTTGTTTAAAGACAGTAGCGACTTTACCTTGATGGCTATTACTTTAGAAAAAGGAATCCTTGACACCAAAGAGCGAGTGCCGTTTGTCAACACTCTGGAAACTACCATAACAGATATATGTGCTAACTATGAGGTAGATGTTCATTTCTCTGGACTACCATTTATACGCACGAAAATGTCTCAAATGATCAAGCAAGAGCTAGTCCGATTCACGTTGGTCTCCATGGCGCTTACTTCATTGATTTTACTTTTCTTCTTTAGAAGTTTTCCAACGTTAGCCTTTTCACTGCTTACCGTTATCGTAGGAGTAATTTGGTGTATGGGTATTTTAGTCCTCTTAGGATTTAAGATTACCATGTTCATAGGTCTTCTGCCACCTCTAATTGTGGTCATAGGTATAGCAAACTGTATATACTTACTGAATAAATATCACGAAGAATATCGAAATCACGAGAATCAAATAAAAGCACTGCAGCGAGTAATATCCAAAGTGGGGCGTGCTGTTCTATTTACAAACCTGACTACAGCTGTAGGATTTGGAGTATTCGTACTCACGGGCAGTTCTGTACTTCAGGAGTTTGGACTTACCGCATTCTTAGCGATAATGGCGGTATTCTTGATCTCTATCATACTAATACCTGTGCTGTTCAGCTATTTACCTGCACCAAAAGAACGGCATACAAAACACTTAGACTACAAATTTCTCAATACGCTTATCGACAAACTAGCTGTTTTAGTACAAACGAGAAGAAAAGCAGTATATGCATCTACCCTAGTCATCGTAGCATTATCCTTTATCGGAATGGCAATGCTTAAAAATGTAGGCTATATGGTAGACGATATCTCTAAAACGGATAAGCTATACCTAGACTTAAAATTCTTCGAAAAAAACATCAACGGTGTGATGCCTTTCGAAATAGTAGTGGATACAGATAAACCACAAGGAATTTCAGATGTAAGAATGCTGCTCAATATTGACTTGCTCGAGCGTAAACTGATGGAATACCCGGTATTTAGTAAACCTGTGAGTATTTCCTCCACCATGAAATTTCTAAATCAGGCATATTACGATGGGGATCCAAGAAGATATAGACCTCCCAGTTTTTTAGATTTAGGCAGTATTATGGAAGCTGTTCCTCAGGGCAAGACAAACGCCAATATGATCAACAGCCTCGTCAATGAAGATAAAAGTAAGGCTAGAATAAGCGTCCAAATGGCTGATGTGGGGAGTGTTAGAATCAAAGAACTCAAAGAAGAAGTAAGCTTGCTCGCGGACACCATCTTTAATTTCCGCAAAAAAACTACCTATACTTTTACAGACTCGATTATTGCGATAGACCTACTTGATACACTCAATGCTATCTACGACACCACGTACTTTAGCACCCCATCAGTAAGCTATACAGCGCTTGACAGTAGCAATACAACAGACCTATCCGTAACCGGAACAAGTGTTATATTCTTAAAAGGAAATGATTACCTTATCAGTAATTTACTTATGAGTCTACTTATTGCTTTTTTAATCATATCGCTTCTGATGGCAAGTATATTCAAGTCGCTTCGGATGATACTAATCTCAATAATTCCTAACCTCATACCGTTGTTATTTACTGCAGGTATCATGGGTTTCTTTGGCGTTAATTTTAAGCCGAGTACGGTATTGGTATTTAGCGTAGCTTTTGGTATCGCAGTAGATTTTAGTATCCACTTTCTAACCAAGTATAAAATGGAACTAGCTCATTCATCTTCCATTGCTGAAGCTGTACGCAAAGTGCAAAAAGAAATCAGCACGAGTATGATATATACGGCGGTAATCCTCTTTTTTGGGTTCATCATTTTTGTGTTTTCAGATTTTGGCGGGACGATAGCACTAGGACTATTCACTGCACTCACACTCCTGATAGCATTGCTGAGTAACCTGATTTTATTGCCGTGTCTCCTACTCTCTTACGATATTACTCAGGAGAAAAAGAAGTCGTAAGGAGCATTCTACCTTATTGTGAAATTATAGCATACTTGCAACACAATGGCAAAAGCGCAGCAACTAGATTCACATACCGCCATTCGTTCTTGGTTAGACAAGTACGGCGACGATATGTATTCTTGGGCGTACTATAAGACCAGCAGCAAGGAGACCGCTGAAGACCTGGTATAAGATACGATGGTATCGGTTTATAAATCGTATGAAAAATACAAGCCCGGCAGCAATCCAAAGACATGGTTATTTACTATCCTAAACAATAAAATCATCGATTATTATCGAAGTAGCAATACTCAGAAATCGGTGAACCAGACGACGCTGCAAGGAAATAATGTAGAAGACAACAATTTCAGTTTAGATGGGCATTGGACAAATGCTACAGATCCTTTGTAGGCTAATACAGAAAAGCATCTTTTGGATAATCCTGAATTTCTAAACGTACTTTCTGGATGTATCCATAAGCTACCTAGCAATTGGAGAGATGTAATAGTCAGTAAATACATTCATAATAAAAAAGGGTCACAAATCTGTAAGGATTTAGGAATAACATCGTCTAATCTCTGGCAGATGGCCCATAGAGCCAAGCTACAACTAAGAACGTGCCTAGACCAAAACTGGAAAGACAACTGATATGAGTTTTCTAATGAACATAGCGATGATATCGTGCAAGCAAGCAGCCTATTTGGGGAGCAAGTCTTCATTTGACACACTTACCATAGTAGAGCGTATAAAGCTCCGGTTTCACTTAAAAATGTGCACGTGCCCTACTTGTCACGACTTTACTAAAGATAGCACTTTGATAGACCAAGCTGTCGATAAAATAATGGAGCAACGTGAAGAGCAAAAAGTAGAATTGAGCGAAGAACAACGCCAGAAAATTCTTGATGCCTTAAAATAGTTGTTTTCTGTAAGGAATACTTCTTCTACTCTTTTTGATTGCACTTCACTTTTTATTGCCTTTATCAGCTAAAATTAGCGTAAAAATTAATGCAGATGTATTGGAGAAATTTAGCATTTTAATCTACTGATTAACGTGACTTTTGCATTGAGGACAAACTACTCCTATTTCATTACCTTTGCACACTTTATTTAAGACGAATGTCAGACAAAGCCCATACATATCCGCAATACAAGCAATTAGACGTACCAACTACTGAAAAAGACGTACTTCAGTTTTGGAAAGAAAACGATGTGTTTGAAAAAAGCGTATCGAATAGATCTGAAGACAATACCTACGTGTTTTATGAGGGACCTCCATCGGCGAATGGAATGCCTGGTATACACCACGTAATTAGCCGTTCACTCAAAGATGTTTTTTGCCGGTATAAAACCTTGCAAGGGTATAGAGTAGAGCGCAAGGCTGGCTGGGACACCCACGGACTTCCTGTAGAGCTTCAAGTAGAGAAAGCATTGGGGATTACTAAGGAAGACATCGGAACTAAAATAAGTGTAGAAGAGTACAATGCTGCATGCCGCGAAGATGTATTAAAGTATAAAGATAAGTGGGATGAACTCACTGAAAAAATAGGGTACTGGGTAGACTTAGATAATCCGTACATCACCTACGAAAATGAATACATCGAGTCTGTTTGGAACCTACTGAAAAGACTTCACGATAAAGGGTTTCTTTACAAAGGACATACCATACAACCGTTCTCTCCCGCTGCAGGTACAGGACTAAGTTCTCACGAACTCAACCAACCAGGGACATATAAAAACGTTAAAGACACGACCGTAGTAGCACAATTCAAGCTTAAGAACCCAGGTGCTGTCGACCTCGATCTTCAATGGGGAGACACCTACTGCATTGCTTGGACTACTACGCCTTGGACATTGCCAAGTAATACTGCTCTGGGTATTGGACCCAAAATAGACTACTCTGTAGTAAAAACATACAATCAATACACGTACGAGAAAATAACCGTCGTCTTAGCTACTAAACTGGTAGCTAAATATTTTCCGACCAAGAATGGAGAGCTTAGCTTGGACGAGTATACTCCAGCAGATAAAGCCATACCATTTGAGGTAGTAAAAGAACTGAAAGGTGCTGCATTAGTAGGTCAACAGTATGAGCAATTAATGCCTTATCAGCAACCCGAAGAAGGAAAAGCTTTTGAGCTAATCGCAGCAAATTTTGTAACTACAGAAGACGGAACAGGTATCGTACACTTGGCTCCAAGTTTTGGTAGTGATGATTACATAGCCGCCAAGCAAAATGGAATAGGTTTCCTCACTTTAGTAGATAGACAAGGTAAATTCATACCGGGAGTAGGTGAGTTCTCTGGGCTCTATGTAAAAAACTATAAGGGCGATGATGAATCTGCAGATGGCTATCAAAGTACGGACGTAAAGATTGCCATAAAGTTAAAGACAGAAAACAAAGCATTTAAAGTAGAGAAATACGAGCACAGCTATCCACACTGCTGGCGTACAGACAAGCCTATACTTTACTATCCCATGGAGAGTTGGTTTATAAAAACAACCGCTGTAAAGGATAGACTCATAGAACTCAATAAAACCATCAACTGGAAACCAGCAAGTACTGGCGAAGGTCGCTTTGGCAATTGGTTGGAAAACTTAGTAGATTGGAACCTGAGCAGAAGTCGCTACTGGGGTACTCCTCTCCCACTGTGGAGAACAGAAGATGGAGAACAAGAGATCTGCATTGGCTCTATCAGTGAGCTGAAGGAAGCTGTAGAAAAATCTGTAGCGGCTGGTTTTATGCCAAGCAATACAATAGATGATGACTTTGACTTGCACCGTCCATTTATAGATGACGTAGTTTTGGTGTCCCCAGATGGCAAACCAATGAAGCGTGAGACTGATCTTATCGATGTTTGGTTTGACTCAGGAGCCATGCCCTACGCACAACTTCACTATCCTTTTGAAAACAAAGACAAAGTAGAAGATCGAACAAATTATCCTGCAGACTTTATAGCCGAAGGTGTAGATCAAACCAGAGGATGGTTCTTTACCCTCCACGCCATATCTGTCATGCTAAATGACTCGGTAGCCTACAAAAATGTAATGGCTAATGGACTTGTATTGGACAAGAATGGCAATAAAATGTCCAAACGTCTTGGGAATACTATTGATCCATTTATGGCCGTAGATAAGTACGGTGCAGATGTGATTCGCTGGTATATGCTTAGTAATGCTGCACCTTGGGACAACTTGAAGTTTGATTTAGAAGGTCTAGATGAAACCAAGCGAAAGTTCTTCGGTACACTGCATAACACGTACGGATTTTATGCGCTATATGCGAACATAGACTCGTTTACCAATGACTTCCCTATAGTTCCAATGGAAGAGCGCCAAGAGCTAGATAGATGGATACTTTCTAAGCTAAACTCTCTCGCCAAAGTAGTAGAGGAAGCAATGGATGACTATGAACCTACAAAAGCCACTCGTGCTATCCAAAGCTATGTAATAGATGACCTAAGCAACTGGTATGTAAGATTAAACCGCCGCCGTTTCTGGAAAGGAGAGATGAGTGAAGATAAAGCAGCTGCTTATCAAACACTTCATACTTGTCTTACCACTGTGGCTAAACTAATGTGCAGTTTTAGTCCTTTCTATGCAGACCAACTCTATAGAGACCTTACATTCACTAACGAGTCCATCCACCTTCAGGACTTTCCTAAGGCAGATACGACATTAATAGATACGGAGTTAGAAGCACAGATAGAAATTTCTCAGCGCATTACTTCTCTTATCTTAAGAATACGAAAACTAGAAGGCATCAAAGTTCGTCAACCACTCAGTAAAGCTATGATACCTGCACTTAGTGACTCTTTTGCCACCAATCTACAGAAGGTTCAAGATGTCATCAAATCTGAGGTGAATATCAAAGAGATAGAAATCATAGACCGTAACTCTAGTATCATTAAGAAATCGGCAAAACCGAATTTTAAAGTGCTTGGAAGCAAAGTAGGAAAAGACATGAAGGCGGTCACTGCTCCTATCTTTGCATTTACCAATGAGCAAATAGCTACACTGGAAAAAGGAGAAACAATCGCCATAGAAGCCAATGGCACTACCTACGATCTTGGCATAGAAGATATAGAAGTTAAAACTGCAGACATCCCAGGGTGGCAAATCATCAGCGATAATGACTATACTGTAGCTTTAGACCTAGAGATCTCTGACGAATTAAAAACAGAAGGAGTAGCTCGTGAATTAGTGAATAAAATTCAAAATCTTAGAAAAGACAAGGATTTTGAAGTAACGGATAAAATCACAGTAAAAATAGAGGAGCACTCCTACACTAGTAAAGCTATCCTCTCGTTTAATGAATATATTTGCGGAGAAATATTAGCAAGTTCACTGGAGGAAACAACTAATCCAACAGGTACGGACGTGCTAGATATAGACGGGAACACAATAAAAATAGAACTTTCTAAATAATATAATATGGCAGAATCATTGAGATACAGCGATGCAGACTTAGCAGAGTTTAAAGAGATTATCCTCAAAAAACTTGAAGCAGCAAACGAAGAGTATAACTACCTCAGAAAGCAAATACGATCTGAAAATGAGAATGGTACGGATGACACGGCAAGTGCGTACGTATCTATAGATGATGGATCTGCTTCACAGCAAAAAGAAAATGCAGGCCAATTAGCCGCACGTCAGCAGAAGTATATTAAGAACCTAGAAACTGCATTGGTGCGCATAGGGAACAAAACCTACGGCATATGCAGAGTGACGGGTCAATTAATCGCTAGAGAAAGACTAAAAGCGGTACCACATACTACACAGAGTATGGAAGCCAAAAAAAATCAATACAAATAATAGGCACATTGGAAAATACGCAAGACTCCAAGCAGAGAACACAGATTATTTTAGTCATCCTCACTTTAGGGATCGTTATCTTTTTAGATCAATGGTTGAAATTCTATATCAAGACCAACTATACTCTTGGTCAAAGTGAGATGATGATAGGCAACTGGTTTGAATTAAACTTTACTGAGAATCCAGGAATGGCTTTTGGTCTAACCTTGGGTGGAGTCTGGGGTAAAATTGTGCTTACTGTATTTCGGTTAGTCGCATCTGGTGTCATCATCTATTATATTAAATCACTTATAAAAGAAAGAGCGCATACTATGATGGTAGTCTTGGTCGCTCTCATTTTAGCCGGTGCAGTAGGAAACATTATTGATTCTGTATTTTATGGCCGATTTTTCGGTGAGAGCACATATCATCAAGTGGCCCAATTCATGCCTTCTAACGGTGGATATGCTCCACTTTTTCAAGGTAAGGTCGTGGATATGCTCTACTTCCCATTGGTAGATACATTTTGGCCTGAATGGATACCATACTTGGGTGGCTCAAGATTCCAGTTTTTTAGACCTGTTTTTAACATTGCAGACGCTGCAATAAGTATTGGTGTATTCACTATCATAGCATTTCGGAATAGACTATTTAATCCAGTTACGCCTGAAGTAGATCTGGAAAGTACTATAGACTAAACGAGTCCTCTAAGCACAATAATTGCACTGTGATGGCAAAAGATGGATGCGAACGATCTTGAACAATAACGTTCTATTTGCCACCTAGTTTCACGAACGTTAAAACCTCAACGCTAGTACTCCTAAAGTATCCTTGCTTAAAGCGTATTTCGCGGATATGGCTGGAACGCACGGTTATAACCAATTAGTCTAAGTTACGGCCCAATAGAAGCTGAGTTAATTGCTTCACGCAGAAGGCTATCACTCCTTCTCTTCTTTCTTATCCTTATTCTTACCTAAAACGGGTTTCAAAATGTAGTATACTCCTATAAAGATAACTGCGGTAATAACTACCTGAGATATGAACCAAAAACTAAATGTACTTTCTGGAGCACTGTTCGGTAACTTTTGAGAAACGTCTTGCAGCAGAATGGCTATGAAGGATATAAATGTCATACGTTATGATATCTTGGTCTTGATAGCTTCTAAATACCTTTTTAACTCTTCCTTTACTCTCGGGGCCAGTATCACTAGACCAACCATATTGGGCACCATCATAGCGAATATCATTGCATCTGAGAATCCTATAACAGACCCTAAACTAGCTGCTGAACCGACAATCACAAACAGACAGAAGATTAACTTATACGCATACTCCATTTTCTTAGAACGTCCAAATAAATATGCCCATCCTTGATACCCATAATAGGACCAAGAAATCATAGTACTAAATGCAAACAATACTACTGCCAGAGTTAATACATACGGGAACCAAGAAATCACGGACTCAAATGCCCCGGAGGTAAGTAGAATAGCTTGTGCATCATTTAGAGATGCATTATCCGCATTTACATTTCCAGTAATGATAAGCACCAATGCAGTCATAGTACACACAATAACTGTATCTATTAGTGGCTCTAACAGAGCTACTAAACCTTCAGAAGCTGCATACTTGGTCTTCACTGCAGAGTGAGCTATAGATGCCGATCCAACTCCAGCCTCGTTTGAAAATGCCGCTCGTCTAAAACCTTGCACCAACACTCCAATTGCGCCTCCTGCTACTCCTTCTGGACTAAAAGCACCATTGATAATTTCTGAGAATGCCCAGCCAATCATATCGTACTTCGCCACTAAAACGAAGATGGATGCAGCTACATAGGTTACCACCATAAACGGTACAATTTTATCTGTCACCTTTGCAATCTTCTGTATACCTCCAATGATTACAATACCTACCAGTACTGCCATCACTAATCCAAATAGCCATCCATTTCCCGCAAGCATGGAAGTATCACCTCCCGTTATATTCTGTACCAACTGAAATGCTTGGTTTGCCTGGAACATATTACCTCCTCCAAAAGAACCACCTACCACGAATATGGCAAACAGTACTGCTAAAATTTTTCCTAGCTTCGTAAAACCTCTTGCCTTTAACCCTTTGGTGAGGTAGTACATGGGACCACCATATACCACTCCATTTTCATCTATATCTCGGTACTTAACACCGAGCGTACATTCTACGAACTTCGATGCCATTCCAAGAAATCCAGCTACAATCATCCAAAAAGTAGCTCCTGCACCTCCAATAGATACTGCAATGGCTACACCCGCTATATTCCCTAATCCTACTGTCGCTGAAAGAGCTGCTGTAAGTGCCTGAAAATGCGAAACCTCACCTTCATGTCCTTCTATTGCTATGGTCTCTATATTATCTCCTCCGGGAGTAGAGTCACCTGCTGCTGTTATAGATTCGTGATGGTCTAGTTCGTCGTATTTCCCGCGAACTATATTCACCGCTACACCAATTTTTCTGAAGTTAATAAGATTGAAATAGAAGGTAAAATAGCCTGCTCCTAATATCAAGGGGAACAGCACCCAATAGATGCTTACGTTTTCACTAAAAGGTATTTGATAAAATATTAAATCTACAAACCATCCTGTAAGGTCGCCAAATACTTTATCTATTTGCTGATCTAAGCCTAACTCTTCTGCTTTACTCACTAATCCTAAGCAAAGGAGTGCTATTAATCCTAAAAATCTTGTTTCTATAAGGCGTCTTCTCATATGGCTGCAATATGAGAAAAAGCACAAGAACATGCAAACTTTATCTTAATCGCTTTGCAGAATGATAGCTATGCGACTGACTCATAGTGTCTGTATTTAAAATACCTGCTTTTGTAAGCGTATCTATTCGCACCATACCGTGTGCATGTATCACCAGACCTACGCCTATAACCATACCTACATGAGTGATGCGTTCCTTCTTTTCAAAGAAAACCAAGTCCCCGATAAATAAATCTTCGAAAGCTACTGGTTTACCCACTTTTTGCTGCTGAGAAGCATCTCGTGGTAAGTGAATACCAAGTACTTTATAAACAATCTGCACAAAACCACTGCAGTCTATACCACTAAAGTGCCTACCTCCCCAGAGGTAAGGAGTCCCTAAAAACTTTTTTGCTAAATCTTGAATGTATACCTTGTCCTGATTGTAACTAGGGGTAGTTACTTCAGAACCCATAGAGGATATCAGTGGCCCACCAATAATATCATTTTGAAGATTGGCGAATATATCCTGCTGTACGTGTCTTTCTCTGGAGACGTATTCATGAATACTTGAATTACTTAACCAACCTTCGTATCCATCAAAATCCATTTTGATAAGATACCAATCGTCTTCTTGTTTTAAAACAGTGTAGGTCTCCCCGTAAATCAGCTGGGACACCATCTCTGCACTGCTCCTAGGTTCACCACGCAGAGGTATCTGAGATACATGACAAATGCCTTTCTGCATGTGAATTTAGATATGTAGTCGGGCCTTACGCTCCAATAGAGTCTCCTCAGACTCCTCTCTATCAGGGTCAGGAACACAGCAATCTACTGGGCATACCGCCGCACACTGTGGTTCTTCGTGAAATCCTTTACACTCCGTACACTTGTCCGGTACTATGTAATATACTTCATCAGATATCGGCTGTTGGATAGCTTCTACAGCTACTTCTTTGCCTCCTTCTAACGTATATTTACCAGATACACCAGTACCGTCAGCTACTTTCCACTCTGCTCCTGCTTCATATATTGCCGTATTCGGACACTCGGGCTCACAAGCTCCGCAGTTTATACATTCATCTGTTATGATAATTGCCATAAGTGCAAAGGAAATCTTTTTACGTCTAAAGTTATACTTTGAATGCTTATGAATTATCACATTTTGTCTAACAAGTCCTGTATTACAGTCAGACTCACATAATCCGGATCTTTTTTCTGAATTTTTTTTGCCCAAAAAGTAAACTGAAGCTTATCTCCTAAGCTAGCGTAATAGTTCAGATGGGTGCCCCAGACATCTATATCATCCGGTTCCAATTCTAAGCACTTTTCCATTATTGTTTTAGCCTCAGCATACTGGCCTTGCATGACCAATATTTTTGCTTTCAAGTTGAGTATACCTCCATTGCTAGGATACTGAGCGCATAATTCATTAGCCAGCATTTTCGCTTTCTTTAACTCACCTAGTGTTATTCGGTATTTTAAGAGTTGTTTACCAATGGATGGTACCGTGGGATCCATATCCCAGGATTTCTGCAGGTAAAATGCCGCTTGACTCCAGGCCTTTTGCTTACCATAGCTTTCCCCTAAGGTAAATAGTTCCCACGATGACAGCACCTCTGGATCCAGTGTTTGCTGAGTAGCCTTAACATAATCTTCCGTAAGGTAATAGTATTTCAACCACAAGCGAGGGTACGCTTTACCCGTAAGCATCTCTTTTGCCTTCTTGAGATAAAAAGGATTTTTGTCAAATTTTTCCCAATACTCTAAGTAGGCCCTGATTTCTATCTCTTCATCTGGCACAGCATTGTTTACAGCATATAACCCTACTAACTTTTGTCTTTTGGCTACTTCACTGGCGGGTTTAGGTACACGGATATAGTGATCGTGAACACTCACGTGTGGTATGTCCTCCGAACCACTTGATGGCATATGGCAGCTCACACAGTTATTCCCTGCTTTAGTGAGCACTTTTATGTCTTCTTTGCACGTATTTACTTGATGACAGTTTTTACACGCCGTATTGTACACCTCTGTTCCTGTCACCTGCACACTCACATGGGGATTGTGACAGCTGATGCATGTAAAGTCTAGCTTTTCTGTATTCCCTTGAATGAAACACTCACTCATCTGAAAACGCTGGCTATGGTTTGCCATATCAAAGGATGCATTTTCTCCTTCATATTCAGGAAGGTAGATTTCGAAGATATCTGACAATCTCATTCCGGGTCTAAAGTCCGTAAACTTCTTCCCCTCTTTGAGTACGTTGAGTCCTTGCAGGTGGCACCGCTGACAGAGGTCTATCTGACGCTGCCACGACAGCTTTCTGGGATTTACTATGGTAGGATCTATTTCTGTTTTTACATCTACGCCCTCCCCTTTAGTACGTTGAGCGACATGCAATGAACCCGGCCCATGGCAACGTTCACAGTCAATCCCATTTCCTATTTCGGTAAACTTAAAATCAGACTTTGCTGCTAGCTTGGGCATAGAATTATGACAGCTAATACACTCTGAGTTTAGGATTCTGCTAAACCTTGCGTTATTCCCATTCTCAAAACCAGGAGCTAAATCCCATTTCTGCTCCTGCACATAGAAGGTAATAGGTGCTTGGTAAATAAAACCTTGTTCTGTAAATAAGTGGGAATTAGTGTGCTGTCCACTCCCTACTATATGGTTTATCTGCACTTCCAATTGATGAATGGTATCCCCCTCTAGGAGCCTATACTCTCGCACATAGAGCTTATCCTTTTTCCAAAATGGATAGTAGTACAGATCTTTACTACTATCATACACCTGATGCTCCTGGCCAAAAATGGCGGATGATTTACTATGTGAAGCACTATCAAAAGATAGTCCCATGCCTGTATGTATAAATGTACTGTGTTTATCTTCATGACAAGAGGCACAAGTAGCCATACCTACATACGTGGCATCACTGGAGTGATTTGCGTATACTTCGTCATCGGGTACGGAGTCTTTGCAGCTCGTGTACGCTATAGATACTCCTATAAAAAGTAAAAATCCACAAAGGATCGCTACCTTAGAAGACGCTTGAGTTATGAAAACTTGGCTTGCCACTCCATTACGCCACCCAAAAGGTTTCGTACATTTTTAAACCCTTGTTTTATCATAAAATCTTTAGCAGCTGCACTTCTAGCGCCACTCTTACAATGCACCACTACTTCCTTTTCCATCCAGTCATCTAAATCATCTACTGCACCTTGAAGCGTACCCAATGGTATTAGCTTGCCATTGATATTAAAATCTTGATACTCCCAGTCTTCACGCACGTCTATGAGTAAAAAGTCTGCTTTATTGTCTATTTTCTGTTTTAGTTCTTCTACTGTGATGTCAGTCATTGTTGTATTGAAATTTGGATGATTTAGTTAGCCAGTATAACCAGTTTAGATATGATTTGTTCGTTATCATCATTGGCTCTTTTTACGTAGTATATTCCTGGCAAAATACCACTTATGTCAAATTGAGCCGTGTCTGTAGCACGCAGCACCTCTACTCCACTTAAATTATATAAGCTTACCTCATCATACTGAGCACCAAGGTACACTGCTTCCGTAGCAGGATTTGGATAGATTTTCGGATGCTCTTCTTTAGCTTTTGGCGAATATACGGATGCGTATAACTCTCTTTCACTCCCAAAATGTGGACGCATCATTAGCGTACCTTGAGGCACGTCGTTAGACCAAGCACCTATGCTCTTAGCATAGAGATTGGGATTTTTCTTATTGGGATCTCTCGCATTACCAAAATTCATGTCCCAACCAACATTCAAGTTAAACATCTCACTTTGGAACCATCCGATATAAAATTTCCCAGCAGGAAGAACCAAGTTAGTATCTAAATAGTACGGCGTAAATGTTCGTCTGCCATTCGCTATGCTATATACTGGAGTCATTTCTTCTGACTCATGGAGAAGTATGTCCTGACTTGCACCATCTACACCAGCTAGGGATTGCCACACTCTTAGTTTAAACCTTCGTCGAGAGACATCATAAACGGCTTGGTTAAAAAAGGTCCCTATAGCATAGAGAGTATCCTCTTTAGCGAGGTCAAATCCGTAGGCAATTTGTCCTTCAATATTACTGGGATTCGTATTCTGATCGAAACCAAACCCACGCTCTGCGGTGCCATCATCATAGGCATAGTAGTCGTGAAATATTTGTGTAGCTCTGATCGTATCATTTACTCTAAAGGGGTTCAGGTTAATTTTACTATCTTCTCTTACGGATATGGTGCGATTAATCACTATTGGCTCATCACCTGACAGTCCCTTAATATCGTATTTGGGTAAATTAAACTCCAGGCTACTTTCGCTCACCAGGTTTTTCTGATTAAGACTACCACCCGTTTGGGCTAGTAAGTCACCCTCAAAAGTCACATTATTAGAGGGTTGGATATTTTTATCGACGTTAAACCTATTGGAAACTCTGAAGTACACTGCATCTTCTTCATGAATACTGGGATTCACACTAAAGTGTGCATAGGGCATACTCCAAAATGTTTTTAGAAGTGAAGTGGGTTGACCTTGGATAGCATAGTCATCATAATACGCTTCGTTTACTTTTCTTTTTTCATCCAAAAAAACATAGTCTACATGCCAATGATTCGCATTTCCTACCTGACGGGTAAATGTGGTAAACATAAACTGAAATCCTGCGTGTAAGAAATTTGCATCTCGAATCGGGATTACTACTTGCTCAAAATCTTGGGAAGTGGTGGCTCCACCTTTGCTCCATACCTGAAACCAAATTCCATTTGCAGCCTTCATCCATAAGCGAAGCGAATCTTCACCATTGAGGTGATAGCCATATCCATTGGGCTGATAGAAGAAACTCAAGATTATAGAATCAGACAAACTATACGGTACGCCTCCCTTGTCTCTTAGGTTAATAGGCTGACTCGTAAGACTATCTCCAGCTGTACTTAAATCTTTATTAATCGTATTTCGATACGGATATCCAGAAGGGTCTAGCGCATCGAAGGTGGCTACATTGAGCGACGGTGGAAGTATGGGGAACTGAGAATTTACAAATACTTGATTATTCAGCCATTTTGTACTGTCTGGGTATATTTTACTTTGTGCAAAATCATCAAAGAACGGAAGACTTACCGTATCTCTATTTCCAAACTTATGCTTGTCCTGTGGCTGAAAAACATAGCCCGGATTAGCCGCTAAAAAACGCTGAATAGTCGCATTATTTACCATAGGTGTGGTGACCACCTGAGCATAACTTTCCGTCACAGTGAAAACCAGCAGAATTAAGCCAATAGGCCAGCAAAGACGCATAGAAGTAAAACGTAATTTAGTGTAAAAAAGTATCATGCAAAGTAACTATTCTATGGGTGCCTCTAGCGGAGTATCGTATGCAGATGTGCTGTCTGAGTAATAGTCGGAAGAAATTCCTACTACAAGGTCTATTTCTGAGTTTCGCTCAATAAGCGTCCCTGCTTTTAGTACGTTAGTAGTGCCTGCCTCATACTGAGCAAGTACAGGTTCATCATTTTTAGTGCGCACAGAAGACGACACTTTTTTGGTCACCTTACCCACTTTTAAATTTCTTCTGAGCAGTATATTTCGAGCTTGAGGTAGTGACGTTTTTTCAGCTAAGTCAGGTACCATTACCATAGGTACATTATCTGTATTAATAACCAGATATACCTTCCTGTTTGGTTTCACCATGAGACCTGCTTGTGGATTTTGATTGATTACTGATAGCTTTTTAGCTCCATCTTTATACACCGTATCCGTAACCTCGCTTTGCAAACCAATAGCTTCTAGTCTTTCTATGGCTTTGACTGCAGTAAGCCCTTCCAAGTCTTCTACCTCTATGAGGGTACTATCGTGGTTTGTATATATATCTAAATACCACAGTGTCCCTAGCAATAGTGCTATGGTTAGAGCTCCTATGATACCTAAATGAATTCCAAATTTCTTCATTCTACTCTTGACTTTTTCTCTTCGTTCTATATACGTCGCAATATACACGGTTATTGCTTTTGTGAAAAATGAAACCATATTTAGCTCAGGAATACCTTTACGATGTACTACAATTTTTGACATTGTAGCAGAATACAGACACTCCGCCTACTCACAGCTATGGGGTCACCCAAGCAATTGAAAATAACCACAAAACGTAACTCCTTATCTATGTGTGCCTTAGCACTAACGCAAAGAATAAACAGTAGTATTGGTATGTATAATATTTCGAAAAGTTTTGGTTTGGTACAAGGCTTGAATGTATAATCGTAGACACAAAAAAACACACATGAAAAAAACACTGACATTACTACTCGTACTTTCCACAGCATTCTGTTTTGCACAGACGGATAGTACTGCTACTTTACCGGATGTAGATCTTAAAGATATGAATGGAAATGACATCAACATCTCCGAATACGGTACCAATGGAAAAATCACGATTATCTCTTTTTGGGCTACCTGGTGTAAGCCGTGCATTAAGGAGCTAAAGAACGTAAATGCATTGCTCGAGGAATGGCAAGAAGAATATGATGTAGAACTGGTAGCAGTAAGTGTAGATGATAGTAGAAACTCAGTAAAAGTAAAACCTATGGTGAATGCGCTAAACTGGGATTTTGACATACTCATGGATCCCAATGGAGACCTCCAACGAGCGATGAATGTAGCAAATCCACCTGTAACCTTCCTTATAGATCAGAAAGGAAACATAGTCTACACACATACTGGATACGTAGAAGGTGATGAGTATGACCTTGAAGATCACATCAAAGAACTTTCTGAGCACTAGAAAATTAAGACCTAAATAAATAGAAGCACGTGCCATTTGGCAGGTGCTTTTTTTTGCCGATGGTCTATTTCTGGCCTGTAGAGTGCTGCCTTTTCACAGAGCTAATGGAGACCTGATAGCTTAACTTTTAAACCACAGCACCCTTTACACAAACTAAAGCCATAACTGCTCGGAACTGATTTAGCCTGCTGAAGGCACTTACTATGATGGCAGTCCATTCATTTTTTAATGTAGAAAGCTCGTCGCTAATTCTGGAGAGAGCACATCACCTACATCTATATAGAGTATCCACGATTTACTCGCTTTACTATTTGCCAAATTTCAGTAGCAGCATAGCCTTGCCAAGCGGAGTACTGGAGAAATGCACTCTCCCTTGTGACCTTCCCTCTTTTACCTAAATATAACTTCGCAGATGGCGTTAGTATTTTTAAAAAAAACCTGCGGATAAATGATCTGCAGGATTCTATTTATTTTGGTATGTTACAATTAATGTGCGTGGTCTTCGTGAGAATGATTGGGACAAGAGTGCGGATCTGCTGCACACTTTGGCGTGCACACGTGAACTTGTTCTTCTCCAGTCACTTCCGTTGTAGAGTCCGTCGCTTCCTCAGCTTTCTCTTTACAACACTCCTTCTTACCATCTTCGGCACACGCTTTATCATCGTTGCATGCCATTGTAGTAAGACTGAGCACGAATACTAAGCTAAGTAATTTGATTACGCTATTCATTTATTTAAAATAATTTAAGGAGTCTATTGTTTCATTTCAATCTAGCTTTCATTACAAGATCATATGTCATATCAATAATTTCAGCTGTTTTGGCCGTGCTTATACATTAAACCTGAAGTGCATCATATCTCCATCTTTTACGATGTATTCCTTGCCCTCCACTCTTAGTTTGCCGGCTTCTCTACATTTCGCTTCTGAGCCTAATTCTATATAGTCAGCATAGGCTATCACCTCCGCGCGAATAAATCCTTTTTCGAAATCCGTATGAATAACTCCTGCAGCCTGCGGTGCGGTAAATCCTTGTGTAATGGTCCACGCTCTTACTTCTTTTTCTCCAGCTGTAAAATACGTCGCATAGTTTAAGAGTTTGTAGGCCTCTTTTATGATTCTATTTGCACCACTTTCTTCTAGGCCCATATCTTCTAGAAACATCTTCTTGTCATCCTCTTCCATGTCTATCATATCCGATTCTATCTCAGCAGATACAAACATGACTTGTGCATTTTCTTCTTTCACCGAATCAATAAACGCTGCCGTGTGATGATTTCCACTCACTACGCTGGCGTCGTCTACATTGCATACGTAGAGTACCGGTTTGGCAGTAATCAAGTTTAGGTCTTTCACTAAATCCCACTTCGTTTCTTCCATTTCGATGGTGCGTGCAGACTTTCCCTGAAGCAAAACTTCTCTAATGGTGTTTGCCACATCATAGATTGCTTTGGATTCTTTATTCCCAGAATCTGCCAGTTTTTTCACCTTGGCTATTTTAGCTTCGATAGCCTCTAAGTCTTTGAACTGTAGCTCTATGTCTATTATTTCTTTGTCTCGAACAGGGTCTACACTGCCATCTACGTGTGTAATATTCTCATCATCAAAACACCGCACTACATGAAGAATGGCATTGGTATTTCTAATATTCCCTAGAAACTGATTTCCCAGACCTTCGCCCTTACTCGCACCTTTTACCAGTCCAGCAATATCTACTATCTCAACCGTGGTAGGTATTATTTTTTGAGGATTGACAAGGTCTGAGATGCGTTCTAGTCGCTCATCTGGCACTGTGATAATACCTATATTCGGCTCTATCGTACAGAATGGATAATTTGCACTCTCTGCTTTTGCGCTACTTAGGCAGTTAAAGAGCGTTGATTTTCCTACGTTGGGCAAGCCCACTATTCCACATTGTAATGCCATTGTATTTCTTGATTTTTAAACGGCTGCAAGTTTAGGTATTTTTAAAATAGAATAAACCCTTTTCACGAGTGAACCTATTTTTTTTAGGTAGTAATTTTAATCCTACGCTAAACCCAAGACATGGTAGTTACAATTTATTGGAGGAAGAAACCAGCGAGGGATATCTTCCCTTCATATATCCAAACTGGGGGCAGGTATATGCACGAGTAAAAACACCCCGACACCGCCCTTCTGTCAGTTAATTATCTTCGGAACGTATTTTGAAATACAACACTCGAAATGTTCAATTTCTTAATCCGATTAATAGACTCCATCGTATGGCCACTGGTCATAGTGATCGCTATATGGATTGTATTTTTTCTGAATCTAAGCTTGGACTTCGACCTGAATTACTATGGTATGCGCCCGCAGGAATGGCGTGGTATATACGGCATCTTCACTATGCCTTTTTTACATGGAGA
>ENA-OUOG01002469-OUOG01002469.1-marine-metagenome-genome-assembly--contig:-NODE-2469-length-19147-cov-5.892187_pt1 | contig 19147 bp, 18 predicted proteins | sample MGYA00248635_ERZ508505 | MGnify/ENA primary metagenome ERZ508505 (study PRJEB26176, sample SAMN06267871) | marine metagenome | isolation source: Saanich Inlet, British Columbia, Canada | place: Pacific...
TACGCGGATGAGCGCATGGGCTTCCAGGAAGTCACCAACACTTACTATGCCGCTGGTTTCCACGAGCCAGGCTCTGCTTTGTGCATGGGCTTCAACCTCGAAGTTTGGGAATCGCTGACACCTGCACAGCAGCGTATCTGTGAAGTGGCTTGCCAAGCCGCACACGCGGAAAACACTGCTCTGTCGCTTGCTGAAAACGGTGCAGCACTTGCCCGTCTCGAAGCGGGTGGTGTTCAGGTTCGCCAGTTCCCAGAGGATGTTTGGGATGCATTCGGCGCAGCCGCAGCAGAAGTTCGTGAAGAAAACATGAGCGATGAAATCTACGCAAACATCGCTGAAAGCTACTTCGCAAGCCAAGCAGAGTCGGCCGGCTGGTACGAGATCGCCGACGGCGAATACATGCGTCAGCGTAACCGTGTAAACGCGGGCTGATCTAAGCTGAACCAAAATGTCCCGTCCGTGCCCTTCGGGGTGTGGGCGGGATACTCTAATTATACCGATCGTTTTCGCGTGGGTGATCGTCTGCGCATTACCGCTGCCGACTGAGGGATTGTCGCATGCTTGACGCTATTCTCTGGGTGCTTACGAATTTCGCACTGGCCCCATACCACCTGTTTCTCGCGATTTCCGATCCGGCCTCTTGGCTGAATTGGGGCGACCGCGAGGCTCTGGTGCGCTTCATCTATTATGGCGCGTCGGTAGAGTTCTTCTTTGCAGTTGTAACGATATTCCTTGTGATCACCGCGCTCGGCATGGCCTGGAAGCGCGAGATCCTCTGGCGCTGCGTGCGCGCCTCGGAAGCCTTTGCCAATGGTGTCGGTCGCTTTGCGGCTTGGGCAGGCCTTTTGATGGTTCTGCAGCAGGTGATGATTGTCTTTTTGCAGCGTATTTTTCGCGTGGCCCAGATCGAGCTTGGACCGCTTGGCACGGCATTCGTTCAGGACCTGAGCTGGTTTGGCGAAGAACTGAAGCTCTATAACGCAATGGTTGTGTGCCTCTGCGTCAGCTACACCTTCGTGCAGGGCGGTCATGTGCGTGTTGACCTTGTCTACTCGGCCGTGAAATTCCGCACCAAGCGGATGATGGATATGGTGTTTTCGCTGCTCTTCATGGTGCCCGCCATGGTGCTGACCTACATGTATGCATGGTTCTTCATGTGGCGCCATCTGGTCTTGCCGGGTCCGTCTGCCACGGGCGAATTGGACCGTATGTTGATGCAGTCCCGCGTCATGCGCTGGAATGTCGAAACCATCGGGTTCAGCCCGAACGGGTTTAACGCCTATTTCCTGTTTAAAATCCTGATCGTGGCCTTCTGCGTCTTGGTGCTTTTGCAAGCGGTGACCTTCTTCTGGCGCTCGTATCTTGAGTGGCTGGAGGGCGAGGAAAGCGAAGGCAAATACCTCGACCGCGATACAATGGGCGATGAAACGGCAGAAGTTGCCGCAGCCATTCACTAACAAGACCAGATAAGCCGGTCCCTCAAGAAGGCCGCATATAAAGGACGTTCGCATATGATTTTCGGTTTGGATGGGGTCGAAGTTGGCCTGATCATCGTCTTCCTCACATTGTTCGCGGGGATCATGACGGGCTTTCCGGTGGCCTTTGCCATCGGCGGCGCAGGGATCATCTCCTTTGCGATCATCGCAGCTCTCGACAGCGCTGGTATCTTGATCCACCAAGCGATCGATTCAAATTCTGCCGAATATGCGGCTTTGATCGCCGAAGGCATTGCGAGGGACTCGATTTCCGTCTTCCGATACCCCGAATTGCCAAGGGTCGAAGAAGCGTTGTTCCCGGGTGGCTGGGAAACCGCGATGGATCGCAACCTGTCCTTTATCGTGAACCGTATGAACGAGCGCGTGATTGCGGGGCAATCCATCGAGACATTGCTTGCGGTCTCCATGTTCGTGATGATGGGTATCACTCTGGAACGCTCCAAGATTGCCGAGGATCTGTTGACCACAATGGCGCGGGTCTTTGGCCCTTTGCCAGGTGGACTGGCTGTATCGATCGTTCTGGTTGGGGCGTTTCTTGCAGCCTCCACAGGGATCGTCGGCGCAACCGTTGTGACGATGGGTCTGTTGGCGCTGCCGACAATGCTGCGCAACAACTACTCGCCCGAACTGGCAACAGGTGTGATCGCGGCATCTGGCACATTGGGGCAGATCATTCCGCCCTCGATTGTGATCGTTCTGCTGGGGACGCTGGTTGGCGATCTTTATGCCACAGGTCAGGAAACACGCGCGCAGCTTGCGGGCTGTAGCGATGCTCTGACCTTTCTGGGTGAGCCTGCGGTTCTCTCGGTCGGCACATTGTTCCAAGCAGCGCTTTTGCCGGGTATCTTCCTTGCCTTCCTCTATGGTGCCTATGCCTTTGGCTTTGCGCTGTGGAAGCCAAGTTCGGCTCCGCCCGTTCAACTTGGCGTAAGCACCGGAGAGTCGGTGACCCGCAATGAAGCTCTGACATGGTATCTTGCAGCGCCATTGGCCTTGATCGCTGCCGTCGTGATTGGCGGGCAGGTCGGGCTGGTCGGATCGCAAACGATCTTTGTGTCCGATTATGCCGAACGTGAAGAAAGCTCGGCCTTGCGCACGAATGTCTCCGAGCAATGTCAGATCGCGATGATCGATCTGCATGGTCAGGAGGCTTGGGATGCCTCTGTGGCGGCTGCGACAGCACAAGCCGAGGCGGGTGTCTCGGACGAGGTGGTGCTTCTGACCGACGAAGAGCGCGCGGCTGCAATCGTGACCGCGCAGGACAATGCTGCCCCCATCGGAACAGGCGTCGCCGTTGTCGTCGTGCTCTTGGGGCTGGTCTTAATCATTGCGCGCGGGGTCTCGCCAAGCTCCAACCCCGTCCCATTGATTGTGGGGGGCGTCGGTCTGCTGCTGGTCTGTCTGGCCGATGTGCTGTTTGTCGGTCCCGTGACCTCGGCAGGCAATTTCACCCTCATCATGGCCATTCCGATGATCATCGCTCTGTATGGGGCGCGTGAGGCGATGGTCCGCTGCGCTCAAAACGAGCTTTTGCGCGTGGTGTTCCCGCCCCTGATCCTGATCGTGGCGGTTTTGGGGTCGATCCTTGGCGGGATCACCAACCCGACACCTGCTGCAGCCCTTGGTGCTGCGGGTGCGATCATGCTGGCGGCCTATCGTAAGCTGAAGGAAGAGAATGGTCTGTCCAAGATCATCATCTGGGCCAGCTTTGCCATCGTGGTCATGATCCTTGTCGGTGTGAATTTCGACCTGCGCATCACCCGTGAAGAGGTCCCCTTCGCTGATTGGGTCGCCTATATCGTTGCGCAATTTGCCTATCACTTTGCCTTCTTCGGGTTGCTGTATTCCTGCTATGTGCTGTTCCGCACTTCCGTCCTGTCACCAGTGGTGCGCGAGACGGCAAAGGTCACCAGCATGGTCTTCACCATCCTGATCGGCTCGCAGGTTCTGAACCTTGTGTTGATCTCCTTCGGGGGTGAGCATTACATCCAGCAATTCCTGCGCGCCTTCGACAATGAGATGGTCGTCTTCCTGCTGGTGATGCTGATCTTGTTCGTGCTTGGCTTTGTTCTCGATTTCCTCGAGATCATCTACATCGTGATCCCGATTGTGGGGCCCGTTATCTATGGCGGCACGCTTGATCCGAAATGGGTGACCATCATGATCGCGGTGAATCTACAGACGTCGTTCCTAACGCCGCCCTTTGGCTTTGCGCTCTTCTATCTCAGGGGTGTGGCGCCTGCGGGTGTGACAACGGGCCATATCTATCGCGGGGTTGTGCCTTTCGTGTTGATCCAAGTGGTCGGGCTGTCACTTCTGTGGCTCTTCCCTTCGATCGTGACCTTCATTCCAGAGCTTCTGCCGAACTAAGGCGAGGCCTGTGCAAATGAACCAACAAAAAGGGCGGCCCGCGGGTCGCCCTTTTTGCATTCTGATTTGGGTGATTTGATCGCGCGATAGCGCTCAAACCTCAGCCCTGTCTTCAGCCCGGTTCATCGCGGGAATTGGGTTCGGCCATACGGTCGGGCAGGGTGATCTGCGCCACTTGCTCGGCAATAGGCTGCACAGACAACGGGTGGGTCTGGTTCGAGTAATCTTCAGGGTTTTCGAGGGTTTGCCACCCGCCATCCACAAAGACCTCAAGGGCAGGGAACCCCGCCTTATAGCCCATCTTATCCGAGCCAGGCACCCAATAGCCCAAGTAGACGTAAGGCAGGCCCGCCTCGCGGGCGACCTCCACATGATCAAGGATCACATAGGTGCCGAGCGATTGTCTCGTCAGGTCAGGCTCGTAGAAGGAATAGACAAGGCTCAATCCGTCATCGAGGACATCTGTCAGGCAAACAGCCGTCAAACTGTCGTCCTTGGCGCTATCGCGATATTCGATGACCCGACTGCGCACAGGGGTTTCCTCGATCATCGCGGCAAATTCGAACACATCCATATCGGCCATGCCGCCGGCGGCGTGGCGATTATCAAGATAGCGTCGGAACAGGTTATATTGTTCCTCGGTCGCCCAAGGGGAGCGCGCGTTGCGCGTCAGGGTTGTGTTGCGCCGCAAAGTGCGCTGATGCGCCTTGCGCGGCTCGAAATCCGCCACCTTGATGCGGGCCGACATACAGGCCGAGCAATCCGCACAGGACGGGCGGTAAAGCACATTCTGCGAGCGGCGAAACCCTTGCTTGGAAAGCGCGTCATTCAACTGGCCTGCATGCTCGCCTTGCAAGGCCGTAAATAATTTACGCTCCCGCCTGCCATCCAGATAGGGGCAGGTTTGCGGTGCCGTCACATAGAATTGCGGCGCTATAGGAAGCGAATGGCGCATGACGTCTCGTTACTTATACAAAGGGAAGCCTGCAACAGCTTCCCTCGTTTTCGCAACAGATTTTTCGAGATTTTCGTGCCTCTAGGCGCGATTAGCGTGGTCGATTGATTGCAGCCGAGCCAATCAAAAGATCATGCAAGCCCTGTCCACGCCCGCCAAGCATCATCATCAGGATCGACAAAACCTGCGGCAAGAGGAAGGCGGATGAGACCATAAAGGCCAATGTGTGCAATGCCGCTTCACCACTTGAAAACGGGGCACCACTTGGCCCGCGCAATTCGATATTCATCACCCGCATCCCCCAAGTCGAGGACCGCGACGAGATCGTGAACCAGCGATAAAGGAAGGTGACGGTGATATAGAAGACAGGCCAGAGAAACCAAGCAATCCCGAAGGTCAAAACCCCAAGCAGCACCGTGGTCAAGGTAACGATGATCACATCGATCACCCAAGCGAATAGGCGTTTTGCACTCACGCCCTCATAAAAGGCGGCTTGATGATAGGGGTCTGGAAGGCTTGAATTCATAGTATAAGACATGGGTCCATCCGAGTGATTTGTGAAGGTATATTTTCGGGGTCGCACCAAATATCGGGGGGGAGGGGCGCGACCCCGAGGGGCCAGCCACGCCAGAGACAAGAGACTTGAATTTGGGGGCGCGGCTGATCAGCTGGCTCAGCTATCGGCAGGCTCGGCCTTTTCACTGGGCTTTGCTTTGCGGGCCTCGGCGGCATCATCCATGAACTGGTCAAATTCCGATTTGTCCTTGGCTTCGCGCAGACGCTGCAAGAATTCCTCAAAGGCGCGCTGCTCGTCTTCCAAGCGACGTAGCGTATCGGATTTATAGGCATCAAAGGCCGTGTTTCCCGAGCTGCGGAATTTATGGCCATGGGTGCGGCGGCTGACACCGCAAGACGAGTTAAACATGCGTTTGCTCCAGATCATATAGGCCAGAAGGGCAAGACCCACGGGCCAGAAAAAGATGAAAGACAGGACCATGGCTGCGATCCATGCGCCCTTGCCACGGGCGTCGAGCCATTGCTCCGCGCGGCCAAACCAGCTTTGTCCCTGCGCAACCGGTGCTGCTGGTGAAGGTGTCATTGTGGTCTCCTTTTTCTCGTTGATGTGTATGTTAATGTTAATCACATTAACTCATATATGGGCAGACCCACGCCTTGCAAGAGGGGGGAAGGCAAAAAAGTAAATCTTTTTTACATTGGGGTGGAAATGCGATGGTTTTAAACGAAAAAGGCGCGCGAGAGTGCCCGCGCGCCTTTTGCTGAATTGCCGTTTGGCGCTCAGATTACTCCCGCCCGCGTATCTCAAAACGTGGCAACATGGCCGAGAAATCCTTGCCCAATCCGTCTTCAAGCTCCACGAAGCGCTCATAAAGGGCGGCGGCCATCTGGCCCATTGGCGTATCGGCATCTGCCGCATCCGCCGCCGCTTGGCTCAAACGCAAATCCTTCAACATCAATTCCGCCGCAAACCCGGGCGCATATCCGTTGTCGGCGGGGCTTTGCGGTCCAATGCCCGGCGCGGGGCAATAGGCATTCATCGTCCAGCTATATCCCGAAGAGGTAGAGACCACATCAAACATGGATTGCCGCGACAATCCCAGCTTATCGGCCAGCGCAAAGGCCTCGCAGGTCGCAATCATCGTGACCCCGAGGATCATATTGTTGCAGATTTTCGCAGCCTGCCCATTGCCCGCGCCCCCACATAGAACAGCCTTTTGCCCCATGATTTCAAACAGCGCCGAGGCACGCTCAAACCCTTGCGGGGTGCCGCCAACCATAAAGGTCAAACTTCCCGCCGATGCGCCGCCAACCCCGCCCGAGACGGGCGCGTCAAGAAACTCCAAGCCAGCGGCCTCCGCCATCTCGGCCACCGCGCGCGCGGCGTCCACCTCAACGGTAGAGCTGTCGATCAAGATCGCGCCTTTTGTCATCGCAGGGATGATCTCGGCGGCTACGGCGCGCAGGATCGCGCCATTTGGCAGCATGGTGATGACGACCTCCGCGCCTTTTGCGGCCTCGGCGGCACTGCCTGCCATGACGACACCATCAGGTGCGGGGGCGGCAAGGTCGAAACCTGTCACTTCATGTCCTGCAGTGGAAAGGTTGCGGGCCATGGGCGCTCCCATATTCCCCAGACCGATAAATCCGATTTTCATGGGCTCTCCCTCCCTGTTCAAAACCTTAAACCCTCTGCGCCAAGCGGCATCAGCATGGCAGCGACCTCCGCAACCCCGACTGACGCGGGGCTGTCATGCTTCCATTTGGGCTGGCGGTCCTTGTCGATGATGGCCGCTCGTATCCCTTCAAGGAAATCGCCCTTCTCCATCGCGCGCGCGGTAAAGCGGTATTCCTGCTCCAAAGCATATTCGATCGTGTCGCGGACCCTGACACGATGGATCAGTTCAATGGTCGCCGCCATCGCCAAGGGGCTGTTGCGGGCCAGAGTTTTGATTGTGTCCACGGCAAAATCACTGTCGTCACTGGCCAAGCCATTGAGGATATCGCGCAGGGTTTCGCCCCCGAAGAAATGGTCGATCTTGTCTTGAATGCTTTCCAGATCGCTTGGCATGGGCGCGGTGGCCGCGCGGTCCACCTCTTCCCAATCGCCAGTGTCACACAGCCGCGCGATCAAATCGGGCCATTTGCTCTGCGCGATAAAGTAATCGGCAAACCCCGCATAAATCGCATCACCCGCAGGCATACGCCGCGCCGTCGCTCCCAGATATTCTCCCAAGCGTCCGGGAGCACGTGACAAAACCAATGTCCCGCCCACATCAGGGATCAAGCCTATGCCAACCTCAGGCATGGCCATTTCGCTATTCTCGCAGACAATACGATGCGAGCCATGGCAGCCCAAGCCGACACCACCACCCATGGTATAGCCCTGCATCAGGCTGACCACAGGTTTGGGAAAATTGAACAAACGTGCATTCATGCGGTATTCATCGGCCCAGAATTTGCGGCCATAGCCGAAATCCCCCGCGCGCCCCGTTTCATACATCTCGGCTATATCGCCGCCTGCACAAAAGGCGCGTGTGCCCTCGGCATCAATGATCAAGAGCTTCACACGCTCATCTTCGGCCCAATCGATCAAGGCGGCATCAATGGCCAGACACATCTTATAGGACAAGGCATTCAACGCCTGAGGCCGTGTCAGGGTGATCCGACCGGCATGGCCTTCGATCCGGATGGAGATATCACTGCTCATTCCAATTTCATCTTTCTAAAAATACGAAAACCCCGACCATGATCAGCCGCGCTCGGCCAGCATATGCCGCGAGACGATCATCCGCATGATCTCATTTGTGCCTTCAAGAATTTGATGCACCCGCAAATCGCGCACGATTTTCTCGATCCCGTAATCGGCCAGATAGCCATAGCCGCCATGCAATTGCAGACATTGATCCGCCACGCGGCTGCCTGCCTCGGTGACAAATTTCTTGGCCATGGCGCAGAATTTCCCCGCATCAGGCGCGCCCGCGTCCAGTTTGGAGGCGGCTTGGCGCAAAAAGACGCGGGCGGCCTGCAATTCGATCTCCATATCGGCCAATCGGAATTGAAGGGCCTGGAATTGATCGATGCTCTGTCCAAAGGCCTTGCGCTCACCCATATAGGACAGGGTTTGTGTCAGGGCGCTCTGTGCTGCGCCAAGCGAGCAGGCCGCGATGTTCAATCGGCCGCCATCAAGGCCTTGCATGGCATAGGAAAAGCCTTTGCCTTCCTCGCCCAACAAAGCTTCGGTCGGGATGGCGCAGTCATCAAATTGCACCTGCCGTGTGGGTTGTGCGCGCCAGCCCATCTTGTCTTCCAGACCTCCAAAGCTCAGCCCCGCCGTGCCATCCTCGACAATCACCGAGGAGATCCCCTTTGGCCCGTCCTCGCCCGTGCGCACCATGACCAGATAGGCATCGGCATAGCCACCGCCCGAGATGAAGGCCTTGGTGCCATTGAGGATATATCCCTCATTGCTGCGTGCAGCCCGCGTCTTCAATGCCGCCGCATCCGAGCCTGATCCGGGCTCGGTCAGGCAATAGGCAAAGAAGGTCTCCATCGACAAGGCGCGGTCAAGATAGCGCGCCTTGAGGCTGTCCGAGCCGAAGCTTTCGATCATTTTGGCGCACATATTATGGATCGACAAAAAGGCAGCGACCGAGGCGCAGCTTTCAGACAGCCCTTCGAAGACAAGGGTCGCATCCAGCCGCGACAGGCCCGAGCCGCCGACCGCTTCGCTGACATAGAGGCCGCCAAAGCCAAGCTCGGCCAGTTTTGGCCAGAGGGATTTGGGGATTTCACCCGCCGTTTCCCAATCGCGTGCGAAAGGGGCGATATGGTCTTGGCCGAAGCTGCGGGCCATATCGAAAATGGCGTCTTGTTCCTCGCTCAGGTTGAAATCCACGGCAAGCTCCTCCCTCTCGCATGTCGAATTGAACGCTTGTTTAATTTCCGACTGTTTCAGGAGTTTTGCAAGGGCGGTGACGGGGTGTCTTTTGACAAAAAAGGGCGACCCGAGGCCGCCCCTTTAAAGTATTTACAAAGCAAAGATGATCATTCCATCGCTTTGAAGTTGAACTCACCGCCATCTTTGATGCCAGAAGGCCAGCGCGAGGTGACCGTTTTGGTGCGGGTGTAGAAGCGGAAGGAATCTGGACCGTGCTGGTTGAGATCGCCAAAGCCCGATTTTTTCCAGCCACCAAAGGTGTGATAGGCCAGCGGCACGGGGATTGGCACATTGATGCCGACCATGCCGATATTGATACGGCTTGCGAAATCGCGGGCCGCGTCACCGTCACGGGTGAAGATCGCGGTGCCATTGCCGTATTCGTGATCCATCGCCAGACCAAGTGCTTCCTCGTAAGAGCCCGCGCGCACTGTGGACAGAACAGGCCCGAAGATTTCTTGGGTATAGATGTCCATATCGGGGGTGACGCGGTCAAACAGATGCGGGCCGACAAAGAAGCCGTCCTCATAGCCTTGCAGATTGAAATCGCGACCATCCACGACCAGCTCGGCACCTTGATCAACACCTGTTTGCACAAGGCGCAGGATATTGGCCTTGGCTGCCGCCGTGACAACGGGGCCGTAATCCACGTCATCGCCCGATGTATAGGGGCCGACTTTGAGCGCCTCGATGCGCGGCACCAGCTTTTCGATCAAGCGGTCTGCGGTTTCCTCGCCCACAGGCACGGCCACGGAGATTGCCATGCAACGTTCGCCAGCAGCCCCGTAGCCCGCGCCCACAAGCGCGTCTGCGGCTTGATCCATATCGGCATCGGGCATGATGATCATATGGTTCTTTGCACCGCCAAAGCACTGGCAGCGTTTGCCGTTCGCAGTGGCGCGGCTGTAGATATATTGCGCAATCGGCGTGGAGCCCACAAAGCCAACAGCTTGGATGGTTTCATTGTCGAGGATCGCATCCACGGCGTCTTTGTCGCCATTGATCACCTGGAAGACACCATCGGGCAGGCCTGCTTCCTTGAGAAGCTCACCCAGCATCATCGGGCAGGAGGGATCGCGCTCGGAGGGTTTCATGATCATCGCATTGCCGCAGGCCAGTGCAGGGCCGAGCTTCCACAATGGGATCATGGCGGGGAAGTTGAAGGGGGTGATGCCTGCGACCACGCCCAAAGGCTGGCGCATGGAATACATATCGATGCCCGGGCCTGCGCTATCGGTGAATTCACCCTTGAGCAGATGCGGCGCGCCAATGCAAAATTCGATCACTTCGAGCCCGCGCTGCACATCGCCTTTGGCATCAGGGAAGGTTTTGCCATGCTCGCGGCTGATCGCTTCGGCCAGCTTGTCCATATCGCGGTTGATCAGATCAACCAGCTTCATCATCACGCGTGCGCGGCGCTGTGGGTTGGTTTTGCCCCAAGCGATTTGCGCCTCGGCGGCGGAGGCGACAGCGGCGTCCATTTCGTCCTTGGAGGCCAAAGCCACCTTGGCCTGAACTTCGCCTGTTGCGGGGTTGAACACATCCGCCGTGCGCCCAGAGGTGCCTTTGACATGTGTGCCGTTAATCCAGTGGCCGATCTCGTTCATCTGGCTCTCTCCCAAAAATTTGACTTGATGCCCTGCCGTATAGCCTTGCAAAGACGTAGGTAAAAGAGGCAGGTTCCCAAAGTAGATTTGCATTTTTGCAAAATGGAGGCGGAATGCGGAATTGGGATGATCTGCGGGTGTTTCTGGCCGTGGCGCGCAGCGAAAGCTTGACGGGGGCGGGCAAGACCCTGCGCATGGATGCCGCGACTGTGGGGCGGCGGGTGGCGCGGCTGGAAGAAGCGCTTGGTCAGGTGTTATTCGTGAAATCGCCCCAAGGCTACGCGTTGACCGAGGCGGGCGCGCGTCTGCTGGAACCTACCGAGCGGGCGGAAATGGCGCTTTCGGCGGGGACGGGTGCGGTAACGGGCGTGGGCGAGGGGATGTCGGGGGCCATCCGCATCGGGGCGCCTGATGGCTGTGCCAATTACCTTTTGCCGCAAGTTTGTGCCGCGATCCAAGATGAAAATCCCAATCTGGAAATTCAAATTCTGGCGCTGCCGCGGGTGGTCAATCTGTCCAAACGCGAGGCCGATTTCGCGGTGACGGTCAGCCCGCCTGATGCGGGGCGTTTGAGTGTCCAGAAGATCACGGATTACCGCCTGCATCTGGCCATGCGCCAAGACCTGCCACAGCCAAGCGCTCTGGATGCGGCCCATGATCTGCCTGTCGTGGGCTATATCCCCGATATGATTTTTGACAAGGAGCTGGATTATCTGGGCGCTCTGGCCAAGGGCGGGGTGCATCGGGCCTCGAATTCGGTGGCGGTGCAATTGCAGATGCTGCGCCAAGGCGGCATTGGCATCGTGCATGATTTTGCCCTGCCATTCGCGCCTGAATTGACCCGCGTGCTGACTGCAGAGTTGAGCCTGAGCCGCGCCTTTTATCTGGTGCGCCATGCCTCGGACCGTCATTCAGACAGGTTGACGCGTTTTGCCGATGCTCTTGTCGCGGGGCTGAAGGCGGAGGTTGCGCGGCTGGAATCCCTTGCGCGTTAACCCGACACTCCTTTGCACCACTTGACACAATGCCGCAGCTCGCGCGACCCTGATTGCAGTCAGTCATGTTCGGGAGGGCATCTTATGCTGGTCAAACAAATCCTCAGTGCCAAAGACACGCAGGGCATTTTATCGGTGAAGAAGGACCAAACGGTTCTTGAAGCGGTGCAATTGATGAGCGCGCATCGCATCGGCACGGTGATGGTCTCGCCCGATGGGGCCACGATCGATGGTATCTTGTCCGAGCGTGACGTGGTGCGCGAAACAGGCAAGCGTGGCGTCGAGGCGATGCTTGACCCCGTAGAAGCGGTTATGACCTCCAAGATCATCACCTGCCGCGAAGACCAGACGGCATTGGAGATTTTGCAGATTATGACCGATGGCCGTTTTCGGCATATGCCCGTGCTCAGGGATGGATCGATGGTTGGATTGATCTCGATCGGGGATGTGGTCAAAGGGCGTCTGTCGGAATTGGCGATGGAAAAGGACGCGCTTGAAGGGATGATAATGGGCCATTGAGGTCCAAGGTCTTGCCAAAGCCCCTTGCGTTCGCGCGCGCAATAATGTTGCGTGCGCGTCAATAAAGGGACGAGGAGAGCGAAGAAATGCGCACAGGTCTATATCCGGGCACTTTTGATCCGATTACTTTCGGACATGTGGATATTATCAAACGGGCCTGCAAACTCGTGGATCGGCTGGTTATCGGTGTTGCCATCAACCGCGACAAAGGCCCGCTGTTTTCGCTTGAGGAACGTGTGGCCATGGTCGAGGCCGAGATGAAAGTGATCTCGGAGGCGACGGGCGTCGAGATTGCCGTGCATCCCTTCGAGAACCTCTTGATTGATTGCGCCCGTGATGTCGGGGCCTCGATCATCATTCGTGGTCTGCGGGCTGTGGCTGATTTTGAGTATGAATTTCAGATGGTTGGCATGAACCGTAAGCTCGATGCCGAGATCACCACCGTGTTTTTGATGGCCGAGGCCGACCGCCAAGCCATCGCCTCAAAACTGGTTAAGGAAATCGCGCGTCTCAATGGCGATGTGTCCTCCTTTGTGCCGCCTGCCGTGCGCGATGCGCTTGTGGCGAAATACACAGGCTGATCTGCGCTTTTCCTTTCGGTTCAGCCGCACTAGGGTGCGCGGCAAATCTGAGACAAGGAGAGAGCCCGATGGCCGATATCAAAGATCCCGAAAACACCATCCTGATCGAATTGAAGGATGGCACTGTCACGATCGAATTGCTGGCCGATGTGGCCCCCCTGCATACCGCGCGCATCAAAGAGCTGGCGCGTGAAGGCGCCTATGACGGGGTTGCCTTTCACCGTGTGATCGACGGCTTCATGGCGCAGACAGGCGATGTGCAGCACGGCAAGCTGGATGATGGCGGCAATATCCGCATGGCGGGCACGGGCGGCTCGGACAAGCCTGACGTTCCTGCCGAGTTTTCCAAATTGCCCCATGATCGCGGCACTGTGGGCGCGGCACGCTCGTCCAACCCCAATTCGGCCAATAGCCAGTTCTTCATCAATTTCAGCGACAATCACTTCCTCAATGGTCAATACACGGTCTATGGCCGTGTGATCTCGGGCATGGAGCATGTCGATGCCATCACCCGTGGAGAGCCGCCAGCGAGCCCCGACAAGATGATCAGCATGAAGGTTGCCGCAGATGCGTAGCCTGTCATTCGCACTGGCCCTTTCGCTTGTTGCGGCACCTGCATTCGCGACAGGGATCGAGATCGATGTGGCGGGCGAGGCCGAGGGCACGATCATCATCAACCTCTTTGAGGATGTGGCCCCCCAGCATGTGGAGCGGATCACCACTCTGGCCGCTGAAGGCGCCTATAATGATGTGGTGTTTCACCGCGTGATCGAAGGCTTCATGGCGCAGACGGGCGATGTGGAATTTGGCCGTGAGGGCATGGATATGCGCTATTCGGGTCGGGGTGGGTCAAGCTATCCTGATCTGCCTGCCGAATTCTCGGATCTTGATTTCGGGCGCGGCGTGCTGGGTATGGCGCGCAGCAACAACCCCAATTCGGCCAATAGCCAGTTCTTCATCATGTTTGCCCCCGCACCGCATCTCAATGGGCAATATACCATTGTGGGCGAGGTTGTGGGCGGCATGGATGTTGTCGATGCCATCAAGCTGGGGCGTGGCCCCAATGGCGCTGTGATCGGCGCGCCTGACCGCATGCTTGAGGTCCGCGTTCTGGAGGGCGATCCGGCACCCGTGGCCGAGCCCGAAATGGAAGAAGCCGCTTCCGAGTAACACGCAACTCAGCCCCGCACACAACGCTGTGAGCGGGGCTATGCCTATGGCTAAACCTCTGTCACTCTGACCCCGATAAGATCTGCGTTTCGGGAGGGTGAGATGCGAATATTTGCTTATTTTTGTGCGATTTTCTTGGCCATGCCTGTTTGGGCAGATCCCGCGCGGTGGCAATCGGAATGGCCGAACACCGATTTTTCCCAAAGCGATATCGATTTTGCGGATGTATTCGAGGGCGGCCCGCCGCGCGATGGCATCCCCGCGCTTGATGGGCCCGATATGCTGGCGGTTGCCGATGAAACCCGCCTTGCCCCCAATGAACCCGTGATCACCGTCAGCCTTGAGGGCGGGCCTGCGCGGGCCTATCCGCTGCGGTATCTGACATGGCATGAGATCGTGAACGACGAGGTGGCAGGCCTGCCCATTGCCGTAACCTTCTGCCCTTTGTGCAATTCGGCCATCACCTTTGATCGCCGCGTCCAAGGTCGGGTCTTGAGTTTCGGCGTCTCGGGCAAGCTGCGCCATTCCGATATGATCATGTATGACCGTGAAACCGAAAGCTGGTGGCAGCAGGCCGTGGGCCAAGGCATCGTGGGCGAGATGACGGGCGTTGATCTGGATGTGATCCATGTCTCTTGGGTGGAAAGCTGGGACCGCTTCAGCACCCGCCACCCCGATGGATTGGTCATGGATGAACCCGATTTCAACCGCCCCTATGGCCGCAACCCTTACGTCGGCTATGACACCTCGGCGCGTCCCTTCCTCTATGACGGAGAGAACCCGCCCCATGGGATCGAACCCTTGGCGCGTGTGATCCGCGTGGGCGAGCGCGCATGGCCCTTGTCGCGCCTCTCGGATGAGGGCGGGATCACAGAAGCCGGGCTGACCTTTGAATGGCGGGGCGGTGCCGCATCGGCACTTGATGATGCCCATATCGCGCGTGGCCGCGACATCGGAATGGTGCGGGTCTGGGACGGGCAGGGGGCGGATGTGGCCCATGATGTGATGTTTGCCTTTGCCTTCCATGCCTTCTGGCCTGACGGCGAATGGATGCTGGGGCCATAAAAGCGGCGAAATCGCGCGGCTTGGACAAGTCAGAACTTGACGGGCACAGCCGCGCGGCATAGCTCGCAGGCCATGGCACGCGCACCCCTTCTCCAGCTTTCCGACATCTCGCTTACTTTTGGCGGTGATCCAATTTTTCACGACCTTGGCCTTGTGGTCCAGGAGGGCGACCGTGTCGCACTTGTGGGGCGCAATGGATCGGGCAAATCCACCTTGCTCAAAGTCATGGCGGGTTTGATGGAGGCGGACAAAGGCACATGTGTGATCCCGCAAGGGGTGAGCGTGGGCTATATGGAGCAAGACCCCGTTTTTGACGGCTTTGCGACCTTGGGTGATTACGCCACCGCGCGTCTTGGCGATGGTGAGGAATGGCGGGTCTATTCGGTGGCCGAGGGGCTCAAGCTGCGCCTTGATGCCGAACCTGATCGCACCTCGGGTGGGGAACGCCGCCGCGCGGCCCTGGCGCGTCTTTTGGCCGAAGCGCCAGAATTGATGCTGCTGGACGAGCCGACAAACCACCTCGATATCCAAGCGATCGGTTGGCTGGAAAGCCAATTGGCCGAGACCCGCGCGGGCTATGTCTTGATCTCGCATGACCGTGCCTTCCTCAATGCCTTGACCCGCGCCACGCTTTGGGTGGACCGCGGGCAAGTGCGCCGCAACGAAAAGGGTTTCGCCCATTTCGAGGAATGGCGCGACAAGCTGTGGGAAGAAGAGGACGTCAACCGCCACAAGCTGGACCGCAAGATCAAGGCCGAGGCCAGATGGGCCGTCGAGGGCATCAGCGCGCGGCGCAAGCGCAACCAAGGCCGCGTGCGCGCCCTGCAAGGCCTGCGCGCAGAGCGCTCGTCGATGATCCGCCGTCAGGGCACGGCCGCGATGGCTTTGGAAGATGGCCAGCAGTCGGGCAAAAAGGTGATCGAGGCGCGCGGCATCTCGAAAAGCTTTGGCGATAAGGAAATTCTGGCCCCCTTCGATCTGCGCGTGCTGCGTGGCGACCGTGTGGCCTTTGTCGGCCCCAATGGTGTGGGCAAGACAACGCTGCTCAAGATGCTGACAGGCGAGATCGAGCCTGATGAGGGCAGCGTCAAACATGGCACCAATCTCGATATAGCGGTCTTTGACCAGACCCGCGCGCTGCTCGATCCCGAAGCGACGCTATGGGATTGTCTGACCAATGACCCTTTGATGGGCGTCAGCGGATCATCGGACCAAGTGATGGTGCGCGGCACCCCGCGCCATGTGGTGAGCTATCTCAAGGATTTCCTCTTTGATGACCGTCAGGCCCGCGCCAAGGTCAAATCCCTCTCGGGCGGTGAAAAGGCGCGGCTGTTGCTTGCGCGTATCATGGCGCGCGAAAGCAATCTGCTGGTCTTGGATGAACCGACCAATGATCTTGATGTCGAAACCCTTGATCTGTTGCAGGATTTGTTGGGCGATTACGGCGGCACGGTTTTGCTGGTCAGCCATGACCGTGATTTCCTTGACCGCGTGGCCACCACGACAATCGCCATGGAAGGCGATGGGCGCGCCACGGCCTATGCGGGCGGTTGGACCGATTACCTGACCCAACGCGGTGCGGATCAGGAAAAATGGGAGGGCGAGGCGGCCTCGAAACACTCCAAGCCCGCGCCTGAAAAGCCAAAATCCGAGGCACCCAAAGCCGCAAAACTCAGCTTTACCGAGACCCATCGCCTCAAAGAGCTGCCCAATGAGATCGCACGTCTGGAGGCCGAGATTGCCAAGCTGGAAGAGTTGATGTCGGATGCCGAGCTGTTCACGCGCGAGCCGTTGAAATTCCGCAAAGCAACCGAGGCCTTGACCGAGCGGCAGGAAAAACTGGCCGCCGCCGAAGAAGAATGGCTGGATTTGGAAGAGCGCGCGGCGGGTTAGGACGGCATGCCCTAGCCTTTGGGCGCGAATTGCGTGATCGCGACACCTGCGGCCATCACCGCAATTCCAAGGGCGCGCATCGCGCTGAGCGGGGTGACATTGGCCCCAAGCAGCCCGAAGTGATCAATCACGGCCGCCGAGATCAACTGCCCGATCAGAACGAAAAACACCGCATTCCCGACGCCGAATGTCGGCGCGATATAGGTGATGCTCAGCACATAAAAGGCCATCAAGACCCCTGCGAGAAACAGGTATTTGGGCTGCGTGACCACGAGGCCGAGCGCAGGTGTTCCCGCACGCAGCATCACAACGGTGGCCGCACACATCCCCACGACACATAAAACAACCCCCGCTGCGGCGGGGCTGCCGATATTGGCCCCAAGCCGCGCATTCATTGTGGCAAGCACTGGAATTCCGATCCCAGCAAGCAGCATGATCAACGCGGGATGGGTCAAATGCATGTCGGGGTCCTTTTCAACTGCAAATTCCACGCAACTCAACACCACTCCATGGCAGAAGTATATCGCTTTGCGCCCGCGAGGACTGCGAGATCGGGGTGAGTGACATCGCTTGGGCGATCAACTCCTCCAGCCGATGCGTGCGCGCGCCATCAGGATCGAGCGCACGACAGCAGACATATTCCTCCACAAGGCTGGCCTGTTGTTCATAGCCATAGGCAAGAAAGGGTAATTCCGCCTCGCTTTCAAACAGATAGGGGTCCTCAAGGCGGGCATGTTCCGCAAAGGCGCGCGCAGGGTGATAGCCCGTCTGCGCGCGGTTTTGCCATTGCCAGATATGGGTCATCTCATGGGCAAAGAACATCTGCGCCAATAGGTTCACGGCGCCATCCTCGGGCGCGATGTAATCGGGCAGGGCATAATCCTCGCGCAGATGAAGGCGGTTGAAAAACACAATCCCCGCTGTGCGACCCGTTATTATGTCCCCCTCGGGCGGGGGCAATATCTGTTCGCGGCAGGTGCTGCGGGGGCGGGCGGGGTAGCTGCGTGTGCTCAGCCCGATCAACGGATTTCGCAAGATGCGCACAGGCGCGGGGTCAAAGGCAGGCCCCGCCAATTCCGCCATATACCCCCGCTCGGCCTCGGTCAGGGGGCGACCACAGGCGGTCAGGACAAAAAGGATGACAATGATCCAGCGCATAGGGGAGAGGATAGACGCAAAGCTCTCGAAAACTGAAGTACGGGTTTCTAGATACTTGCAATTGGCACTATTGGGCCATGCCAAGCACGTTTCATGAAAGGTCTGGGAGGCGCTCCGCGTAGACAAATTGAATGCAGCGTTTCAGCGCATCGATGTCACTTGGGTCTTTTTGTTTATGTATCATGCGGTGACAGGTCGGGCACAGAACTTTGAAGTCATCTGGCACTTTATACCGCTTGCTTTCTCCGTAGGCCAAATGGTGGATCGGTTTCGCGTGATGAACATCCACAGGTGCATTTACTATTGGGCCGGTAAAGCCAAAGTGACGGACCGGGTCTAGGCCACAGCCTTCACAATTTATCCCGCGTTTTTCGAGAACGGCGCGCCTTACATTGGATGCGCGCTCGATGCGGCGAGAAAGGACATATCGTCGTGTTTCTTCAATGTCTGTGGTCCCCGACTCTTCCTGCATTACGTCAAATGGCGTTGTGCCACCGCGAACGACCAAAGCACTATAAGCAGCAATCATTTGTTCCAGATCGTTGTAAAATTTTGAGCTGTTGATTTGACCGGCTTGATAGGTGCGGCCAAATGAATGTCCCGCCATATACCCCCTTGGGAGGGCGGCTTCACTGCTTAGGTCGATCTCGGCTGTGTCGAATTCCGCAGCGAAGTTTGAGACGCGTTCGGCCATGTCAATGGCTCTACGCTTTAGGACCCTTTGTCCTCTCGTTTCTCCAAACTCTTGGTACACCGCGGTGGTGCCCTGGTTCATCGAAAGAGTAATCTCATTGGTCTGTGGGTTAATTAGGTAAACAATATAGAAGCCTGTCGTAGCGCTTTTTGTAATCAGCGGATCAAAAAACGCGAGCCAGGGTATTG
>ENA-OUOG01002470-OUOG01002470.1-marine-metagenome-genome-assembly--contig:-NODE-2470-length-19137-cov-4.298059_pt1 | contig 19137 bp, 24 predicted proteins | sample MGYA00248635_ERZ508505 | MGnify/ENA primary metagenome ERZ508505 (study PRJEB26176, sample SAMN06267871) | marine metagenome | isolation source: Saanich Inlet, British Columbia, Canada | place: Pacific...
AATGTTGTTCTCGCGTATGGTCCTGAAAAAGCTAAGCAGTTTCTCACTGACGCTCCCACTAAAGCAAAAAGAGAAGGATTATCTGTTGCTGATTACGTTGTATTGATGGAAACAAACGAAGGTAAGATTCCATCTATTTCAACTGAACGGGCAATCCAAGCTAACCTGTTTCCCGGTCTGTATGAAATCAAAGATAGTGAACGTCCTGAGCTTAGAGAAAGTCCAATCTTGGGCAGGGACTATGGCGCTCAGTATGAATCTACTAAGGACTCTCTGTACAAAGGAATGGGCATTGAGATACCTGAGCAGATTGAAGGTGCCGAATTACGTGAAGGCAAGATTAATTTCATGGACCTGCTGACAGGGGAAGGCGGCATTGACGGTCTTGGAATCACTCGTTCTGGAATTAACAAAAGTGTTGCTGAGTATCTCGTACCTCTTTCAAATACAAATATTAACATCACTAAAGAAGGCGATCTTGTATACGATGAGGAACAGCAGGCAGTTGCAAGTGCAATCGCTAATCTGCAAACACGTGTTGCTCTCCAGTACAATGAATTAATTCAAACAGCCCCAGCACAAGCAAAAGCTAACCCTGAGAAGTTTTATCAGCTTGCCTTAAATAATGTTCTGCAGGAAGTTCCAGAATCTTATGTAGCACTATTCCCCGGATTAAAATTGGGTGAAGCTAGTGGAGATGCTAGACAGGAAGATGGATCAGCACCCGCCGCACCTGCTCCAACAGGAGATGTGGGAAGCCAGATATCAGCAATTGATAGCGATGCCACGTTAACTGACGCACAGAAGAAGGTTAGGAAGCGTGCTGTTGTGCGCAGTGCCGGGCTTGCAAAAACCATACAAGAAGCTGATCAAATCATTGCATCTGGAAATTATTAATGGCTGTCACTTACGATCAATACTTTGAAGAAGATTTAAACAGAGATACTTTGGTCAATGACCAAGACTTCTTGTTTGACGCATCTAGTTTCTTAGCTAAGCGCAAAGGACTTGATCTATCTGATCCTGAAGAGATCTATGACGAGTTCATCAGTCACATGCGTCAATCAGATGTCAATGAATTAGATACAATTGGCGACCTTATGTACGCACAGGAAGCGGAGGCTCCAGATAAAGAGGAGATGCGCAAACTGTATGATGCCTACGATAAGATGCCAATCAAGCTGACTGAAGACATTGGCGGCAAGATCATGGACTACGGTGAGGGCCTACTTACTGCCCCATCTACCTATGTAGGTATCATGACTGGTGGTGGTGCAAAGGTTGGTGCTGTCACTGCGATGCAGGCGGCTAAGCTAGGCACTAAAGAGATCCTAAAGCAGGGCATACTCTCAGGCGCTACTAAGGCTATGCTTGTAGAGGGTGGTATCGGTGCTGTGCAGGGCGGACTTTCTGAAGGTGTGCGTGTTGAAGTGTCACCAGATCGTGAGTTCACAGGGGAAGGCATCTTAACTGGTGGTATTGCAGGTGCAATTCCCGGTGTTGTTATTGGTGGTACTACAGGCTACGTAACTACTCGTAACGCAATCAAAGCCGCTGACACACAAAGGACTGCCCTAGAAGCCGCTGATAAGATCCGTAAGCAGGCTGAAACAAATGCTGACACTGTAATTACTAAGAATGCTGACAGGGCATCAACTAAGAAAGTTGAAGAACTACTACGCCCAATTGATCCTGAACTAATTGCTAAGGGTGAAGCTGATCGTTCATTGATGCCTGCTGAGATTACTGTTGCACGTCTTGATGACAGCACACGTAAGCGTGTTCTAGGGGCTGTTGTTGACCTCATAGGGGATGCTAAGCCTAAAGAGGGTGAACGTGTCACAGAGACGATTATACGAACTCTCAGAGAGTCTGAAGATGCGAATAAGCAACTAAATGACGTAATGCTTAAATACAATATTTCTGGTGAGCAATTGTTCAGTGCGTTTGCCGCAGATATTTCAAGTTTCGGTAAAGGGCTTCAGGAAGTAGGCCAAGTCAAGAAATTAATTAAGAACACCATGGATGTGCTAAACGATACAAACGTGCGTGTTAACGAAGCGGCACTTGAGCCAGTCGTCAATGAGGGCAAGGTATTCCGCGCTATTAAAGATCAGGCAGGTGGCTTTGAGAAGATGCGCCGCGCAGTCCTGACTTCACAGATTCAAACAACTGTACGTAACTTCGCAGGTGGTGGCCTTCGTGTGTTCTTGGATACTGCTGAGAACTTCTTAGAAGATAAGACCATGCGTATCGCCAAGAAGCTTGGCTATGATTATACGCCTGAACAATTCCGTCCTGATTCATTAGCCATCGCTAAGTATCTCTTCAATCAGGAAGAGGCTGAGATGGTTGTTAACATGTACCGCCGTAACAATCCTGAAGCGGCAGATCGTATCTTTAAGACATTCATTGATGCTACTGACTTAAGTGAGCAAGTATCTACTCACACAGCAATGGAAGCATTTGGTCTAAAGATTAACTTCCTTAACAAGGTGTCTGATAACTACTACAAGAAGGCTATCTTTGCTGGGCAGTTACAACGTCTTGTGAAAGCACGTTACGGCAAAGATCTTGTTGACCTTATTGCTGATGGTAGTTTCAACAAGATTGACGGTAAGTTGTTTGATGAGGCAGGCAACAAAGCATTTGATCTTGTGTATCAGCTTACCCCATCAGGTAAAGGTGATGGCTTATCTGGCTTCTTATCTCGTAGCGCAAAAGACTACCTACAGAAAGTAGACACGGTTCCCGGATTGAACATGGTAACTGGTGCACTGATGCCATTCCCACGATTCGTGATTAACCAGATTAAGTTCATGTACGATCATGCTCCTGTTATTGGCATGCTTAATGCTACAAAAGATACCCTCCCACAGAAGATGTCACAGCAACTGACTGGCTTAGGTCTGATAATGGGCGCTATGGCTATGCGTGCTCAGGAAGGCACTGACATGGAATGGTATGAGGTTACCAATGAGCAAGGACAGAAGATTGATCTACGCCCATTGCTTGGTCCATTTAACATGTTTATGTACCTTGGTGATCTTTTTTATCGCAAGCAGACTGGACAGCCGGTACAGGACGAGTACTTAGGCGATGTCGCTGAGCTTGCTGTCGGTTCATCATTCCGTGCAGGCACAGGTCAGTATCTAGTAGAGCGGTTTGGACCAGAGGCTATGTCGGCACTGACAGGTGAGGGCGATTTAACTATTAAGAGTGATCGTTTGATTGGCCGTGTTGTTGGTGATTACTTCGGCACACTAACCTATGCAATGCCATTAGCTGTGGCCAGAGACTTGTATCAGCTTACTGATGAAGAGGCACGGTTAATTCCTGAGACTAATGGTGGCGTTTCACTTGCTGACATCATGTTGCTACGTTCAACACGTGCTCTACCTGAGCCTGTGCGTGAGTACTTCGCAGGTGAGAAGCAAGAGCGGTACAGTATTACCACACCTTCCCCTACGGCTAAGCAAGATCCTATTGGCACAATGGTATCTGGTGCAGGTAAACAAGCGGCTTCTACTGACTTAGAGAAAGAGTTAGCTCGCCTGAAGATGGATTCATACGATCTGTACAAGCCAATTCCATTTGGCCCAGCGGACGTTGCAGTACGTAAACAGGTATCTCAGAAGCTAGCTCGTGTCACATTGGATCTGTTCGACAGTAACAGGTACAAGAATGCAAAGAGTGATGCTGAGCGTAAACTGTTAATCAAAGGGACTGCGAAAGCAGTCATTGATCCAATCAGAAGCAGTGTATTTGATGGCTTAAGAAAGCAAGCTGAAGCAGGACAGGTTGATCTTACAGTAGAGAAGGTGAACCAGTTTGAGTTTGAAGGCTTAGAGAAGAACTTGCGCCGTGCGACAGAGACTCGTTTTGAGGAGAAGTACGGACGTAACCTTGGTGGCGATGACTACCAAGAGAATGATTATGCTCTTGCATTGCGTGAAGCAAAGAATCTAAAACAAACATTAGATCCAAAGAACTTCGCTGAAGGTGGGTTTGTTAGTGACGATCCGCTGATGATGTCTGAGACTGCAGAAGAGATGGACCCAGAGGTTCGTAGGCAGGCAGGTGAAGATTATGTAGGGCAGATGACTGAGCTAGGCTTGGACATGGCACCTGTCACTGGTGAGATACGTTCTGCGCAGGGAGCTTTAGAAGACTTTGAACAGGGCAACTATGGCATGGCCGCACTTGGTGCATTAGGTGCTGTGCCCATTGTCGGTGCTCCTGCTCGCAAGATTAGAAAAGTGTTAGATGCAACAGAAAGATTTGCAGATAAAAAGATTACAGATCGTATGAATAAGACAATGGAAAAAAAAGCTAAGAATGATGAGCTTAAAGCATTGTCAGATAGGAATGAACTGCCAGAAGAGTTCTCAGGACTGCGACTAAACGATGAGGTAGATATTCCGGGAGTTGCATCAGGACGAATAGGCCGTGTGTATTACGATAGGGAAGGTAATGCAATGATTAACATTGCAACTGGCCTAGAGGATAATCCACTTGTTGGTGTGCCTGTTGCAAAAGCAGTAGAGAAAGGTGTTGTCAAAACAAAAGAAGCACCTGTATATAAAACAAAAGTAAATATTGCCAAAGACCCAAGCATGGAATTTGTTAACAGGCCATATGACCAGATGCTTAGAGAAGCAAAAGAAGCTGACCCAAAATTGTATGAAGAACTGAGAACGCTCGAAAACGAAAGCCCTGAAGAATTTGGAAAGCAAATATTTGAGTTTGAGAGAGATAAGTGGTTACAGAAAACAGGCAAGACACCTAATACCGAAGTAACTGAGCGCAACAAGATTATGCAAAATGCGGCTAATCAAGTTAAGGAAGGCAAGCTAGACATTGAAGAGTTCCGTAAAATTGCAGATCAGCATAAGCCAGTGAAGGTATGGGACGATGTTCCTGAAATGGCTACTTATGAAGACATGTTCTTTGCTCTTGACGCCAAGAAAAGACAGAGTCCTTTTGTAGGGTACAACGCACGTATCCCCGAAGGCACTCGCATGACATCCCGTCTTGATATTCCTGCCTACACAAGTTCAGACACTTGGGTTGTTACACTCAAAGGTGATTACAACGATGGTAAAAACATGTATGCACCTGCAGTGCGGCTAAAGAATGTAGATCTGAATCAGTCCTTAAAGAATCAGGAAAAGGCACTTGGAGTTGCGGCAGGAAAAGCTAAGGGGCCATTTGCAGTAATGGAGGGGGACTACGTAGAGGAGACTGCCGAAGATACATACCGGCTTGCTCAGGAAGCACTAGAAAGTGGCGAGTGGACACAAGTTGGCTACGACCCAACTAGGCGTGGCTTCTTCTATGACAGGGAAACAATGGAGCCCGTGCTAGCCGCTGAAGAAATCGTTCAAGTGGGGCCGATGGTACTGGCTAAGAAAGCCGTAAAGGGTAATCCTAAAGATTTCAAATTCAATCGCGGCGGATTAATGTCACGCAAATAAAAAAGCCCCTCATTGCGAGGGGCCGTGGGCATGTAGCCAATACGGATGTACTGACTAGCGGGTGGGACTGTGCGTCAATGCTTCAAAGTATGCAGTATTAAATCCACGTTCCCATTCCCTCGCCTGTATATCATCTTTGCGCTGGTATGGGTTCTTTGTGAATCCACGCCTAAACGCTTGGTAGCCCTTTTCAAATTGTATCTTCAAGGGGGCAGAGCGTAACTTCTGAGACATTGATTATTCCTCCATATAGTTATATGCGGATTATACCAAATGTCAAGTTTTTGTACAAGCACTATTTGCGCATTTGCCTTTTCATGTGCCTGATAACTGATTCCATTTCTTTGATCTTCTTGTTAAGTAGTTCGATTTCTTTCTTAACTTGATCTGCGCTCATGCGGCCTGCCACCCCCAGTCATCACCATCCATACCTGCGGCATTGTAATCTGTTACAACACCCTCAAAGAAATTCTTATGAGAGTCTCCCGCAATGACCCAATCCACCCACGGAAGCGGGTTCTCTTTGACTCCATAATTACCTTTAAGTCCGAGTTGGATAAGCCGTCTGTCAGCGATGTACCTAATATAAGATTTAACTTCCGTGGACGACAAACCTTCCAAGTCACCCATCTCATACGCAAGATCAATAACCTTGTCTTCAAGAGCAACAGCATCTCTGACCATTTGGTAGATATCTGATTTAAATTCATCTGTAACAATCCTTGGGTGTTCCTCACAGAAAGTACGGAACAACTGTGTCATGCCCTCACAGTGCATTGTCTCATCACGGATGGACCACTCGACGATCTCACACATACCACGCATCTTACCGTAGCGTTGGTAGTTGAGAAGCATTACGAATGCACTGAACAGGCTCATGCCTTCATTAATGACTGAGCGGGCAACTGCCTTCGCTAAGCCACTTAAACTGTTCACGTCAATGTCTGCCATGAACTCAATCTTTTCAGCCATCTCTTGGTACTCCAAGAACGCTGAGAACTCTTCCTCTGGTAACCCTAGCGTGTCGTTAAGTAAAGCGTAAGAACGCTGATGCACAAATTCACGGTTAGCAAAGCTAGTAAGCATCGCCCGTATTTCGTTATTCTTGAATCGAGGAATGTAAGATTCCAGATAGTTTGTTCCGACTTGCACATCCGACTGCGTAAAGAGTCTAAGGATTTGTGTGATATGGTTTCTCTCGACATCAGTTAATTTCCCATTGTTCCACTGCGCAACATCATCCTGTAGCTTAGCTTCCCATTCTCCCCAGTGAACCTTCTCATGTGAGATTGCTTTTTCCACAGCCCATGGATATTGAAATGGCTTGTAAGTTTTTGATTCTTCTAGTAATGGCATAGATACCACTCCGGTTAATTGATAGGAAAAAAAGCCCACCGAAGTGGGCATAAGCACTGAGTAGTTATACTCAACGAGGGAAATTAGTCAACCGTTTTGTTAGCCAATCTATTGCGAAGTTCATTAACCTCTTGACGCAATTGGATAATTTCTTTTGCGGCCTGTTGGGACAAAGCATCTGGTACTACCTTAGTCTGCCAACCGTTGTCTGTTTCTTCAACCATTTCAAGTGCTTGCGCTTCACGCAATGCCTTTACTAAGTCGAACTCTTCATCGAAATCTGTGCTCATCGGCCTTGCCCCCTATATGCTTTGTAGCTACGCTTCTTAGACTTGTTCATTGACGACAGCTTGATTGCACCATTGCCAATGCTTGTCCCTTTGATTACTGGCTCTGGCTTCCATGCCTGAGCAGTTGTTGATTTACTTGCCATCGTGTTACACTTCCTTCTTGTTGCCTACACTATAAACAGAATTAAATTATTAATCAACAATACTAGGAGAATGACTATGTACTGTCAAGCAACCTTCGTGTCCTTCCCGCTTAACCCGTGGTATGTAGGCATTAGATGCGTTCACCCTGTCATACATGAGGTGTGTGAGAGACGCATGTCAATGACTGTACGTCACCCCAAGCCAGAGGTGCGCAAAAGAATTGACCACCTCAGAAGGAATGCACACTGTCAATTTAAGATAGTTAACATGAACAGTGATTACATCTTTGTTGACTTGTGCATCTTCGACTTCAACGTCGATTAAGTTCCTTTGCTTCAAGTTCTAATTTAATTAGTCTAGATTCTATCGTAGCTATCTTTCTAGATTTGTTCTTGACCGAAGCCTTGAGTAGCTTCATCCAAAGCTTTAGCAATTTCTGCTCCACGGTTTGTATCTTCATAAAATATCCCGTTACTTATACACTGTTCAAAGGTATTCCATAGCTCGTTAAAGCGCATCTCAGCGAAGATCTCCAACCCAAGTAGGGCGTTCATCATCTGATCCTCGTCCATGTACTCAGAGGAATTGTAGAAAGCCTTGATGTCATCCGATGTACGCCATGCGTTCATGATCGCTTCTTCTAAATCAAAACGATCTACTGGCTTTCCTCTGTCGTTCATGTGTATGCCGTTAATCTTCATCGTGATCCTCCTCTTCACTGCAACCATGCAGTTCAGTAAAAAACATATCCATGCCTGAGAAGCACATAGGACACATGGCCACTGGCAGGATACCTAAGTACCCTGCAATGCCCCCCTCAGAATTAATATCAAACTCGCATTGACAGATACTGCAGAGCAACTCTGAATCATCTGGCAGTTCTAGCCCTGACATGAGATGCACTCCTCTCCGTCTTCAGATGCAGTAGGGAAATCCTTCAGTGCGTTACGTTCAACTGATGCACCCACTTTATCTGCACTCACACCGGCATTGGTACGAAGGTAATACAATCCTTTGAGTCCATCCTTCCATGCCTTCATGTGCACACTATTTACGTATGGCTTAGGCGAACCAGATGGGAAGAACAGATTCACTGACTGGCCTTGGCAGATAAACTCCTGCCTCTTAGCCGAGTGTTCAACAACCCACGCTTGATCGAGTTCAAAGGCTGTCTTGAATATGCCCTTTTCATGATCAGTGAGGAAGTCCAAATGCTGGACAGACCCCTCGTTCGTAATGATCGACTTCCACGTATGCTCTGTGTTTTCACCGTGCTCTCCTAACACTTTTTCGAGTGCTCTGTTCTTAACCAGATGCGCACCTGCACGTGTTCTGTGCGTGTATGCATTCGACTTGATAGGCTCAATAGATGCTGAGCACCCACATATGATAGACGAGTTAGCATTCGGAGCAATCGCAAGTAGGTGAGCATTACGCCGCCCTGTGCCTGCCATATCCGGTGCTTCACCTCTTTCTGTAGCCAGTTCATATGTAGACTCCAATGCATCTTCTTTGATCTTCTTGAACATCTGGTAGTTCTCACTAGCCGCTTGCCAAGATTCCCATGCGATACCCTTGTCCTGCAAGTATCCATGGAAGCCCATCGCACCTAAGCCGATAGAGCGTTCCATGTACGCACTGTACTTAGCCTTCTCTAGCTCTTCCGGTGCGTGTCTAATAAAGAATTTAAGGACGTTGTCCAAGAGTCGGACCAAGTCTTGTACCATTCTGGTGTCACGCCACTCATCCCACTTTTCGAGGTTGACGCTGGAGAGACAGCAGACCGCCGTGCGCTCTCCACTTGTTGCGAGGTGTATCTCGTTACAGAGGTTAGAGCCTCTAATTGATAGTCCAAGAGCTTTTTGAGCGTCTGGTAGTGAGCGGTTGGCTGTGTCGATAAAGTTGAGGTAAGGGCTACCAGTTCTGAAACGAGCTTCAAGTATTCTTTGCCACAGTTCTCTAGCTTGGATTGTACTTCTGATAGCTCCTGTGTGTGGGCATCTAAGTTCCCAAGTGTCTCCATTTTTTACTGCCTCCATAAAAGCATCTGTAATGTTTACTGCATTGAACAGGTTAAAACATTTACGGTTGATGTCCCCACCAGTGGGAACTTTAAAGTTTACGAACTCAATGATCTCAGGATGAGACACATCGAGGTATGCGGCATAGCTACCCTTACGGGTCTTGCCTTGCTTGTATGCAGTCATCTGACTATCTACAACTTTTAAGAACGGGATCACTCCCGGTGCCTTATCACTTACAGGGCGTACAGCAGACCAGTGACCGCCGACTCCACCTCCTTTGACAGATAGCCATGCAACTTCAGAGTTGTGAGCAATAAGGGAGTCCAAAGTGTCATCAACAAAACTAAGGAAGCAAGAGATAGGAAGCCCCTTGATATCCTGTCCATCGACTGGTGCGTTAGATAGGACCGGACTAGCAAACATAAACCAACGCTTGCTAGCATAGTCATAAATCCGTTGAGCAAAAGCATTGTCACCCTCACTGTATGCGACTGCCGCACGAGCAAATGCATGCTGAGGAGATGTCTCACCTTCCTGCATGTAGTAATCCCTAAGAAGGACATGTGCTTGTTCAGTCAGTTCGTTATCTCTTTCGAGGTCTATCTGTATTCCTAGATATTCCATCAATCCAATCCTTCAATGCTAATTGCGATTCGTTTAAGTTCCGAACCCGGAATGTCATAGACACATGCATCCAGCACCTCTTCAATGATTTCTGTGATGCCATCTTCATTCCTGTGTTCAGGCGAAACTTCAGTTATATCCATTTCAAATAACATGTCAATCTTTACTTCAAGATTGTTAGCCATTACCAGTTCATCCCTTCACACTTCTTAGCATTTTTAATCCATCGCTGAGCATACCAAATGGTCTTCTCCATATTCTTAATGGGGTCACCCTTGGTCCACAGGCGATGCCCTGTGTACTTCATGATGTTGCCGTGGCAGTACATGCAAGCATGGTATGGCCCAAGCACATCTTCAATGTACTCAATTGTTTCAATCGTACCTTGATTATAGTGGGCAGGGCTGTTGATGTCATCATACATCTCATCATCCACCATGTCCTCAAGAAGTGCGTTTACTTCTGGTGTCAAGTTATCACGAATATCTCTTAAGCTCATCTCATGCATTCCCATAAGTCTTAGTATTAAAGTTTAGAGTAATGACGTTGCCATCCTTTGTGAAGTCAGGCGTGTCATCTTCAACACGATCAATGAATTCTGCAATTAAATTTTCATAGTTTTTGAGGAAGTAATCACGTACATAATCTAAGAAGTCTGGGTCTTCCTCCATCAGCGTTAAACAAGAAGCCATCATGCCACACACACTACGAATCTGTGTTAGCTGATCATCATCTAAGTCACCTTGTAGTGCCTCTTCGACATGCGCTGTCACTTCACCTGTCCACTTACCTTCCTCATCGAATTCCGGCTCCAATGCTACTGCGAATGATGAGCGTTTGATCTTTGTTTCTTCCGTCATTGTATAACTACCTTTTAATTTTCTCTAATGGAAATGCTACAAACTCACTAGGCATTAGCTTAGCAGGTTTCTTTCTCTCGTCAAGCCATTCCTGTGGGACATCCTTGTCCGCATACAGAAAGCCATTCTTGCTGCACCAATCAGCATAGGAAGTCTTAGATCCCTTACGGATCTTTGCTCTACTATTCGTAAACACAAACCGGATATCTAAGGTAGGGTGTTGCTTCTGTATCTCAAGATGCTTCTTGCGATCTTCTGCAGTGAACCTGCCCTTAGTCTCCACGATGATGCCATTAGGCAACAAGAAGTCTGGTGTGTATGTGCGATAGTTAAGTTCTTCCCACTCGATCTTCATGCACTCGTACTGGGCATTACACTTCCTGCTCTTTAATGAATCAAGAACTGTATTCTCTAGCCCAGAACGGTACCCATGTTTAATCGCTTGTTGTCTGATCTTGCTCTTTGTATACATCGGCTATCTCTATATATGCAACCATAGGCTTCTCTTTAGCCTGTGACGCAAGCGAGGGTAGCTCTTGTAGTGAGGGCCAGCACTTGAAACGATACTTACACCAACCGCATTCTTCGGCCAGTACCTTGTTGCCTGTCGGCTTCTTACGGTATGTCTCTTCGACAGGTTCAAAGCAACGCTCAAACTTATTCTGCTCAAGCTTGTCAGCCTTCTCTTTGATCTCATCGAGAATGTCCTGACGATCTACTGCCATGTCCCATGCAGATACATACTTAAACTCACCAGTTGCCTTGTTGACAACCCACCAACCGCCCGGCTCTACGTTGAGTGCCTTAGAGTAACCGGCAAGCTGACCAATATAGCCAAATGAGTCATGCGATTTCAGTGTGTAGTAGTCACTGAACTTATTCTTGTATGACCATGGTGATGCAGACTTGATGTCATCGACACGTTTATCCATGATCAAGTCATGCGTGCCATCAATCTTGTGCTTACCTAATGTTAGGGTAGATTTGTACCCATCACTAAAGTCAACACCTGCCTCTGTTAGTACGCCTTTGAACACAGCCTCTACGATATCCCCGATCATCATGTTCATCAGGAAGTTAGCAGGCATATCAATGCCCTGCTCAGGTGCGTTCTTGTCATACCACAACTGGCAGTATGGTCTGCCGATGTTGGACATACGTAATGTGAACTTGCGCTCAGCAGGATTGAACTGCTTATGCACAGCCTCTTGGACATCCTTGACGATGCGAGCAATCGTGGCACTGTTCATGCCACGCTTACCCTTGCGAACATCCTCAAGATATCTGTGTATCTTAATCTCTGCAGGATGATTCACAGATTACTCCTCATCTATTTCAATGAACTCTTCTACGAGTGACTCATCGTCAGCAGACATACGTTGCTTACCCATGTTCTCATTGTAAGCATTGACTATGTACTGATTATAGTTACCGATCCATTCAATGAAGTCAGCAAACTTCTTCTGGTCATCTTCAGCTAAGTCAACTGAGTTGTTCCAGTCAATGGATTGTGTAGGTAAAAAGAACGATGCACCAGTAGGCAGTGAGTGCTCTTCAGTGCCACAGTTAATCCAGTGCTGTACTGGCAGACGCTTCTGACGACCAAGCTGTGTGAACGGCTCGCCCATTGTCTTGAAGGCATCACGATTATCAATCTCCCAGATGAATGGATAGACATCGGCAGTGATTTCATTGCCCTGTTCATCCACTGCATTGTTCAACTGCACCTCGCCCATCAGCACACGTACACGTTTGATCTGCTTCAGCAGTGCCTTTGTTTCATCAGGTAATGACTTGAAGTCTTCGATGTAACCTGCTGGCTTGCCGCAGTTAAACCCGCCAGTGTTATCTTTCAGATCACCGCTCAAGTCTTCAGCCATCAGTGTCTTAACATACGTCCTGTTCTCTGCGTTGTAACGCTTGTACATAAAACGCTGTACGAACACACGGAGTGATGCACTCTCACCGTAGATAAACTTATCGTCTGGCAACTGAAGACGGAACGTACCTGCAGGCACAACCTCCATGTTCTTCATCTTACCCTTGACATCAACCTGTCCCATGACAGCCTGATTCCAGATACGTAGGCGTGGCAGTGTCGAAGCTTTCGCTGGACCCTTGCTCATGTCTGCGCCCATGCCCATGGCCTGTGCCATCTCAGCAAAGTTCGCTGTATTAAGTGTTGCTATTTCTGTAGTCATAATTTAGACCTCCTGTTGGTCCAACCAGTTTACACCAATTTTTGCTTCAAGCAATAGGGGTACGTTAAAATCTATATTAAATTTATCATCTATAAGTGATTTTAAATCATCATTCATATCATTGATAAGTGATATTACCTGCTGTTCCTCGTCTGGATGTATGTCAATCACAACTGAATCGTGTACTGAATTCACTAGAATTGACTGCATCCCCTTCATTCTCTTGTGCAACTCAATCAATACGACAGGCACGATGTCTGCCGTAGCGAAGGACTGCACAGGATAATTCTTTATCGCTGTGAAGCTAGTGACCGTACCATTCTTTCTACGTTTGACATCTGGGAATGAGAACTGTCGGCCACTGGGTGTAGTAATTTTTTTGAAGGTGAGGACTTCTGTTGCGAGGTTTTTGTGCCACTTAGCAATTCCTCTGTATTTCTCTGTGAAGTGCTCGTAGTACGCCGCTTCTGCGGGTGTTCTCCCGTAGCCAGTAGCGCCATAGAGTGGCGCAAATGTGTGAGCTTTTGCCTGCTGTCTAGACGTTGTCTGCCCAGCGTCTGTGATAACTTTCGCCGTGTATGCATGTACATCGAAGCCATTAGTAACTTCCTCCATTGCTGTTTTATCTTGCGACAAGAATGCCGCCACCCGAAACTCTAGCTGAGCAAAGTCAGCCTCCATAATCTTGCCACCTGCAAATCTGGATATGAACACCCGTTTTACAGGGAAAGTACCACCACGTGGCATGTTCTGCATGTTGGGGTCACGCCCTGAGAAGCGACCCGTCGATGTCATGTGCTGAGTAAGACGAACATGAAGTCGGTTATCAGGCTTAGTGAATATACGAATACCGTCTACGAAACTAGATAGATACGTATCCAACGCTGAAAGTCTAATAAGGCTAGATAAGAACGTAGCGGCTTCTTCCATCCCCTTACTCGTTGCTACACGAGATAGATACTCCAACTTGTCTTTACTTGTACTGAATCCATTCGCACTGTGCCACTTGGCATTTGGTGCACTGAACTTCAGCCCAGCTAACTTAGGTAACTCTTTCAATGTGTAGCCACGTCCTACACATGTAGAACACTTGCTCTGATTCTTGAAGTTGCTACCGTCCTTCTTCTTCTTGTAGTAACTGCCACTACCATTGCAGTCAGTACACTTCTCAGCCTTTGTGCGCCTGACTGGCACACTTGATTCATTTACGAACCGTTTGAAGGCATCATGGTGCATATATGGATCAGCACCATTCGCCCAGTCAGTCTTGTTGATAGGCTTACGTGAGTAGATTATCCATGACAATTGCTCAGGTGAGTTGAGGTTGATTGGCGTATCACCCATCAGTTCCCTGACATGCGCATTCAACTGCAGGGTAAGCTGTGCCTTCTCCTCCTCAAATTGCTCACGTACTTGATCAAGTGCATCCATGTCTACAGTGAATCCATTGCGATAGATGTCTGCTATCACAAGGCATGTCTCCATAGTCAGTTCAACAACAGGAGTAAGTAAGCGGTTATCGTCGTCACGCAGATCGCTAGACTGTGCATAAAAGAGTTCCCAAGTTGTACGTAGATCAGCATAAAGATATTCCTTAAGCTCCTCATACGGTATCTCATTGATAGCCACACCATTCTTCATGTACTCCTTCAGGGTGTCCTGCTTCTTGAAGGCTAAGTCCCTGCGCACAGCACATGCTTCAAGGGACAGTGGTTCTTTCCTGCCACGCTGTAGCACATACTCGCACAGCATTGTGTCCCACACTGCACCTTCGTATTTGAATCCAGTTTCCCAGATCCACATTAGATCGTGCGGGATGTTGTGCCCAACCAACAGTGTACATTTATCCAGTATTGCTTGGATCTCGTCACAGTCTTTCTTACGATACTCATACGTGCAATCGTAGTTCACGTGATCAAACGTGTAGTGCTTAGGCTCTTCACCCTCCACTTGTATGCCCACCATCACCAGACTATTCGTAGGTGTGAATGGATCTAAATGTAGTTTGCCATCTGTCTTAGTGACAGTGTTCTCTACGTCAAGTACTACTCTCATTTTTATGAGCCTCTAAATATGTTACGGCACGCCTAATTCTTTCTACATTATCTTTGAATGCACCAAGGCCGGAGTTGCAGTGGTGGCAAACCCAGCCCCTGAAAGTGCCAGTATCATGGCAATGATCTAGAACCCACTTCTGTAGCTTCGTCTGACCATGCATTGATATCTCATCCATGTGCCTGTCGCAGATGGGGCACTCGTAGTCCTTATCAGGATATTCATTTTGTGCTTTAAGTGTATTTACTAAAGCTGAATGATTTCTCCTGCACGTGTTGCACATCCTTTTAATCTCGCCGGACTGCATAATCTGGAACTGACTATCTGGCTGTGTCAATCCGCATTTATTGCATGTGATGGCATCCTCGCCACAGTATTCCTCTGTGAATCCGAACATGTCTTCCTGCATAGGATCATACCTCATACCGCCCTACATGGTAATTCAGGTTGCATGTAATACGTCCGTGCCACCCGCTTAGTTTGTTCTTGGCTACGTTAATGTGGCGAGTGTAACCATCATCCTCTACGCCCTCTACTGGTGGGTCTTTAGCAATCAGTAACATCAGGTCAGCCTCACTGGCCTTGCCTGTCTTACTGCCCTCCATCATAGACTGGTTCAGGGTAGTGCGTCCCTCTGCCTCAGCACTTAGCTGTGACATGTAGAAGATGGCACAGCCATACTCTTTGGCTACCTGCCTCGCATGGATTGCACATATCTTCAGCCCCTCGTGTGACTGATCGGGTGCGAACTTATCACCCATGTCAAGCACGACGATGTCAGGCTTATATGTTTTACATACAAGTTCTACCCAATGCATATTCTGCCCAGTCGCATCCTTGATGTGGATGTTCTGCTTCAGCTTACTCCATCGAGAGTGTGCCTCACGTGGGTTGTCACGTATCTCACGCATCGTCATGCCACTCGCCGCTGTCAGGTAACGTGCACCTACACGGTGTGTTGCCTCCTCGTTGCATAGGATAACTACGTTAGCACCTTGTGCGGCAAACCCATTCGGACCAGCTACAAGTGAAGCATGGAATGATGTCTTGCCTGTGTTAGGGCGAGCACCACCAACAATCAAATGCCCTGCGTTCACACCTTCGACATGCTGTGCAAGTGAAGGCAGATTAAAATGCCAACGAGTCTCAAGATCATTCTTCTCTAACAGTGTCTCAATCTCTAAGTCATCCCACTCAATGTTCAAGTCAGGCAGGAAGTCGTCACGATAGTTCTGCACTAGATTGCGCAGTGGCTCCAGTGATGTCTTTGTACCATTGACATAATCAAATCCGATGTTCGCAATCTCTTCACCTAAATACTGTTGAAATAGTTTAGATAAAATATCATTGGCTACATCGTTACCAATGGGTTCCTCAGCACGTAGCTTAGCGAAGATACTGTGATACACATCCTTCTGTGCAGTTGTCATCGTCGGATCAGATGAGAAGAACAATCCCTCAACCTCATTGACTGTGAGGTCACGGCGATACTTCTCCATGGCATGATCAATCAGTGTCTTGATCTTGCTTAAGTCTTTACTGAACAAACGGTGTGGGCACTTGTCTCCTTTGTATTCATCATAGAATTCCTTACTCAGTAGGCTTTTCAGTAGAGCTAGTTGCACTGTCTTGTTCCTTATCGCCGAAGATTTTATCCCAGTTATCTTTGTATGCACTCGTGTTGCTTACACGTGAGCGGTGTCCCTTGCCACCATGCCAATCGCCACCCTTCGGCTTATCACGGCTATTGATCCAGTCTTGGTTGCGCTCTTGCATTGTATCACGCCAGTGTTTACTCATCCATAGTCTCCTGCATGCCTGTCGAAACTTCTTCAGCCGTGTCGAAATACTTATCATGATCGTTGCTCATGTGTTCTTCTCCTCATCCTGCTCTTCAAAATCATACGGGATCACATACCCTGCACCACGTAGGAAGTTATGGAACTCCGTAGTTGCTTCATCCCATGAGACATGATCTCTGAGTTCCATTGTGATTCCTTTTACGGGCGATGGATCATCATAGTTTGCGAAGGTACCTTTAGGAGGTTCGTAGATAAGCCTGATCATGTTAAGCCCTCCTTATCATCCCACCACTCGACTGCTTCAAAGTCGTATGCCTCATGGTCTACCTTGAACTCACGGACAATCATGTCAACAGCTTGAATACGTAAGCTGATCTGGAATGCATCTTCCTCAAGATCATTCAGGACGTAGCAGTTTCGCTTAATGCCATTCTTGACATTCTCGTATTCATTAATCTGCCGTTCACGGTAATCCGTCAGTACCTGCACAACAACAGCATCTGCAACTTCATACAGTGCTTCCTGCACAATACTGTCCTCGCTAAGAACATCAATCAATTTATTTAGGTTCATTTTATATACCTCGCAATTGCATCTTCTAAGTCACTGTAGTGTACAGATGCCGGAACAGGCACACCCTGCTTAGGTGCTAGCTGTTCTGCAATCATCTTGTACCTATCGTACTCAAGGTGATCGTCGCTCATGTCTGCCTCATTGGCAAGGAATACTGCCCACAGATATGCGCACTCACCTGTCAAACCCGCACCATCATAGGGGCGTTCAATGTAAGGTAACTTATTCATGATGCTTTCCTCTTACCCCACGGCTTGGTCATAGCCCAGTGACCGAAGGGTACACTACCCAACCACAACTGTTCAAACTTCTTGGGGTTGTAACGATACCTCCCCTTAATCATAGGCACGTCTAACTCTAACTTCTCTACATTGTTACGTATGAACTGACGCACGGTTGTTGATTTACGATTGACGGCCTCACCAATCTCCACAGATGTTTTTCCCTCCGCAAGCATACGCCGTAGGATGGTCACATCTTGGGAACTCCATGTTGGTCTAGACATTTAACATCTCCGCTAGGTTATCTAAATCTTTAGGTTTAGCATATTTTAAATCATCACGTAGGTTCAATGCCATGCCACCTACCTCTTTTGCAATCTTGATGGACTTATCACGTGCATCAGGATCAAGCGCAATAATAAACTTATTGTACTTGTAGTACGTACGGAAGAACCATTTATGGAATGGGGTCAGTTGTGTACCTAACAGTGCCACGCCCACAGCATGCTCAAACATCTCGCCTATCTTGTACGCACTAATTGCATCTTCAACTACAACCATCGCATCACCATGCCCCCACATGTAAGGCACAGGGGATGATGCATAGCGTAGCCACTTAGGTTGTCTACCTGTCAGTGATCTGCCCACAGCATCCACAATCCTACCTTCATGCATCACAGGGAATGCAACCCTGTCCTGCCTCACGTCATACATGATGTGCTCAGGATAGATTGCCCACTTGTCTAAAAAATCCTTAGCCTTCTGTGTGATTGAGCTAGGCGTAGGTGTACTCAGGTATGGTGGCAAATCAAACGTCTGCTGTAGAGCTTCTGTGTAGCTCTCAGAGGCACTCCCATGTGTCATCAGTGCCTTTATCGTGAATGCATCCATGTTCTTGTGATGTGCACCTGCAATGCGACAACTATTCTTGTAACAGTTATACAAAACATTGCCCCTGTCATTGGTCACTGTGAATGTGTTCTTGCCATGGCATATGGGGCAGTCACATCTGTACGTTGCATCGACTTGTAAATCTAACGTGTCGATAAAGTCACTGATTTTGTACATGTCAGGGCACTCCAAATAAAATGATTAGAATTATTAGTGTCTCAATCATACTGTATCACCTGCCGTGTGTGCATTGCGGAGCTTAATTGCATTTGTTGCGCCTGTCAATGTATTTTTCATATACGGTGTCACCGATTGTGGTGACTGGTGTCCTGTGACCTGCATGATCTGGGCAATACCCACGCCTGCTTCAACCATTTCCGTTGTCGCTGTGCGTCTAAGGTCAGCCAGTCTGAGTTCAGGATTAATGCCAGCTTCAATGATAACTTTCTTTGCGACACGGGATACTACCTCCAGTCCGTATGGGGCATAGCCCCTGTCAGTACGTGCATTCACATTAGGTGCGACATAGGGTTGCCAGTCGAACTCTCCATTCTGTTGCTCAAGCATACTGAATAGATCATCTGATATAGGCAGGTGTACAACTGCTCGACGCTTTGAC
>ENA-OUOG01002471-OUOG01002471.1-marine-metagenome-genome-assembly--contig:-NODE-2471-length-19137-cov-4.035677_pt1 | contig 19137 bp, 12 predicted proteins | sample MGYA00248635_ERZ508505 | MGnify/ENA primary metagenome ERZ508505 (study PRJEB26176, sample SAMN06267871) | marine metagenome | isolation source: Saanich Inlet, British Columbia, Canada | place: Pacific...
TTGGCAAGGCAGAATATTTCTGAAAACTTTCCAGTTCAAATTAAGAATTTAGGTCAGAATAATGTGTTAGGTTCAGATTATACGATAAAGCTCATGGAAGCACCAAATACTGAATTAGCCTCTGTTAATGGTGTAAACCTTAATTCACTTGATGAGGTCATTTTAAATATTAATCATTCTTTTTCTACAATAGAAAATAGTAAAAGACTTTATTTTAAAATAGACTTTGCAAATGATGAAAACTTATCTAATAATACCTTTAGAGAAGCAGAAGTTAGTGTCGTACCAAACACAGTCGAAATTAATACTATTGGTGAATTAGAGCAGTATTTAAGTGTACCTTTTACAGCAGGTGGAAATACCAATTCTTTAGGCGAAGATGATTTGGCGGAAGCAATGTATTATGATGAAGAGTTTAGTACCTCTGGTGGGTATGCTTATGGTGTTGCTTATAAATATGATAATCTTTTGCTTGCGGATGACGTAAAAGAATATCCATTACAAGTCTGGATAACACAAACAAGTGAAGAAAATCTACAAGGAGGATGGACAGATAACGAAGACTTAGTGTTAGTGTTTGATGGTATTGTAGAAATTTTACAAGGTTTCAATAAAGACCTATACATTCCTTTTAGTCAGCCCATATTACTTAATGGAACTGAAAATGTCGTCATCAGGTCTTATCAGTATGACCCTGAATGGCCACCATCCATATTGAGATTTATTGGCGATGTACAATCGTCTGGTGCGATTAGAACAATTGGTGCTTTGGATGTTTTCAACTTAGATGCTGATAACCCACCTGATGGTTATTTTGAGGAACAAAATTTCAGTCAGGTTCGTTTTGTGATCGATCCAGTGACTTCCAATGCGGTCTTATCGGGAACTGTCTATGATTCTGGAACTAATAATCCTATTTCGGGTGCAACAATCGCACTAGAAGCATCGTCAATATCAGCAGTTACGGATATCAATGGTGCTTACACTTTACCAGCGTTACCTTTTGGCTCATACAATATTACAGTTAGTGCAACTGGATATCTTGAAAATAATTCGACTGTAGATTTCAACACATCATCACAAACACAAGATTTCTTCTTAGTTGTACTACCTGAAATAACGGTTTCTGGATTTGTTTATGGAGATAACGCACCTTCGACACCTTTAGAATCTGTAGAAATAGTCTTAACTAGTAATGGAGAAGTTGTAGAAACTATTTCCACAGATAGTTCAGGTAATTTCATTTTCCCTATAGTCTTTGGTGGTTCAGACTATGAAGTAACATTATTTTTATATGGATATGAGGAAGAAGTTATTAATATTTCACCATTTGACACAAATATTGATTTAGGAGACGTTATTCTTACAGAGGAGTTCATTAGTCCTTTTGATGTTCAAGTTGATGGAGACAATGGACCAACATTAACTTGGAAAAGTCCTAAACTAAGTTCAAAAGTTAAACTACAGCACGATTTAAATGTAGAGTCCAATGGTTATACTAATGAACCAAATGAAGATGTTTGGCTAGGTAATTATTATTTAATCAATGAAATAACAACAATTACAAGTGTTGAAATACAAACATCAATTTATCAAGGAGTAGAGGATTTTGTAACTATAGATATTATTGATTTGAATACGAATGAAGTTTTAGCTTCAAGTGAACCATTTCTAATATTACAAAACCAAAAACAAGTTATTGATGTCCCTAATATTGTAGTTAATAGCCCTATTTTAGCAGCTGTACATTGGCAAAATAACCCAGAGTCAACAAATTTTCTTGCAGTTGACTATTCAGATGTAAATATTTTCAATGGTGCTTTGATACGATACCCAGGACAATTTCCAAGTTTTCTATCAGATTTAATTGGTGTTCCAAGTTCTTTCTTATTGCGAGTAAACACTTTAGATGATGGTACACCGGTAACAAATAATGAAGTCGTTACTTACAATATCTATCGTGGTTTGGCAAGCGAGTTTCCAGATACAACAAATTGGGAACTACTTAATACTTCTCCTACATCTGATTTATCATTAGTAGATATGAATTCGACAAATATTGACCCGAATGAGTTGTATAGATATGCGGTTGAGACTGTATATAATGCTGACACATCCGAAGTTACATTTTCTAATACGATTTTAGGAGGTGTATTAAATATTGAAGAGTTTGAAGAACTTAGCTCTAAAATTTCAATATTTCCAAACCCAACTGAAGGTGATTTAAATATTTATTTAGACGCTGACCTTAGTTTAGAAGATACTATAGAAATTTATGACGTGGCAGGTAAATTAGTTAAAACCATATCATCATCAATATTTGAAAATAACAATACAAAAGTTAATGTAGAATCGTTACAAAGTGGGATGTATTTTTTAAGGATGGTTGCAAAAGAAGTTACAATCAATAAAAAGTTCTATAGAAAATAATTGATTTCATGTTTAGTAAATTAAGTTAGTAATAAATATTTGAACCAACCACAAATATGAAATTACCAAAAAGCAGCTCATTGAGCTGCTTTTTATTTTAGGAGGAATTGTTGTTGTGTAATTCTTGGATACGGATAAAACTGCCTATTTTCTTATGAACTTTATCCTTTTAATTCCATTATCGTTATAATATATGCAATTGGTTTAAAGTTGTTAATTAAAAAAATCTGATTTTTTATTCATAATAAAACTAATCTAATTGCTCATACTTCTAAATATAGAAGAATAATTCCATTCCACACACATTCCACTACGCTCCTATCGTCGCTTCGTAAAAAGAGTGTTTATTCACAAGGTTAATATTGTTTTAGAGGTGTTCATGCATCTCGTACCTCGATGTCATTAACTGAGTAGAGAAACATTAGAGAAGAAAAAATAAGGAAATTATTATTTAACATGCGCTTTTAACCAAATCGAAGATTCATGAGTTCAATAGTTTTAAAATAGAAATCTCACGAATAAAGCCCATGTTTACATAACGCTAGTACATTATAGTACAAATGTTATCATTGGTATTTTATGAGAGAAGTCCATTTGATAGCTATAATGTAGTATTATGTAAAATATCCCAGAAGCATTCGTTTTCATAAGAATAATTGGAACTTGGGTCATTAAACTAATAAGCGGTTTGCTTCGCAGCGTTTATAAAACATTTGTATCTATAATTAGCCGTTATGTAAAATAGCCGCTACCAAGCGCTCGATTGTTTTATAAAATCAAATTGCTCTGGCAATTTATTTTACACACAATTATCCATCGCTTGCCAACGCCAAAATAAAAGCTAACCTTTTTACACTTATTGAAATTTTAGCGTATTTGAATAATTGTGCATCATATTTTTTTCTACGCAATTCTCGTAACCTTGTCATAAGAGCTTAAATTTTAAGAAAAATAAAATTCTAAGCACTTATTCTATTCTCGTTACTATTTAAACTTTTTTTAATTGTAACCATTAATATTATGTAAAATAGAAATTGAAGATTCTAACTTCTTAAGTTTTGGTTATATCTTTTTTTCTTTATAAAAAAAGAAACAAAAAACTCAAGACTGCATATTAGTAACATATTTAAGCGTGTCTTCTTTTCCACTATTAAGCTCTCTAACAACCATATGATAGCCATTATCCTTACTTACCTTTTTAAGTTTTTGCTTTGTTTTCAGGGAATCAACTTTCTTTTTTGTTGAAGTATCTTTTTTCTTTTTTATGCCCTCCAATTGATACAGCACTACGGATGACCATTTTTTTGGAAGTGTGAACGATTTTACGTTTGGAATTTTTGTTAGCGACGCAGATGTTATATCATATATAGCTAAGGTATCCTTTGGTAAATCTTTCTTCTTAACTTTCCGTCGCTTTAGTTCTTTGATACTATCTTTCCATGTTGTTATTTGAAAAGCTAAAAATTTAGAATCATAACTAAAGTTACCGCTCTTGGTTCTTTGATGAGAGAATACAGCGTTACCGTCTATTGATTTTAATTGAATGGACTGGTCTTTTTCTCCTTTTTCTATGGCATAAGCAACATAATCTCCATTATTTGAAATACTTACATTTCTAATGCCATTCCATAGCCCTTTATCTTCATGTTGCAAAACTTTTTTTTGTGCAAGAGCTATGTTGCTCAATCCTAAAGCACATAAAATAATTAATAAACGCATTTGTTTTTTCATATTAATTTCTGTTTTCATAACCTCTTCCTGGCGTATATGGTACTCCAGTATTAATTAATTCTTTTTCCAATTCTTTAATAGTTTTATTATAAAGGGTTTCCATTTGGGATTTTATAATGTTTACTGCTTCTTTAGCTATTAAGTAACTGTCTTTATGTGTTTGAGTTGGCGTTGCAGTAGAATATTTTTGTTCATATCCAATACTACCTAATCTGTTTGCTGGAGATAAAGGTTGATCTATATCTAAGCGACGTTTAATAGGGTCACCATACATGGCAATCTGAATATCTTTTAACTGTTTTTCTATGGCCTTAACATCTAAAGACATTTGGCCTATTGGCTGTTCTGCGCGTTTTATAGCAGCTTTTATATAACGTAATTTATTTCTAGATTCTGATAATAGATTTTGAACTATACCAAAATCGGCCTGAAGTTTGGCTAAATCTTTTTGAAAGGCCACCTTGTCTTTTCTATTCTCAGCCGGCAATTCTGTATTCGCTAAAGCTTTTACTTCAAAATTGACTGGAGATGTCAAAGACGTTAAACTTCCATCTTTTAACAGTCCCATTTCTACGGTATAAATACCTGGAACGACCAAGCTTCCTTCGTCTCTTCCACCAAAAGGATTGTAAAATGCTGGTGCGCTCAAATCTATGGGGTCTTGTAATGTATATCTCAAATCCCAATGAAAGCGTTGAATGCCTTCTTTTACTGATTTAAATACATTTTTTACGACTAGCCCATTATTGTCCTTTATTGTAAATACAAGTTCTGGTTTAGATTCTTCAGACTCAGCTGTTAAATCATTATAACTAGGATAAACTGTATTGGATTTAGATTTTATTAATTTTTGTTCCTTTTTTTGTCGTTGCTCTTTTAATGAAGAAAAACTTGTATCATAGTAATAAGTGATTACCGCTTCTGGCCCTAGATTAGGAGCAGTAAAAAAGTTGTCGCCTTGAAAAGATTTTCCTGGCAGACCTAAAGGACTACTCTGCTCCCACATTAAAGCGGTTCTAATAGGGAAAATTATAGCACTTTCATTTGGCTTTTTATTTTCAATTTGTCTTAATGCAGAATAATCATCCATCACATAAAACCCTCGGCCAAAAGTACCTAAAACTATATCTGACTCACGTTCTTGTATGGCAATGTCGCGAACTGCAATGGTAGGTAATCCTGCTTTGAGTTGTTTCCAATGTTGCCCTTGATTAGGAGAAAAGAAGGCACCAAATTCGGTTCCAACAAATAGTAAATCTTTATCCATGTGGTCTTCTTCAATGGCATAGACACTACCTCTTTCAGGAAGATTAGACTGAATCGCAACCCAACTATTTCCTTTATCTGTAGATTTAAAAACATAAGGCTTAAAATCTCCATATTTATGGTGATTAAACACTACATAAATCAGGTTCTCATTATGTTTTGATAAGAATACACTATTAACATAAGATTGATTTGGAGCACCCAGAATATTGGATATTTTTTTCCAGCTTTGACCACCATCTTCTGATAGATGTACCAAACCATCATCTGTCCCAGCAGCTAACAAATCTTTATTAATTGTTGACTCTGAGAAAGCAACAATACTTCCGTAAGGCGATGTGGAACCGTTTTTCATTACTGCATCAATACTTACAACTCTATCAAAAACTTTTAAAGTGTTTCTGTCTATTTGTTTTGAGAGATCATCGCTAATAACAGTCCAACTGTTTCCATAATCATCAGACTTGAATACTTTATTCGCTGAAAAATATAGTCGCCCAGGCACATGCCTACTCACAACCAAAGGGGCATCCCAATTAAAGCGATAGGCATCTTCGCCTTTACGTGCTTTTGGTTTAATCCCTACTTTTTCACCACTCTTCTTATCAAATCTAACAAGACCACCGTACTGGGATTGCGCGTATACAATATTTGGATTGTTAGGGTCTATCTGAGATTCAAAGCCATCACCTCCATTGGTAATAAACCATTCAGAATTTCGTATGCCATGCTCTGTCGATACACGAGAAGGTCCTCCTAAACTAAAGTTATCTTGTGTGCCTCCATATATATTATAAAAAGGATAATCATTATCTACTGCTACTTTATAAAACTGTGTAACGGGCAAGTTCTCCTTGAAATCCCATGTTTTTGCAGCATCGAATGTTTCATAAATACCACCATCACAACCTACAAGCCAATGCTTATTATTCATAGGGTTAATCCACATACAGTGATTATCTACATGTTTTGTAACTTCTCCTACACCTTTAAAGGTTTTACCGCCATTATGTGTCACCGACATCCAAGTGTCCATGGAATAAACCGTATTTTCATCTACCGGATCTGCTATTATCTCTTGATAGTAATTTCCGCTAGTGACATGAGAACTTTGTTTTTCCCAACTAGCTCCTCTATTGATGGATTTGTAAAAGCCTCCTTTTCTTTCAGCGGCTTCAACTATGGCATATATAATTTCAGGATTTGCAGGTGAAATAGATAGTCCAATTCTTCCTAATTCTACCTTGGGTAATCCTGAATGGATTTTAGTCCAAGTTGCACCTCCATCTATACTTTTTTGAAGACCTGACCCAGGACCTCCACCTACATAGGTATAAACATGTCTTCTTCTTTGTAAAGTTGATGCATATAAAACATTTGAATCTCTTGGGTCCATCACAACATCATTTACGCCTGTATGTTCGTCAACATTAATTAGAGAGTTCCATGTTTTTCCGCCATCTTCTGTTTTATACAAGCCTCTATCGCCACCTTTACTCCATAAAGGCCCAATAGCTGCAACGTAAACAATATCAGAATTTTCTGGATGAACTATAATTTTACCAATATGCTCAGAGTTTTTTATACCCATATTCTTCCAGGTTTTACCGCCATCCAAAGATTTGTAAACACCATCACCATAAGCTACAGAACGTTGATTGTTATTTTCCCCAGAACCAACCCAAATCACATTTGAGTTGTTAGGGTCCATTGTAACACATCCAATAGAATAAGAACCTTGACTATCAAAAATAGGTTCATACGTCACGCCAGAATTGATAGTTTTCCATACACCACCTGCGGATGTAGCAATATAATACTCATAAGGATTGTTTGGATTGACAGCAAAATCTGAAATACGTCCAGAGGTCAATGCAGGACCTACATTCCTCCATTTAATTCCAGAAATATTGATTTTATCCAGAGGCTGTTTTATTTCTGACGTCTTTTTTGACTTTTTTTGAGCATGACAAGTCTGTCCTGTACTAAAAAGAAGTACAAGAACTAGAAGAACTATTTTTTTCATATTAAAAAGCGTTTTGATTATAATTAGTTTTGTTTGATTGGCAGTTTAATTTGCGAGGGATGCGTTTTAGAATGGTGTATATTATTATGCGCAATAACACTTTTGGATTCATCATAATTATTTCCACCAGTATTGAGGTTTCTTGCAAACCTAGGAAAGTTACTACTTGATATTTCTACACGTATACGATGCCCCTTCTTAAAGAAGTTACTGGTAGCCATTGGCGTTAAATCTACCTTATATATTTCACCTTCTTTCATAAAGACCTCTTTGGTATAGCCTTCACGATATCTGGCACGTTGTATGGTTTCGTCAAGATTGTATGCAGTGCCATCAGGATACACATCGATAAGTTTAATCGTGAAATCTGTATCCTTAGCATCAGAAGAAACATAAAGTGTACTTTCTATAAAACCAGTAACTTCAACACCTTCCTCTAAAACATCTGTTGTATAAACCAAAATGTCATTTCTTGTTTCCATGACGCGTTGGTCAAAAGAACCACCTTGCACTGCATTTCCTGTACAACAAACATTACCACCGTAGGATGTGACAGGATTCATAGGGTCATAAGTAAAACGATCTGGATTATCATTACTAGGTATTACTGTAGTTAATACACCATCACCATAAAGACTATTAGCGTCTCCTTCACTATTTAAATAATACGTAATTAGTTTGGTGTTTTCAGGAGGCCATTGTTCCGAAGATTGCCAAGTATTACTGCCCATAGTATAATACTGTACTTTTGGGGTATTTTGTTTAAAACTTGTATTCTCATCTTTTAACCATAAATCGAACCAAGCATATATTTGTTCATCGTAATTCAATCTTGCATCACCAACATTTCGTTCACCTACTATTGTATTTTCAGTTGCTCTTGTATAACGACAATGCAATACTGGCGCAATAACCATGTATTGATTATCTCTTATTTCTTCATCTTTAGCATTTGCTCTTACATGATTAAACAAAGCTAAATTTGGGCTTATAGAGACATCGTACCATGAGGCAAACCAAAAACTTGGCACACCAAAATCCATATTATCATGATAAAGTCCTCCATCATACCAGCCCTTGTCATTAGGCTTACGACGAACCATTTTATCAAATATCTCACGTTTACCGTTTATGTTTTTTAAAATATCTTGAAGTGGTAAATGCGCTAAAGCTTCTTTCATATCGACACGAGGGTTTTCTGGAGCCAAATCATAAAATCTAGAAATTCTAATTAAATCTTCCTGAGTTGCACCAGCAGGAATTCTTGGTTTAAATTTATCGTGCTCAACACCATATAACCATGAAAAAAACAGCATTTGCTCAACACCTCCTCTATACCAGTTGCCTTGTTCAAAAAAATCACCAACTCTACCTACACCGGCTCCATAAGCCTGTGGTACCATAGCCGCATGAGACGGATGGTCCAATGCTGCTACTGCCATTTGCCATTCAGCGGTAGATGAGCAGCCTAAAGTTCCTATTTTTCCGTTAGACCAAGATTGATCTTTCATCCATGTAAAAGCGTCATAACCGTCTGTTAAAGGGACACCTAAAATATCCCATTCACCTTCAGAAAAATAACGACCACGCTCATTTTGTACCACATAAGCATAACCTCTTTTAACAGCTTCATAAGCACGAGTGGCTGTTCGTGTTCGTTGTTCACCATCCCCCCAAGAATTAAAATTATAAGGGGTTCTCGAAAAAATGATGGGCACTTTAGCATCTGTTTTTGGTCTATAAATATCAGTTGCTAGTCGTATTCCGTCACGCATTGGCATCATAACTTTCTGATCAACTATTGCAATTTCAGAAAGTTTTTCTAAAATATCATTCTGTGATTGAGAGTTGTATGGAAGTAAAAATATAAGAAATAAGAGGGCAGTTTTAATGGTTAATTTCATAATGATTGTATTGGTGGGTTAGAGTGTTATACAAGGTAAGAAAAAATACCTTTTATAATTATTGTTTTTTTGCTTTAATCATTATGTCTTATTTTCACAAAAAATAGATATTATGCGTAAACTTCTTTTCATAACCTTAATCGCGTTAAGTGCTTGTAAAACTGAAAACAATAACAATAGTGAATTAACGCGCTTGCAAAAGACTGCAGAGAGCGTAACCATTATTAGAGATGGTTATGGCGTGCCACATATTTACGGTAAAACTGATGCAGATGCTGTGTTTGGATTACTCTATGCACAATGCGAAGATGACTTTAATCGTGTGGAGCAGAATTACATATGGGCAACAGGAAGATTGGCAGAAGTTGATGGAGAATCTGCCATATACAGTGATCTTCGCGCCAAACTATTTATGACAGAAGCTGAAGCAAAAGCCAATTATGAAAAAAGTCCTCAGTGGTTAAAAGACCTGTGTAAGGCCTTTGCAGATGGTATCAATTACTATTTGTATACGCATCCTGAGGTTAAACCGCGGTTACTCACAAAATTTGAACCTTGGATGCCAATGTATTTTTCTGAAGGCTCTATTGGTGGCGATATAGAGCGTGTTTCAACACGAAGTCTTAAAGCCTTTTATGAGGGAATAGATAGCAACCAATTTGAAATCCAAAAGGAATTAGAAAAAAAAGCACAAGAAGAACCATCCGGTTCTAATGGGATAGCTATATCTGGAAAATTAACTAAATCTGGCAATCCTATTCTCCTTATTAACCCGCATACTTCCTTCTTTTTTAGAGGCGAAGTTCATGTTGTTAGTGAAGAAGGATTAAATGCCTATGGCGCTGTAACATGGGGTCAATTTTTTGTTTATCAAGGATTCAATGAAAAAACAGGTTGGATGCACACCTCGACTTATACTGATGTTATTGACGATTTCGAAGAAGATATGGTGAAAATTGATGATAAACTTATGTATCGCTATGGAGAGGAATTGAGAGAAGTTCAAGTTTTTGAAACAATACTTAAGTATAAAGATGGTGATTCTATAAAATCTAAAACGTTTCCATTTTATAGAACCCATCATGGACCAATTACTAAAAGTAAAGATGGAAAATGGATAGCCACAGCTATGATGTGGGAACCTGTTAAAGCATTACAACAATCCTATATTAGAACAAAACAAACTGGTTATGATGGTTTTAGAAAAATGATGGATTTAAAAACAAACTCTTCTAACAATACGGTTTACGCCGATGCTGAAGGCAATATTGGGTATTTTCATGGAAATTTTATTCCAAAACGAGATGCGAGTTTCAATTACAAACAACCTGTTAATGGTAGTGATCCAAAAACGGATTGGCAAGGCTTACATGAGGTAGAAGAGCATATCACGCTCTTAAATCCTGAAAATGGATGGTTACAAAATTGTAACTCTACTCCATTTACTGCAGCAGCTGAATTCAGTCCTAAAGCTAAAGATTATCCTAGCTATATGTCTTTAAATATGGAGAATTTTAGAGGTGTTCATGCTATAGATTTATTATCAAAAAACAAAGACCACACTTTAGACTCAGTTATAGAATTAGCACATGATTCTTATTTACCTGCTTTTGAGGCCCTAATTCCTGGTTTGGTAGATGCTTATGAAGACACTGAAGACACGGCTTTAAACTACTTAAAAGCTATTGATATATTAGGTAATTGGGATTTTAGAACCTCAAAAGAATCTGTTGCAATGACCTTGGCACATTACTACGGTACCAATGTATTACGAAATGGTAATCGTCCCGAGCGAATGTCATCCATGAAGTTTATGAACTATTTCGGAAAGAGTGCTCCAAAATCTGAACAGAAAAAATTATTTGAAGAAACCATCACTTATCTTAATGAAACCTTTGGAACATGGAATTTACCTTGGGGTGAAGTAAATCGTTACCAAAGACTTAATGGTGACATAAAACAAAAATTCGATGATAACAAACCAAGTATTCCAGTTGGTTTTGCATCAGGTCGTTGGGGTGCCTTAGCCGCCTATGGTGTCAGTTATACAAATCCTGATGCGAAGAAAATCTATGGTACGCGTGGTAATAGTTTTGTTGCCGTTGTAGAGTTTGGTGAAAAGGTTAAAGCAAAATCGATGTTGGCAGGCGGACAAAGTGGTGATCCAAAATCAAAATATTTTAATGACCAAGCACAACGTTATGTGGACATGGAATTTAAAGATGTGCCTTATTATAAGGAAGATGTTCTAAAAGCTGCAGAAGAAACTTACGCGCCGGGGAAACGTAATTGATTAATTACTAGTATCTTGTTTAAGATCTAATGCCTTCACAACACCATCATAGGCAATAGTCTGTCTGTTTGTGCTATTAACATTGAGTATTGCACCGCCTCCAGCGTTTACTCTTAAAATAAAAATTAACTGATCATTGTCTGATTTTGCCTTGAATTTGATTGTAATTGCCTTTTTTTTCTCATTTAGAGAAACAGAATAATTATCTAGATTTCCTTTGTAATTTATTCCTCCGTTACTATTTATTCTACTAGGAAAGAATACGCGACCAAAAAATGGAAGCGCAATATTTGCTTTATCTCCTGTAATCTTAACATAATTAGAATTACCTGTGAGACTTACTCTATTACCTTGAAAAACGGCCGCACCGCCAGGCAAGCTTTGTCCAATACGTACCGCATCGTTACCTAATGGGTTTGCCCAATTGGCTTCAAATTGAAAACTTTTAGATTCTAAAAGTGCTTTTGTTGCATTAAATTTTGCTTCTAAATCAGCTTTTTTTTCGGCTTTTCGAACTTGTCTTGATTGTGAAAATGAGTTGAAAGTAAAAACCACTAGTGCAAAGAATAATACTGATTTCTTCATAATTCTGCTTTTATCTAAAATACAATAAAAATTAATTCAAAACACTGTATGATAATAGTTTAACATTTATGAAATTCATTATAACACTAATAATGTGAGTGGTAATTTACAAAGTCATTTCTTTAAATGTGATGCCTAAAGCTTTTTGTAAATCTAATATTTTTTGCATTTCACCCGGTATAACTAGAGCGATTGATTGTCCAGTTTTTCCTGCGCGTGCCGTACGTCCACTTCGATGTGTATAATATTCCAATTGCTCTGGTAATTGGTGATGAATTACAAAAGCTAAATTATTAACATCTATACCGCGTGCCGAAACATCTGTAGAGATAAGAACTTGTAGACTACCATTCTTAAAGGCTCGCATCACCTTATCTCGCTCCTTTTGTTGCATATCTCCTTCGAGTGCCTCTACTGAAAAGCCTTCGCCTTTTAAGTTTTGCGCAAAGTTTTTTGTACCAGCTTTTGTTCTACAAAAAATTATACCGCGGCCGTTAGGGTTTTTATCTAAAAGACGAGAAATCAAGTTTACTTTATCTTTTATAGTTGTATTTATAAAATAATGAGATATGTTTTCATTGACTAAAGAATTTTTGTCAATTTCTATTTTTAAAGCATCTTTAGACATGTAAGTCTTAACCATATGACTTATAGCCTCAGGCATTGTTGCTGAGAATAACCAGGTTTGACGTTGGCTGGTGTTGTATTTTAAAATCCGACTCAAATCCTCTTTAAAACCCATGCTTAACATTTCATCAGCCTCATCAAGAATTAGTGTATTTACATGACTAATATCTATACTCCCGCGTTCTATCAAGTCTAATAATCTCCCTGGTGTTGCGACCACAATATGTGTTGTTCTTGAGAGATTATGCATCTGTTTCTCAATTTTCTCACCGCCATACACCCCTTCCACAAAAATTCGGTAATCTAGATATTTGGTGAACTTAAATAGTTGCTTTTTAATTTGCTGAACCAATTCTCTTGTAGGCGCTATTATTAAAGCCTGTATATTGTCATTTTTAGAATCTATAGTGTGCAAGACAGGTAAACCAAAAGCTACAGTTTTACCAGTTCCTGTTTGCGCCAACCCAATTAAATCGGTTTTAGCGTGAAGTACTTGAGGGATAACTGCCTGTTGAATTTTTGTAGGATGTTTAATCCCTAATTCCTTCAGGCCTTTGATATAGTCTTTTGTAATTCCGAGTTCTAAAAATGTAGACATTGCAAATAATTTTTGCCAAAGGTATTACTTATTTGACTGTAGACTCAATTATTATTAGCTTCTTTGTATTTTAAATTTAAGAATGGAAAATAAAGTAGCACTTCAATATAAAGGCTTTATAGAAACTCCAAATTTATGGCATGGAAGTGCTGTTTTAAATCTATTTCAATTTGATATAAATCCGCACAATTATCAATTGTCAAAATCAGAAAATTTTAATGAGATACGTCTCGGAAAACGTGTTGAGCAGTTCTTTTGTTTTCAGATCAATAAATTACCCGAGTCCTCACTAATTGCCAATAATCTTCAAATTAAAAATAAAAAAATCACTATCGGTGAAATAGATGCACTACTTACAAAACATGAACTATTGTTTCATGTAGAAATTATTTACAAATTTTATTTGTACGATTCTAAAATCAAAACGGTAAATGATTTGTACAAATGGATTGGTCCTAACCGAAAAGATACATTAATTGATAAACTTAATAAGTTAAAAAACAAACAACTCCCCTTACTACATTCAGAAAATTGTAAGTCAAGCCTAAGTCATTTAGATTTAAAAATACAGGATATCAAACAATCCGTATGTTTCAAAGCACAGTTATTTACACCTTATAAATCCAAAATTTCGGATATCGCGCCTTTAAACAAGTCTTGTATTTTTGGATTTTATATTTCATATTCTAAAATAAACCAACTTAAAGATTATCAATTTCACATTCCAAAAAAGATAGACTGGCTTGTGTCACCCCACAATTATGTTAGTTGGATGTGTTTTTCTGAAGCAGCAAAAGCCCTTGAGATTTTTATTACTGAAAAACAATCACCTATGGTATGGTTAAAAGAAGATTCGAAACTTCAAAAATGTTTTATTACTTTTTGGTAAATGCATAAACACTATAAAATATATAAACCTTATGGGTATTTGAGTCAGTTTGTAAACCACCAAAACAAACGACGTAATAAAAAACTTTTGAGTGATTTATTTGAGCTGCCAAAAGATACTATGGCCATTGGTAGGTTAGATGAAAAATCAGAAGGTTTATTGCTTCTAACTACAGATGGTAAATTCAGTGAGTACATCAGAAGTGCCAAAATTGAAAAGGAATACCATGTTATGGTCGATGGTATAGTATTGCAACATCATATAGAAGCCTTAAAAAAAGGTGTAGAGATTTCTGTTAATGGAAACCCCTATTTAACCAAGCCATGTGAAGCTAGTATACTTAATGAGGTAAATCATATAGAAAATCGTTTTGTTAGAGCATTAAAACATGGAGAAACGTCTTGGCTACGTATTATCATTTCAGAAGGCAAATTTAGGCAAGTTAGAAAAATGACAGCCAAAGTAGGGCTGCCAACACTGCGATTGGTGCGCGTTAGAATAGGTGATTATACGATTGAAAATATGAAATCTGGAACGCTACAATATATTAATTACCCTCATTCTTAGCTGTTGTAATTTGTGGCTTTTCGTTGATAAATGTGATACTTGCTTTTACACCAGTTAAAAGATTCCACTCTTTTGAAGACACAACATTACCCTTGTCATCGTACACCACAAATTCTGCAGTATTAGGGCCAGAATCGCCCTGATTTAAAGCCTTGATGTCTATCTTATTAATACCACTAACTAAATTAATACGAAGCCTTCTATATTGTGATGTCAATGTAATGCTATTATACACCACTTCTCCATTTACAGAAACACTAACACGATCTCCATCTGGATATTCATGATCACGGCAAACAATGTTAACAAATTCTGAATCAATATCGTATTGACCTAAAAATTGGTCACTCATATACCGAACAACTCCTGTAGATTGGATGTCCTTTTTCCAACGTTCCTTAAAAATTTCACCAGGGCTTTTTAAACCATCTCCGCCAATCATAGAAAATGGGACTTCTAGTTGACTTTCTCTAGCTCTAGAAATAGCAGCACTAGCATTGTCTTTGGCTTTATCGGCATCTGCTTTAGGATTTTTCTTGGGAGCAACTTTAATTTTTTTGGGCGTCGAATCTTTTTCCTTTTTAGATGCTACTGCGGGTATTCTAATCGATTTTTTTTCTTTATCAGTCACTTGTGCGTTTAGCGAAAAGCCAAATACAACTAGAAAAAGACCTATAAAAATACGATTAGACATAAATAGTTTATTATTATAATGATATTATATCAAAAACTATACCTGAATCAAATTAAACGTATAAAAAACAAAATCCTTTCAAAAAAACGTTAAAACTTTCCGTTAAAACTTAAACGTAATCGACGGTTATACTCTTCAAAAAGCCAATCCTTGTAATTTTGAGTACTGTTCATAATACAGTAACAGTATTGTTTTATGCGATAGCCTATTTCATCTTGGAGCTCTTTTATGAGTTCTCTTGCCTCAAAGACATCTTCACAATTTTCTACACATATTTTAGAGTGCTGTTCAATAGACTTTTCTATGACGGTAAAAGATTTTTTACCAGAATTAAGCACTTTTTTATACTCTGCTTTTACATCAAAATCTAAAGATTTTGATTTTCTAAATTTCTTACGCAGTGCTTCTGGCATATCATAGACAAAATCACGCTCAAGGGTATCATCGTCTACTATGTTTTCTAGATAAAAATCCGGGTATCTAAATATATGTTGCCAATCTACCGGTTGGTCCCAAGGCCCAAAGCGAGCCATATTATTCCCCAAATCAACTACCTGAAAGGTATTTCTACTCCCAAAAATACGAGACCCTCGACCTATCATCTGAAAATAAAGCGTCAAAGACCGTGTAGCTCTGTTTAATATTATAGACTCTACTGAAGGCTCATCAAATCCTGTTGTGAGTATACTTACAGAAGTTAAAACAGCATCTGGCGTCTCTTTAAACCATTCTAACGTCTCCTTCCTCTCCTGTTTATTGGCTGTGTTGTCTAGGTGTTTTACTTGATAACCAGCTCGTTTGAAAGTGTAATACACTTCTTTAGAAGTATGAATACCATTATTAAAAATTAAAGTTTTCTTCCCTTTAGAAGTTTCTTCATATGCAGATAATAATTTGGTCTGCATAAAATTATTAGTATATAATGCTTCTGAAGATTTTACAGTATAATCGCCATTGATACCCACTTTAAGAGATGTTAACCCAACATCATAACTTATAGTTTCTGCCTTAGATAAAAATCCATTTTTGATTAATGTAGAAATATCATCGCCTACGATTAATTTCTTGTAATTATCCTTCATTGGCAATTTAATATTACTACTCAATGGCGTGGCAGTTACTCCTAGTATAAAACAGGTGTCAAAAAATTTAAATAGTTTTCTAAAAGAATTATAATGTGCTTCATCAATAATAACAAGGCCTATATTTTTAAGTTGAAAATCTTGCTCAGACAAACGGTTATTTAAAGTCTCGACCATAGCCACAAAGCACTGATACTCGTCTTGGTCTGGAAGTGATTTCACTTTACTGTTAATGATTTTGTTCTTAACATTAAAACCAGACAAAACCTTAGACGTCTGTTTGCAGAGCTCTATACGATGTGTTAAAATAACAACCTTCTTGTTTTTATCCTTTATATAGCGACGCACAATCTCAGAAAAAATAACTGTTTTTCCTCCTCCTGTTGGCAGCTGATATAGTAGATTGAAATCATTCGAAGATTCATCCATGACATCAAAAATCCGATTCAAATCATTGATTTGGTAATCGTATAGGCGTTTTTCACTTTCCTTTTCCTGTTTTACTTGAGTCTCTACAGACATATATAAATAAGATGTAAATTCTATTAATAGCACATAACTAATGGTACAAATGACCAATTTCGCAAAAATAGGGCATAATAACGGTTTGAAACAGCGTTGTTAACAAGATTTTAAAAGTGGTACTGTTTTTGTGAATTCTTTAACATTAATACTAAAACTTCACTATTATGAGACCATCAAGAAAAGACGCCCCAACAGTTAATGCCGGTTCAATGGCAGATATTGCCTTTTTACTATTAATTTTCTTTCTAGTAACTACAACTATCTCAGCTGACAAAGGTATATTAAGAAAACTACCTGAAGATTGCAAAGCACCACCTTGCGATATAACGATTAAAGACCGTAATGTTCTTGAAATTTTTATCAATAAAGAAAATAAATTGATGGTAGAAAAGCAAATTGTTCAAATGGCAGAATTAAAAGACATCACTATCGCATTTATCGATAACAATGGTGCTGGTGCATGTCTCTATTGTAATGGTGATCAATTATCAGAATCCTCAGACATGCCTGAAAAAGCTATTATTACTTTAAAACATGATGCCTTAACTAATTATGGAACATTTATTTATGTACAAGATGAAATAAGTAAAGCTTATCTGGAACTCCGAACCGCATATGCACTAGAAAAATTCAATAAAAAACCTAACGAACTTACAGAAGAAGAATTAATTCAAGTAAAAAAAGCTTATCCATTTAAACTTTCAGAAGTTTTAATAGAGCGTAAGATAAAAGATAAATAAAAGTTAATAGAGCGTTAACGTGTGTTAAATCAAGGCTTTAATTGTAACATGAGTATTTTTTAGTCGTCTATAGAGTATAAATCAATTAAAAATCGAACAATCATGAGAACATTAAACAACAATCAGTTAACGAGCAGAAATTCAGATGCAAAGAGCTTTACTTGGAATAGTAAAAGACGTTTTAGGTAATCTTTTTAAAACTATCGGAAATGAAAGCATTATCAAAAATCGTCAATACATCTAACAGTTTAGATGATGACCTAGAAAACATTAGACTATGAATCTAATTAAAATCAAAATTGAATAAACCAGTATTAGTTGTAATGCTGGTTTTTTGTTTTTAATAGATTACTACACTATTTTTATAGAAAATAGAAATCTAGATTATGAAACTAAACAGCGCACTACCCTTTTTTGTATTAACCCTACTAATATCTAGTTGTAAATCCGAACCTAAAACTGAAGAAGAGCTTATTGCCTTTGCAAAAGAAATACACGATAGAGTGATTACTTTGGATACACATTGTGATATTAATGTTGCAAATTTTACAGATTCCATTAACTATACACAGCGTTTAGATAATCAAGTGAATTTGCCAAAAATGATTGAAGGAGGACTTGATGTGCCATGGTTTATAGTATATACCGGACAAGATTCTTTATCTAGAGAAGGTTTTGAAAGAGCGCATGCTACTGCCATGTCAAAATTTAATGCCATTCACCGATTGGTCAATGACTATGCTCCTAACCAAATAGAGTTAGCGCGCACATCAGATGATGTAAGACGCATTGTTAAATCTGGGAAAAAAGTAGCTATGATTGGTATTGAAAATGGATATCCTGTAGGATTGGATATCGGAAATGTTCAGAAATTTTATGATTTAGGAGCACGTTATATGTCTTTATCACATAATGGACATAGCCAATTGTGTGACAGTAATACTGGCGAAGCAGACGATATTTGGTTGCATAACGGATTAAGCGATTTTGGAAAACTTGTGATAGAAGAAATGAATAAAGTCGGAATGATGATAGATGTATCGCATCCTTCGAAAGAATCCATGCGTCAAATGATAACTTTATCAAAAGCACCATTAATAGCCTCACATTCATCTGCAAGAGCTTTGTGTAATCATAGTAGAAATCTAGATGATGAGCAGTTAGAATGGATGAAAGAAAA
>ENA-OUOG01002474-OUOG01002474.1-marine-metagenome-genome-assembly--contig:-NODE-2474-length-19121-cov-8.137471_pt1 | contig 19121 bp, 33 predicted proteins | sample MGYA00248635_ERZ508505 | MGnify/ENA primary metagenome ERZ508505 (study PRJEB26176, sample SAMN06267871) | marine metagenome | isolation source: Saanich Inlet, British Columbia, Canada | place: Pacific...
AGAGCTGACCTTACAGGTTCAGTATTTGCTGATAGTAGTACAATGTTAATTAATGGTACTAACGGAACAATACAAGCCGATCATTTAGTAGGAACATTACCTTCTATTGACGGAAGTAACTTAACTAACATGCCCTACATTAGTTTAGCCACTCTTCAAACAGAAGTAGCGGCAAGTTTAGACTTCGAAGACTTCCAAACAAGAATAGCGGCACTATAGGATAAAACATGAGAATTACAGATATTATTAGAGGTATACTAGACTTAGTTGACGGAGAACAAAACAAAAATCCTGTTGTATCACGTGATGACGACAGTGTCAACTTTGATCTAGATCGTGATGGCAAAACTGACATGGAGATTGAACCAGAGGCTCCGAACAGTGAACATGACGATATAAGAAGATTCAAGCAGTTGGCAGGTATTGAAGCACATAATCCAGATGCCGAATATGCTAACGAGCCACATCCAACGATGACTGGCATCGAAGCAGTAACCACAGACGCAGGCGGCGGAGTTAATGGTCCTAAGCACCCTGCGGATATTAGAGTAAAAGACCCGGTGAGGTAATACAATGGCAGCTAACGGAATATCAACACTAGCAAACAAAAAGCTAAGACAAGAAGCAAAACTTACACTCGCAGGACAAGACAGAGCGGCTCGTAATGTAGTAGAGCCAGGACGTTATGCTGATACAACAGCAGACATTACACAACTGCCTACCAAGTATAAAGCAGATAATACAGTCGAAGACAATGCTAACACAGGCGGACTAAAGCCTGGCAGACCTTGGGCTACTTAATAAACGACTAAATACACAAAAGGATCCTTATTATTATGACAATAGCAGAATTATTAAGACAGTTAGCAGATAAAATAGACAGTATTGAACAAGACAAACCTGCGATGCTAGCACCACAAGACACACAAGAGCCAGAAGATGATGGTCCAGAAGATGATGGAAAGTTTATGCCACCTAACCAACAGAAACTAGAATTACTAAAAAAAGGTGTAGGTGTTGACTCAGAGTTTGACGATTGCGGAGATGAGTTAGACACAGTTAAAAAAAATGCCGGCATTAACCCAGCAGTGGTACACATCGCATCAGACGACGACCCATTGGAGTAATCAATGGCAATTTATGATTTCTTCCTAAGCAGAAACGGCGCACCAGTAACCCAAGCAACATATGTAGGACACGAAGGTCGTTTATTCTACGATAGTGCTACAGGAGAAATCCGCATCAGTGATGGCACCACCCAAGGCGGCCAACCAATACCCATTACTATCGCTACAACAGCCACGGCAGGCTCAGTTCGTCCAGGAGCAGGATTTAGTATTACAGCAGGTGGAACATTAGGTCTCAATGCTGGCCCTATGTTCGAACTTGATGAGTCAGATGTGTTCCAACTCAAAGCAGGAACCGCAGATCGCATAGGTGGTATCAAAGCAGGCGAAGGTGTTAACATCGCTTCCGATGGCACACTCACAATAAACCTAGATGATGTAGAAGATTTCTCGTTTGGTGACTTTACTGCTACCGCAGGCACATACACCGGCGGCGAAACATACGCCCTGTTGAGCAGTGTCAACGCAGACGAAGATATTGTAATAGCATCAAACGGTGACGGCGGAATAAAAACTGTAGGCGAGTTTCGCATCTATGCTCCTAACGGAACCGTTACTGCGGCACTAGAAGATAGTGATCCATTCTTCCAAGTGAAGGGAGATGGACAAGTACAAATCCTTGTTCCTCTTGCTGACACACAAGAAGGCGGTGTTGAGATCATTGGTAGTGATCTAGGAACTTCCCTACAACCAGGCATCGCAGGTACCATGTTACACATGACTGGTAATGCTGAACTACCTACAAGAGTATATCACGACACCCTAGGCGACTACAGCAGTTATGTGTTCCGCCGCTACAATGGTAGCGCGGCTAGCCCAACACAGGTATTAAGCGGAGAACACATTGCCCGCATTAACTTTACTGGAGCCACAGATGCTGGGATGGGCAATGTGTCAATGGCACAGATACGCATCACCGCGATAGAAGATCACACCACCACAGCACAAGGCAGTGAAATGAGATTCTTTGTGACTCCTGTGGGGGATACAGCCAGCAACAGAATTTCTGTATTGGACCTCCGAGCCGCTGGTGTAAACAGTGATGTAGGATTCATAGGCGATCTAACTGGTAATGCTGACACGGTAACCAACGGTGTGTACACCACAGACACAGGCACGGTTACCAACACTATGTTGGCAGGAAGTATAGCCAATGACAAGTTAGCCAACTCAACCATCAGCGGTATAGCACTGGGATCTAACCTTGCCGCATTGAGTGCTGGCAACTATCTAACAGGCAGTGACTACAATGGCAGCACCATCCGCACATTTAACGTAGATGCTACCACAACTAACACAGCATCAAAGGTTGTTGCTCGTGATGCTAACGGTACTATTGCCGCAACTAATACTGTATACCCAACACGAAACGCAGGGTCATTTGGATCAGGGCAAACGCTTACAGTTGATTTTGCTACTGACAGATTTGTTCGCGCTACTATCACAGGTGAAACAGTCACAGTTGCATATACTAATATCACCCCTGGCAAAGAAATCATTATATTCTTTACTAATAGTTCAGGTGGTGATTTAGAAGTTGACAGCGGAGTAGCAAATCAAAATGCTACCAATGCCAAAGCTGTTGAAAATATTAAAAATGGTGGCACCAGTCAGATCCGTGTTACCAGTTTTGGTACTACAGTAAACGATATCTACGTCCACTTCAAGAAGTAATCAAGATTAAGCCCGGAAAGTATTGCTACTAACCGGGCTTGCTGGTTCTAAAATGTACTTTATTATAAAAGGACTATGTCCCGAACTTCTTTACTATTAGTTGTATTCTTATTTATTTCTTGCCGTTAACAAAGTCATAGAACTTGTTAGCAGCATCTAATACAGCATCAGCACCTGGTACTTCTGGCATTGATACTTTGGTTACTACTTCGTCACCTTCTTTGGTAACACTAGTTTCAAACGCACCCATCTTTGCATGATAATCATTCCACGCTTGATTCTGTGCCATCTCTAGCACTTTGGTACGGATTTCATAACCGTTTGCGTTTGTTGATACTTTTGGCATTGCCTGTTTGAACATGTCGGCAATTTCTTGTGTTTGCTTGAGGATAGTTTCCCCGTAGGTAGTTTCTACTTTTGACATAATATTTCTCCTGTGTCTGTGTGTAGTGTTACATCACTTTATTAATGTAACGTATTATTTATGTTTTGTCAATAATTGATTTGCCATATCATGGTTAACATCTGCATGTCCCTGCTCGTCTGCACGAACAGCAATCACAACATCACGTAGTGTTGCGTCTTGCTTTAGATTATAGTAGTCTATGGCTACCTGTGGTGCAGATATGTTCTCAGTTCTACCCGCATCTATTTCTTCTAGATATTGTGTGTAACTGATCACAGCCTGATCTTCAAAGTATCCTACCATGCGATGTGCAGTTTTAGGAAACAACACATACAGCACAAAGTAGAAATGCCAAAACACAAACTGGGCAAACATTATAAGCAAACGTTCAAACCAGTTAGGCTTTGCAATCTCAATGAATATCATTAGATGCATACGTTCGTTCTCTGCTTCGTCTAGCAGAGTTTTGATCCAGCCACGTTCATCTGGCTGCATCTTTCTTAGACTGCGCAAGTGGTTCCACATGCCTGCTACCATGCCAGGAACACCGGCCACTGTCTCTAGTACAACAGCACGGTGTCCATAGCGTTTCGCAAAGAATGTGTCAGCGAACCAACGAAAGCTCATAGTAAGCCCGTAGGCTACGCTATCACTTACGGTTCTTCTTGTCATCAAAGAGTTCCTTTGCTTCTTCTTCGGTGTAGGGCCAATGACACATCATAATTGCCCCGCATAGTGAAGTCCATTGAGGATCATTAGTGTTGTTAAAGCACCGAACAAGCCTAGGAAAGTTAAGCCTGCACGAATAAAATCTTTTGCTTTATACATTATCAACTTCCTCAATGCTCTTGCCCAGCATAAGTGCTTTGGCTTCTGCTTGGTAGCCCATGCGAGATAGTTCAGCAGCAGCTCTTGCTCTGCCTGCTGACTCACCAAGTGCTACCATGCCCATGAACACAGCCATAAAGCCTTTGCCTAGTGCTCTGAACATCTTTGGCAATGGGTTCTTAAATGTTGGCTGTCTAAATTCAACTCCGTTGCGCTTTGCTTCTAGTGATACTTCCATTACACCCACCCCTTCAAGTTAACGTTCTCGCGAACGGCTTTGATATCAGCAGTGCCGTGTGCAATAGAGTGAATGTCGCCACGGGTGATGCCCATGTCCCATAGCTCTCTGTTGCTTAGTGCTGATAGTTCTTTGATTGTGTTACGGATTTCTTTGCGTCTAATACGCTTTTCGTTGAGGTCAACGAAAAATTGTGCAACTGTTTTCAATAGGCTTGAGTTGCCGCCTGTTAGTGTGATTGAAGTCATTAACTTCTCCTTTTATGTGTAAGTGTGTGTGATAATAAGGTCTGTCACGTACCCCGGTCTCTTCCGGCGTCACCTTTTTATGGCATAGGATATGCCCTTCTTTTTTTACAAGCCGAAGACGCTTGTGTGTTGCATTGCACAACAATCGTATTTATACTACTATAGTTGAATAGTTGATAAAAATCAACTGTTATTTGTGCAATGCTGTTATGCGACTAGCGCAAGTTGGGTTTGATACCGTGAATTAAACATTGGTATGCATAATTAGGGTCGTTGCGGTATTCCGTTTCTACCCAACGCTGTACATCAGCGTGTCTTGTGGTGCTTGGTCGTAATAACGAGACCGCAGTCATCATCACACGACCCAGAGTGTTTGCTATCTGTGTCATTGTTTTTTCCTTTTGTAATGATGTCGTTTAAGGCGGACGCCAGTTGTGCTACCAACTACTCAGGTCAAGAACTTATCTTGCCAGATTATTTATCTATGTCTTGACACAGTTAAGAATTTATCTTATTATGTAAATAACATTACCGAGCAGACGTCGAGCTCGGTCTTAATAGTGAGCGACGGGGTAAAGCCGTCAAGCGAGGAGATAAAAAATGGACGCATTCACTCTATGGAGCCTTGTTGGGTTCCTGCTTGCCGCATATGCGGTTATAGCAAACGATTCAGTACAAACTCTCGGTACATGGATGGCATCAAACAATGAGAGATTCAACTATAAAACTCTATGGGGAGCCGCAAGTGCAGTATTGCTTGCGACCCTGTGGTATGGTTGGAGTGTAAATGGTGGCGACATCAGTTACGAACGACTAACAAGAATACCTTGGCAGGAAGTCCAATGGTATCATGCGGCAGCACCTGCTATCTTAGTTGCATTAACTAGACTGGGTGTGCCTGTATCAACTTCATTCTTGGTTCTATCAGTATTTGCTTCAACCTTTGTGTTGGAAAAAATGCTTATGAAATCGATTATGGGTTACGGTGTTGCGGCCGCATTTGCATATGCAGTATGGTTTGCAATACACAAGTATGCAGGTAAGTGGTTTGATGAAACACAGCCAGTAGACGAGAGCAACAAGAAGTTTTGGCGTATCGCACAATGGGTAGCAACAGGCGGCTTATGGTGGACATGGCTAAGTCATGACATGGCAAACATCGCAGTGTTCCTACCACGGGTAGTGCCTGTAGATATGATGATCTTTATATCATTTGTGTTTGTTGCGGGCTTGTTCTTTATGTTTAGAGAAAAGGGCGGCAAGATCCAACAGATTGTTCTAGAGAAGCACAACACACGATATGTGCGTAGTGCTACATTGATTGACTTGTTCTATTGGTTGTGCTTGTACTTCTTCAAAGAACTGAACGACATTCCAATGAGTACAACTTGGGTGTTCGTAGGTTTGCTTGCAGGTAGAGAACTAGCAATGGCAACATACTTTGGCAAGAAGAAGACCAAGAGTGTATTTCCATTAGTGGCAAAAGACTTTGGCAAGATGATGGTAGGGTTGGGTGCAAGTGTTGCACTGGTCCTAGCAATACATTACGTTATTGTTCCAAGCGGACTGTAATGTTTTGGAAAGGCAGTGTGCGACGGCACTGCCTTTTTTCTTGACTTTTTAATCAATGATGTTATAATTAATAGTATGATCAAGGATTGGAACTTACAAGACATCTGTAGAACCATAGGCAAGATTACTTGGGCCGCGACTGATCCAAGGATGGACGGCTTTAACACTTGGGGTAGCAAAAGAGAACTGTACGAACTACTTTTCTTTGTGCAACAGGAACTGGACAAGTGTTCAACCTATGGTGACATGGAAGAAGAATATCTAAAGAAACACGATCAGGAAATGATGTTGAGAGCATTAGGTAAAAAATGAAAATAGGAATAGCAGGTTACGGCTTTGTGGGGCAAGCCCACGAACTTATATTAAAAGACTATCATGACATTATCGTCAGCGATCCGGACAAAGGTCACTACGCAGATCTTCAACACGCAGATGCAATCATTGTATGTGTGAGCACACCTCCACGAGCAGACGGTTCGTGTGAAGTTGCAAATGTGTTTGATGTTATTGATAGCGCACCTGATGTGCCTATCCTAATCAAAAGCACAATGAGTGTGGAAGGTTGGCGGTCAATACGTGATGCGTTCCCCAAACACAATCTTACGTTCTCCCCAGAGTTTCTACGTGCGGCACACTGGCAGGAAGATGCTCTCAACAACAAAGTTTGGTACATGGGCGGAGATGGCACCAGCTTCTGGGCAGAGCTGTTCGTCGCAGCACTGGGCAACATCAATGTAGTTATAGACTGCCCTGAGAATCTAGTTGCAGCCAAAGCAATGCGCAACAGTTTCCTAGCACTCAAAGTAAGTTTCTTTAATCAAGTGTATGATTACTGTAAAGCTCACGATTTAGACTATGGCGCAGTTGCAGAAGTAATAGGCGCTGACGAACGCATTGGACACAGTCATACCGCAATTACCAAAGAGCGTGGATATGGCGGACACTGTTTCCCCAAAGATGTTCGTGCAGTCATAAGATCAGGGCAAGCCTATAATGCTAGACTTACCCTGTTAGAAGAAGCTGACGCTTATAACGCTAATATACGCAAAGGTTAGCGTTGGCTATTCTCTTTACCTTGTGCATACATTTCTAGATTAGCAATGTAGAAGTTCATACCGTGATCGCTGAAATTGTCAATGCCACCTTGCTTTAGGCCCATCCACATGCCACGCATACGATCTTTAAAACGCTGCCAGCCTGTGACCTTGCGTACATTACCGAATGCATTCATATAGTGCTCTTCACCGTGGTGTCTATAGCCCATAACAGTTAATGGAACACGAGTAACGATATCATTGTTGTTTACCCAACGATGATGAACCATACCTAGGCTTTTAACGTATGTGGGCCATCCCACTCTTGGTGATCCATATGTATAAGTTTCTACTGGATCAGGTAGTTCAGGATCGTGATGACAACGACTTGCCATGATAGTGGTCATTGCCGCTCCTAGACTGTGTCCTGTGAACCAAAGTTTCTTATCTAGATTCTGTGTTCTTGTGATGTCTTCTACGATCATAGGCCAAAGATCATCTACTTCTGTTTTGAATCCTTGGTGTACTCTTGACACTGTTTCTGCAACCACAGGAACAGCTTTTAGATCTGCTTTGATATCATTGAAGCATGTTGGTTCTGTACCACGACATGCTATTACTAAATCTTCTTTATTTTGAAAACGATAAGCCTGTGCTCCGTCTCTGTCATAGAATTCTATAGTTGTGAATCCTAAAGCTTTTACTTGCTTTTTTACTTCCTTGACGTTATCATTGTAAGCTATACTAGATAGTTTAGCAAACAATAAAGAACGCTCAGGAAATGTCATCTGTGAAATGCTCATTTATTTCCCCTCAGCTTTATGCCATGCCCATAGCAACAGTATTTACCGATAGCCTGCGCTAAATAGTATTAACGGAGTGTATACAAATGAAAAAGCAAACACGTTCAATATTACAAGAACTTAATAGTTTGAATATGAACCGCGATAAGAGCCAGTTAATTGCAACTACTGGAGCTAATCTTATTGAGAGTTGCATAAATCTTCTGTCAAAGATCAATGAGCACTACGAACCAGAAGAAGCTCTTGAGCTAGAAAGAAGATTTATTAATGCTGTTAAGAACGGCGACACTAGAAAGTTCAAACGAGGTATAGATAAGATCAATGAGTCAAGAAAATAAAATTCTAAATGAAGGCGGCAATATCTGGCCAGACGAAACCGAAGACTTTGATCAGACTATTATACCTGATATGATGAAGCAGGTTAATAGTGTACTGGCCAAGACTGGTGCTAAGGCTCTACCAATCGGCTCGGGTGCTACTCCGACGCCAGGCAAACGTTCAGGCGACTTAGATATGATTATTGATGCCGGAAAACTCGCAGGCCACTTTAAAGTTAAAGATGCAAAAGCAGCAAGAGTCGAACTAGAACAGTTGTTTCAACAAGCGGGCTTTGATACAAAAAAGACAGGAACAAGTGTACACGTTAAAACCAAAGTAGGTGATGCAGCACAGCAAGTTGACATTATGGTTGTAGACAATGGAGAAACAGCACAGAAGTTTCACGTACATAATATTCCAAAAGGATCGCCCTACAAAGGTATTCACAAACAAATGCTAATTGCAGATCTTGCAAAAGAAAAAGGTATGAAGTGGAGCCCGTACAAAGGCCTAGTCAATAGAGAAACCAACGAACTTGTGAGCAACAATCTAGACGAGATTGCAAAAGAACTGTTAGGTCCTAATGCAACAGGCAAAGACTTGGGTTCAGTTGAAAGCATTGTAAAAGCTAATCCTAAAGCACAAGCAGTTGTTGACAAGTACGAAGGGGCCGACTCGCCTAATCCAACATGGCAAGCCAAAAAAGTAAACACTCAAGAAAGTTTAGGCGACAGGCAACTAAACAGAATTAAAGATTTAGTAGGAAAATTATCTTAGGAGAAACTAATGAAACTAACAGATTTAAAAGAGTCTGCACCAGAAATGGATTACAGCTTTGCTGAAGCAGATTATGAAACAGATTCACAAGCACGTACACTTGCAGGATTAGGACGCACCCTAATGGACATCAGTGCAAAGATGCCAATGAAAGGCGCAAGTGACGAAGAAATTGCAAAGTCAAACAAGATGTCATCATTAGGTGATGCACTAACACGTTGGGGATCTGCATTTGGTCCTAAGAATGTAAAAGACCTAATGAAGATTACTGACCTAAGCCCAGAAGAGATCCAAGAGCTTCTAGCAATGGCAAAGAAAGCTGGACCTGCAAAGCCAGCAGCAACCGCGCCAGAGCCAGAAGATGACGAAGATGACGATTTTGGCGCACCAGACGATGATGAAATTGCACGTCAGGCAGATGCAAGAGCAAAGAAACGTAAGTGATGACTGAGAAGTTTACAGCATCGCAATGGGCTGAAATAGAAGGAGGACATGAAGTTACTCCTATTAAAGAAGAGTCTTTTGGATTCTTAAAAAGCCTCGGTGAAGCACGTATGACTCGCAATGAACGAGATGCAAGGGTTCTTACCTATACAGATTGTTGCGAGCGTGCCTATCTAACCATGCTGGTACTACAACTTTTTAGATACTATCCCAAGTATGCAGGTATTGCTGCCGCGTATGCAAAGCGCACAGACGACACTGACTACAAATACTTTAAGCCATATGCAACAGACTTGTATAACTTTGTTTATTTTATACAAGGTGACAGAACAGCGTTCGCTAAACTAAAAGATCCAAATACTGCACAGTCACAGTCGCAAAGAACACGACTGCCGACACTACACTACAAGAAGTTTCTTTCCAAACTAAGCTCAAATACAGCAACACAGCGCATTGATCAAGAAGTTTTTCTTAGACTAGAAAGCGGATTGAACATTACCAATACTGACTACAAAAGTGTGCGCCGTTCGCTGTTTATGTGGCCGAGTCTAAACACCAAAGAACGCGAAGCAATTGTAACAAGATTGTTATTTGCTGCAAGAGCAAAACTACGCAATGCAGATATTATTGACGAGCTACAGGCTCTAGCAACAGTCAAGGATCTAGAAAACAACACACTTCCAGATCCAGAGCCGACAGTCAGTGTTCCAGATCTTACTGTTACAGCACAAGATCTAAATCTATATAGATTCTTAGTCGGTACAGACAATATGGTAATGGCCAAAAAGTTTTTAGAACTTGCAAAGAATGGCAAACCTATTCCAGCAGCCTTCGTTAAAGCATACTTGCCTGCTATACAAGCCGTAGATGACATTGTAAAAGCAGGTCCGGGTTATGTACAGATGTTACGACAGCTACAAAACCGAGCCAAAAAGAACCATAAAAAGTAGTTTTTCCCTCCAAATGATAAATACTTTTATACAACACATAGAGAATGTGTTGCCATTAGAGAAAATCAAGGAGATATAAAATGGCAGGAGTAGCATCACCAAATTACAACGCAGCAGCGGGTAACGGTCTAGGACCAAAAACACGCATCATCAGTTTGTCAAACACAGACATGTCGCAAGCAGAACTAAACGCAATGGTACGTTTACTACAAGCTGGCGGCACAGCAGGTACTGACGATGCAGTAACAATCGCAGGTATTTCTGCATTCGTAGCAGGTACTACAGACGTAGTATACGTTGCAGTACAAGGTACTGGCGTACTAACAGGTGCCGAGAATTACCGTGGTCAGACTGGCACTACAATGGCAGTTGTTACAACGTTTGAAGATAACGTGTAATAAAGAATCCCAACTACCTTAGGGACCGTGATTGCTTACTAGGCGTCACATTAAGAGAGTCACTTTTTAAGTGGCTCTTTTTTTATGTCTGTAAATACGTTATGAAAGCTTATACCTTAATAGATATTACAGAAACTAAACAGCATCGCAGCAGATGTACAGAAAAGTTTCTGCTGGACCAACAAGCTAACTTTATGAGCTTCTTCCAAACACTGAGCCTAAGATTTAATCCTTACTACGAAGACAGTCCAACAGTTGAAACTATGACAGCAGCTGAACTTAAAAAACTAGGCTTTGGCAGTAAGTACAAAGGTGAGCATAAGGTTTGGTGTTTTGACTTTACACTTGATAGAGCAACTTCGGAATTTAATGAAGGTGCTGTACTAGAAGACTTTGATTTAGTACCTGTAATCGGAGATCTAAATGAGACTATCGAGATAAATAATAATGTGTTTAGAACACTAGATAAAACAAATACTAATATTATTTTTAAGGCATCAGAATAACACATCAAAGGCTACCGGGTTTAACTAAAAGTTTACGGAGATACAAGATGGCTGATATGCCTACTACAAATTTAGAAAAAGAAAGTCTTGAAGCACACGTTGATCTGTGCGCACTTCGCTATCAGCAGTTAGACACTCGCCTTACCAATGTCGAGACTAAGATCGACACCATCCACGAAGACATCAAAAACGGTCAACAGAGCATGACCAAAGTCTTAATCGGAACAGCTGGCACAGTTGTAGCTGGTCTACTATCAACAATCGTTGTTGTACTTCTTCAATAATCATTAGCTAAATACTGTTATGATAGTACAGGACATAACAGAAAAACAAGTATGGGGTCGCAAAGGCACTAAACTAGTACGCAAGTATCGTTGTACCAGTGGTGCTCGCAAGGGCCGTACTGTGTCTAAGATTAGTCAATGCTTTGCTGCACCTAATATCAAAAAGAAATCACAAATGAAACGTCTTAGAGCTAGACTCGGCGGCAAGATGATGCGCAAGGCTAAAAAAACCAAAAGAATGAATCCAGCTTCAAAGCAATTAAAGAGGCTGAATAAAAGAAAATGAAACTAAGTGATGTCACAGAAGGTGTAACACAGATATGGGGACGTACAAAAGGTAAAGTTGTACGCAAGTATCGTTGTACCGCTGGATCACGCAAAGGACGTATTGTTGCAAAGCCTAGCACTTGTAATGCTCCTAAGAGAGTTAAGAGCAGTGTAAATATTAAAAAGGCCAAAGCTAGAAAGTCTAGTGCAATGCGAGTAAAAAGCAACAGAACACGCAATATCTACGGACAGAGTAGACGTGTAACAAGAATGAACAAGCCGCGCAATAGAAGTAAGTCCGGTAGAAGAGGAAAGATTAAATGAGATTTAACGAGTTTGACCTAACAGAAGATCAGCAGCGCGACATGCTGAGAAGAAAGTATCCTCATCTAACTGAAGAACAACTAGACGAAATCTTACCAGCTATTGCAGCAGGAGTTGCTCGAGCTGGAATGGCTGTTGGTTCCGCGGCACTAAGAGGTGGCGCAGCACTAGCAAGAGGTGCAGCCAAAGGTGGCGCAGCACTAGCAAGAGGTGCAGCCAAAGGTGGCGCAGCACTAGCAAGCGGCGCAGGAAGAGTAGGGGCTAAAATGGGACAATCAGTAGCTCAAGGTACTAAAGCTTCTACTAGAAAAGCAGGCCAAAAAGCAGGCCAAAAAGCGATGAGCGCAGCACAAAAACAATTGCTTAAACGCGGCGAAAAATTAGTAATGCCAACAAATACACCTGGCAGCAAACCAACAGAATTTGAAATCGACTCTGTAAAGGGCGATGAAGTAGTAATTAATAACCCTAAGCCTAAACCAGGCGAACCGTTAAAAACAGTTTACAAGAAAAAAGATCTAGATCCGATTATTAAACAACAGGCAGGACTATGAGATTAAGCGAATTAATACGTGAGTTTAGAATTTATATGTCTAACGAAGAAGCTCGTGTATACAATGAGTGCGAATCCTTGCGTCCTCTAAGAAGTTTTCCAGAACGTGATCAAGTCATAATTGAAGGCTTGATACGTAAAAGTCTAGTAAGTAAAGTGAGCAGAAACGGCACAGTAATGGTGATGGCAAATGAGTTACAATCTAGTTAACGCAATCGAAGAGCTTGCGCATACAGCCGCAGTTGACATTCCTTTTGAGCACAAAGGCAAAGTGCATATCAAGCACACTCTTGTGCAGCCTAGCAAACGAGGATACGTAGTATTTGATACTGCCCAAAAGAAAAAACTAGCAGAAACTTTTAGCAAGACTGCCGCGATCGCTGCTGCTCGCGCAAACAATGACAGAAGTACTGAACGCTTTAAAAAAATAGTAGATATAGATAAAACTCTACAAAAACATTATATGGATGCTATCTTCTTTAGACACACCATAAGACGCACAAAAGACGAATTTAAACGAGATTACACACAAACACGCTTGGATATTGCAATAGATAAAGTATACTATCTTAAATCTGCTCTAGAAAAGTTTGTTTATGATAAATAAGTATAGTATAATTTATAGGAAGAGTTACCAATGAAGATCACAGAGTTTTCTAAACCAATTACAGCCAAGGCACTGAATGAGAGCCTAGCTCAGCGTTTTGGGCAAAAAATTGCCATTGAAAAGTATACACTAGAGCAGTTGCAAGATTCACGCAACAAACTACGCACTGCACTAAGCCAAATTGAGACTAACGAAAGTTTCAATGCTGTAAACACTAGCGAAACATATCAAAAGAACAAACTCTTCCTTGACGTTCTTAATACAGCTATTGCAGAGCGTGAAGCATTAGGAGAAGCTGGCAAGCCAGACTTCCTCGATCTAGACAAAGACGGTGACAAAAAAGAGCCAATGAAAAAAGCAGCAAAAGATGCAGGCAAAGGCAAAGGTAAGAAACCTAAAAAAGGCGAAGTACCTCCACAGTTTAAAAAGAAAACTGACGAAGGCAAGCAAATCATCGAAAACTATTTTGCACATGCAGCAAGACTAGTAGAAGGCGAAGAAGAACAGGCAGCTCTTATCATGGCAGCTAAGGACATGGTTGACCGTGTTACTGGTTGGATGGAAGACACAGCAGAAATGCAAACTGAATCAATGCTAGAACTAGGCGACAAGATCCGTGATGAAATTGGATCACAACAGTCAGAACAATTTATTAACTCAGTTAAGCCAGCACTAGAATCATTATACACAGCACTAGAATCAACTCGCGGCTCACTAACAGGAGGCGTAGCTATCCTGACAGGCGAAGGTGTTGAGACAATGGGTGACGAACCTGCAGGAGAAATGGGCGCAGAAGACGACATGGATATGGAGCCAACTGTAGACCAAGAAGCAGACGCAGAAGTAGAACCAGAAGGCGACGAGTTTGCAGCTTCAGAACCAGCCGTGGGCGGCGAAGAAGAAGCAGGCAGAGCAAAGCGCGAAAGCGTAGAACGCTCACGTAAGCTAGGCACTATTCTTTCAAAAAAAAAGTAACTGAAGCTAAAGTTACTGACATACTATTAAAAGTTCTTAATCTAAAGGCTAATGATGGTGTTGACATGTTGTCGTGGGACGAACTTAACACCATCATGCAAAACATGCGAGCCGAACAACTAGATCAAGAATCATTCCAAAAAGCATATGACACAGACGAGCGCATCAAGAATGTAGTTGATCGCTTTGATCCTGACGGCGTTTACTTTACTGGCGACAATTCAGTCGCAGGAGGCGAAGTTGATGCAGACAACACTGTAGATAATATGGCAGACCGTGCTACTAAAAAAGCAATGGCATAAAACTTCTTGACAAATTCTTTCTAAGGTCTTATAATAATAACATTATAGGAGGTCTTATGACAGAAAGAACTAAAGAAGAAATTGAAGCAAACATCAAGCAAGTTCTAGAACAATACGTAGACCCTGTGGTTGCCCAACACGGCGGACAGGTAAATTTTTCTGCATACGAAAACGGCCATGTGCTGTTAGAAATGAGCGGAGCCTGTTCGGGTTGTGCTGGAAGCACAATGACACTAAAGATGGGAGTAGAAGGCATCCTTGTTGAGATGATTCCTGAAGTAAAGTCTATCGAAGGCTTTGACGATCCATTCAGCAACAATCCTTACTATCAACCGTTCATTCACATAGATGACGAACAATGATTGATTACAAGCAACACATAGGCGATGACGTTTTTTATACAGTGCGTCATCTATGGATGCTTGTAACTCAGTATCCGCATATTGACAACCTAGAAAACTATTGGAACCTAAAACAATCCAAAGAAGACCAAAGTCAGTTTACATATACTAACTCGGGTTATCAGTTTAATCTTACAGCCGACGAGTGGAATACTATGGGCGGCAGTGAGTTTTATCTTTGGTTACAGCAAAAGATTGATGAATTGCGTTTGCCTTTTGAACTAGGTGCAATCAAAGAAGCATGGTGCAACGAATACTACAAAGGCGGCTTCCAAACAGCTCATAGACACGGCATGGATATACTAGACCCTAACGGAGGGTTGATGAGTTGTGTGATCTATTTTGATGACGTTCCTCTAGAAGAACGCAATGAAGTTAATGGGTGTCTGTTTACAATGATGCCTACACCTAGTGGGTACCAACACTACGAAGAAATTCCTAGTCAACGTGGTAGGGTCACTATTATGAATGGCGAGGTATGGCACGGTGCTTATCCTACCCAACACAAACGTAGATGTCTAGTTGTAGATATTCTATACAAGGACAAAGATATTTAATATGAGTTTAATTACAGAGAAGTTTAAGTACGAACGCCTAAAGCGGGTCGAAGTAGACGGTAAGCGCAGATACGCAGCCCCAGGCGGAGCACCAGTTGCTTCAGTAACAACAATCCTAGACGCCACTAAAGATAAGAGTCATCTAATTGCTTGGCGCAAGAGGGTAGGTGAAAAGAAAGCACAAGAGATTGTGACAGAAGCAGCCGGTGTAGGTACACGTATGCACAAATATTTGGAAGACTATATTGAGTTTGGTGAATGGCCTACCCCAGGGTCTAACCCATATGCACAACAAGCACATACAATGGCAACTGTTATTAAAGAACAAGCCATGACGCATGTAGATGAAATATGGGGAAGCGAAGTTCCACTCTATGTGCCTAACATCTATGCAGGTACCACTGACTTAGTTGGACAGTATAAAGGACAGCCCTGCATTATGGACTTCAAACAATCTAACAAGCCTAAGAAAGAAGAATGGGTATACGACTATTTCCTACAGTTAACAGCCTATGCTGTAGCACATAACGAAGTACATGGTACAAACATCCGTGAAGGGCATGTGTTTATGTGTAGTCGTGATCTAACCTATCAACAGTTTGATATTTGGCCAGACGAGTTTGATGACTGGGAACAGGAATGGTGGAAGCGAGTGGAAGACTATTACACCAACTACGCATAAATATAACTATTAAGCGTAGGAGAATAAAGTGGCTGTAATTCAAATCTCAAGAATTCAAGTTCGCCGAGGACAAAAAGAACAAGGCTCAGGTATTCCACAACTGGCAGGTGGCGAATTTGGCTGGGCAATGGATTCACAAGAACTTTTTATTGGTAATGGTTCTGTGTCAGAAGGAGCACCACAAGTTGGTAACTCTAAAATCTTAACCGAACATGACAACTTATTTGAGCTAGCAGATACATATTCATACCAAGCAGGCGGCATTGTTCTTACAGGTCCTACAGCTAACAGCCCTACCAAAAGAACACTGCAAGCTAGACTGGACGACAGAGTAAGTATTCGTTCGTTTGGTGCTAATGGTGACGGAACAGATCAAACTGCACAACTACAAAGAGCTATTGACCAACTGTTTCTAAACGAAGCAACCAAAGGAAGCGAAGAAAGCCGTGTTGTGCTACACCTCGAACCTGGTGTATATCTTCTAGGCAACAGTTTAAAAGTTCCTCCACACACAACTATTGTTGGAGCAGGCGCAGAGAAAACTGTAATAAAACAAGTAGCAGATGCTCCTATCTTTGAAACTGTAAACAGTACAAGTACTCCAGGATCATATGCAAGCGATAGTTCTAGTACGTCTCTTACGCAAGCACAGTACATTAGCATTGAAGGCATGACACTTGATAGCGTAGCAACATCTAGTGTTGTATATCTAAAGAGCTGCCGTAATAGTATCTTTAAAAATATTAGAATCAAAGGCTACTGGGAATCAGGCGATGCCATTGATTCAACTGTTGCAGGTATACGCTTGGACAGTTTAAGCACATTGGTCACATGTAAAGATAACAAATTTGAAAACATTGAGTTTACAGGGCTTGACACAGCAGTATCAAGCGACTTTGATATCAAAGATAACCAGTGGGAAAATTGTAAGTTTGAGACACTAGGCTACGGTATTGTATTTGGTGCAACAGCGACTATCGGTTCGCAAGGACAGCTAACAGGACCAGAAAGAAATACAATTCATTCTAGCGTATTCGAAGAAATTGATCGTCAGGGCATTTGGGTCGAAGCTGGTAAAAAGAATACTAGTTCACACAACACATTCCGCAACGTGGGCAACGTGGGCGGTACTGAGGCAAACGCACAGTATTCGATTATTAAGTTTACTCAAGGACAAAACGATTCGCTAGATGATATCTTTGAAAGAACTGAACTGCTAGGTTATGATCAAAACTATATCGAACTGTCTCCTTATGTGAGTGAGATCGAAGGTGTAGTACATACCAGCCTCGGCGGACATCATCGTTTGAACCTAGGACAACGAAACAGTTTCATTACACTGTTTAGATTGCCAGGTGACTTTACAAGACGCTTTACTATTGACTATAACTACAAAAGTATAGACTTTAACGCACAAAGAAGCGGAACACTTGAAATAGTTCTTGACAAAAGTGCAAATACCATACATACTGTAGATGACTATTACTATTTAGGTGACTCGCTTCTTGAAACTAACTTTGAATGGGAAATAGACAGAGCCGATCTTGACAGTGATACTAACTTAGAAACTATTCTTGTTAAGGTTAAAAATACAACCGCGAACGATGTTGCAACAGTGACATATAATATTAACGTACAAACAAATTAAAAGGTTTAAATGTTCGAACTGCCATACGAGCAAAAAATTGACGCATGGAGATGCCTTCGGCTGTCTTTAGAAGATAGTGTCAATCCTATACAAGATGCTATTGACTTTGGCAACAGTGCTCCTGTCGTAGAACGTGAAATAAACCCGTGGAATCAACAAGACTTTCCGCATCCTTGGGAATTAATACAGCAAAATCGGTACACAGATTTTTGTCGGATCTTACTTATCTGTTATACACTTCAGTTAACCGATCGCTTTTCGACCGAGGATTTTGAGATACATATCAGTACTGATACCGATAGTAGTGAAAGGATGTACCTACTTCACGTCAGTGATTTAATTATAGGATATGACAATAGCTGCGCAATTCCATTAAAGGAATTACCAGATACTGTTGTATCACAACGCATTTATCAGATGCCAACCTTGGTATAAATATCAAACACTAGAAAGAGGAAATAGAATGTCAAATGGAACAATGATCGTCAAGCGTGACGGTACGAAAGAACACCTTAACATCGACAAAATTCACAAAGTTGTTGAACATGCATGTGAAGGATTAGCAGGTGTTAGTAGTAGTCAAATTGAAATGAATGCTAATATTCAATTTTACGACGGTATGAGTACAAATGAAATTCAAGAAGTACTAGTACGTAGCGCAAACGATCTTATTTCGTTAGATACACCAAACTATCAGTATGCAGCAGCTCGACTATTGAGCTACGGTGTAAACAAACAAGTGTTTGGTGAATATAATGCTATTACGTTCCAACAAAATATTGATAGAAATATCGAACGCGGTGTGTACGATGCAGATATCCTTGAAAAGTACACAGCAGAAGAAATTGAACGCTTGGACAGCTACATTCATCATAAGCGTGATGAGAACTTTACCTATGCAGGCTTGCGTCAAGTAGTTGACAAGTACCTATGTCAGGATCGTTCATCAGGCGAAATCTTTGAAACTCCTCAATTTATGTATATGATGATTGCAGCAACATTGTTTGCAAATTATCCTGAAGAAACACGCATGTATTATGTAAGGAGATACTATGACTCGACCTCACTTTTTAAAATCAATATCCCAACGCCAGTCATGGCAGGAGTCAGAACGCCTGTGCGACAGTTTGCTTCGTGCGTCCTTGTTGATAGCGATGACACCCTTGATAGTATCTTCGCAAGTGATATGTCGATTGGT
>ENA-OUOG01002475-OUOG01002475.1-marine-metagenome-genome-assembly--contig:-NODE-2475-length-19103-cov-3.895301_pt1 | contig 19103 bp, 10 predicted proteins | sample MGYA00248635_ERZ508505 | MGnify/ENA primary metagenome ERZ508505 (study PRJEB26176, sample SAMN06267871) | marine metagenome | isolation source: Saanich Inlet, British Columbia, Canada | place: Pacific...
AAAAACATTATTTTGTAATGTTTTGAAATTACTCAGGTTTGCGGTTCCCGAAACACCACCCATATTTCGGGAACTAAAACTAGACGGGGTTTTACCAGGCATACTTGTTTAATTTCTATATTTAAAAAAAGTCGTAAATAAAACATAACAATGAGGATACTAATTATAGGAACACATCCCAATCAGACAAATGGTTATGCCAGAATAATGCATCAAATGATAGAAGAATTGAGTAAATATCATAAAGTAATCTGTTTTGGGTTTAATGCAGATATGAATGATTTAGAAACGAATTATAATAAAAATGTAATTATGACACCTCAAGAATCATTTGGTATAGATAGAATTAGAGCTTTTACAGATTTGTGCAATCCTGATAGAATACTTTTATATAACGACCCTATTACTGTGCATATGTTCTTAGAAGAGTTAAGTGGTATGGAGACAAAAATTAAAACAATAGTTTATCTCGATCTTGTTTACAAATATGTAAAAAGTAAACATATAAAGACTTTAAATGATAATGCTGATACAGTTGTAACATTCCTTGAGCATTGGAAAGATAAAATTGAATCATATGGATATAAAGGATGTATTAAAGTATTACCACATACATGTCACCCATCTGTTAAAAGAATGAGTAAATCATTAGCGAAAAAGGAATTGAATCTACCAGAAGATCAAATCATAATTTTAAATTTGAATAGGAATACACCGAGGAAGAGGTACGATTTATTATTCGAAGGAATGTCTAAATTCTTCACCAAAAATCCACAATCAAATGTAGTTTTAGCAGTGGGAACTTTTACAGACGGTGCATTCGATTTAAACGACTTCATCAACATTTTCCCCAATCTTCAAGGTAGGATAGATTTCGTTTCAAATCCCCATAAAATGAGTGAAGAGACTGTTAATTTAATGTATAATGCATGTGATTTAGGCATAAATACAAGTGATGGAGAGGGGTTCGGTTTATGTAATTATGAACATGCCTGTGTTGGTGTTCCACAATTAATATCTGAAACAGATACTTCAAAGGAAATATACAACGATGGTGTGGTGTTCATTCCTATCAAGTGTACTTATTTCAATGATTCTACACGAGACGGTATAGGTGGGATGGCTGAACTCATAGATACTGATTTATTTGTTGAAAAACTTGAATATATCCTAAAAAATTTGGATGAATACAGTAATAAGTTTGAAGACAAGTATACAAAAGAAACATTTTCGAAAACCCTTCTTCAAATCGTCGAGTCAGATTAATATTTTTATACCTTATTTTAAATGTCTTTTGGTATAAGCTCAGATATGGTTATAACCCAATTAGGTTTTAAATCAACTAATTTCAATAAAAGAGAAACCTTGGTTAGAGTAAATAATCACGAGTTTATAACAATTTTAGAAAATGTAATTTACATTGATCCTATTGGTTATGCAAGATTTACTGGTACAGTTGATTTCAGTGGAGCTACTATAATTGGTTTCCCTTTGTCTGGATATTTTGATCCAGCTCCTTTATATGCATTATTAAATTCAAAGGTTGATATATTAAACTCTTATATGAACGGTAATGCAGTTTTAGAAGGTAACTTGAAGATCACAAATGGTATATCCACTGTAGGTCATGTTGGGTTAATAAATGATGCTTCCGATAATCTCATAATATCAGCTGATACTATAGCACCATCGCCATCAACAGCAACACCTTGTATAACTATATTAAAGACTTGTCAGATTGGTTTTGGTGTTATAGCTCCGACCGAAAGAGTGGATGTAGATGGAAATGTAAAGATGACTGGTAATGCTATAGTTGGTGGTGATGCTAATATTACAGGTGATGCATATGCTAATAATTTCATAGGGAGTGGATTGGGGTTAACCGCCCTCGGGCCGGTGTCATTGCATTCTGATGTGGATACGACAGGTGCTGTAGTTAATGATTCTTTAGTATGGGATGGTACGAATTGGGTACCTGGTACAATGTTACTAGCTATAGATCAAATGACTGATGTGGATACAAACACAATAGCCCCACAACAAAATTATGTTTTAGCTTGGGATGATACTAATAATCAATGGTATCCTGCAAATCTCGTAGATATTTGGCCTGGTGGTTTTGGTGGTTCTGGTGGTACTGGTGGTACTGGTGGTACTGGAGCATCTGTGATTAGTGATCTCAATGATGCAGATTCTACAGGTGTTGTAAATGGAAATATTTTGGTTTGGGATGGAACAAATTGGGTTCCAGGTGATATAAATGCTCTAATAGCAGCATATTTAGCAACTTTACCAGCAACAACTGCATTTAACATTGATGATTTATTGGATGTTGATACTGTAAGTGTCCCTCCGTTGGATACCTGGGTTCTCACCTTCAATGTAACAACCGGTCAATGGGAGCCTGCTCCTATTCCTGCAACCGCTGCAGGTGCTACAACCGTAGCTGGTTTAACAGATACTAATGTAGTTGCAGCAGCTGTTGGTGATATAATGACTTGGAATGGTACACAATGGGTCTCTGGACCACCAGCTGTAACACCTATTGCAACAATAAACCTTACTGATGTTAACCCAATTGCACCCGCAGCTACTGATGTTGGATTTGTCCTTCAATGGAATGGTGCTCAATATGCACCTGGAGCAATACCTGCTGGTCCATTAAACGATTTAACAGATGTAATATTAACAGGGCCTGCTACAGGTCAATATTTAGGTTTCAATGGGGCGAATTGGGTAAACACAAATTTCCCGACATATGTATTGAATGACTTGACAAATGTTATTGTACCTGGACCTGTCGCTAATGATGTACTTCTGTTCAATGGGGCGAATTGGGTAAATACCCCAGCTACAGCACTTGTAGCTACAGCTGTGGATATTACTACCTTAGGGGGTGTAAATGTTCCAGCTCTAGGTACTGTACCTAATGGCTCTATACTGGCATTCGATACAGGAACTGGTGAATTTGAAATTGATGATGGGTCCAATATTACACTTGGTTCAATTGATGCTCATACAGATGTAGATACTACTACAGTTGCACCAGCCGGTAATGATTTTCTCGTTTATGATGGTATTAACTGGGTTCCACGAACCACAACTTTAAATGATCTATTTGATACAAATGTTGGTACAGGTCCTGCTGTAGATGGGTTTGTAGTATATTGGGACAATGCTGCTGGACTTTTTCAACTTAGAGACCCATCCGCAGCAGGATCATTTGCAAACTTGTTAGATGTAAATATTACACCAGCTGCTGCAATAGACCAATATGTGGTTTACTACAATAACGGTACAGGACAATTTGAAGCTAGAGAAGCTATTAATACAGATTTTACTACACCTGCTGCTACTAACGACTTCTTGCAATATAATGGTACGGCATGGGTTCCAGTAAGTGGTCTTGGTTCAATAAATAGCCACACTGATGTTGACACAGTTGCAACACCACCTGTAGCAAATGACTTTTTAACTTGGAATGGTGCCAATTGGGTTCCGTCAGCTACAATAGGTTCAATAGATATTCATTCAGATGTTGATACAGTTACTACACCACCCGTAGCAAATGACTTTTTATCTTGGAATGGTGCAAATTGGGTTCCGTCAGCTACAATAGGTTCAATAAATATTCATTCAGATGTAGATACTACTACAACCGCGCCTGTAGCAAATGACTTTTTATCTTATAATGGTACTAACTGGGTTCCGCAAACAGGAATAGGTTCTATTGACCTTCATACCGATGTAGATACTACTACAACCGCACCTGTAGCAAATGACTTTTTGTCTTATGATGGTACTAACTGGGTACCACAAACGGGAATAGGGTCTATTGACCTTCATACTGATGTAGATACTACTACAACCGCACCTGTAGCAAATGACTTTTTGTCTTACGATGGTACTAACTGGGTACCACAAACAGGATTAGGTTCTATTGACCTTCATACAGATGTAGATACTACTACAACTGCACCTGTAGCAAATGACTATTTACAATATGATGGTACTAATTGGATTCCAACCACAGATGTAAATGTACCAGCAGGAAATATAACTTTAGCTGGCGGGAACTTGACAACAACTGTAGCGGGTACCAATGGTAGGATTGGTATAGGTGTAGCTGCCCCAACCGTCGCTTTAGATGTTGCGGGTGATGGAAATTTCACAGGTACTGTAACAGCCACGACAGGTGCTGGTGGTGTAGCTGGTGGTGCGGTAGGTGTGTTAACAGGTACTTTTACAGGACAGCACTATAATGTTATAGATAATGTAGATTATGACAGTATAAATGATTACTCTGGATTGATTGTAAGTGCCAATAAAAATAAATATATGAAGTTGAATAATGGATTATGTAGAGGTAAAAATGCTATAACAATAGATGAGTCTCTCCCAATATTGTCAATAACTAATAAAGAAAATGATAAGTCTGTGTTCGGTGTTATTTCTGGAAAAGAAATTTCAGACAAAGAGGATTTGTTTAGAAAACAGTATAATGGAGGTGTTTTAACTCAAATAGGTAAAATAAAGGGGGATGTTAGAACTATTGTTAACTCGGTGGGAGAAGGTGGTATATGGGTATCTAATATGAATGGACCACTTGAGTCTGGAGACTATATAACATCCTGTTCATTACCTGGATATGGTCAGAAACAAAATGATGATAGTCTTAAAAATTATACAGTAGCTAAGATTACAATGGACTGTGATTTCAACCCATCTTTGATAAATATAGAGGAATATAAGGAGGATGAGAATGGTGAAATATACTGGACAAGTACTGAAGAAAAGGAATATCAATATGATGTTAGATACTTAGATGAAAATGGTAAAATATTACCATCAAAAGAAGGTCATGTGTATATTGCAGCATTTGTTGGATGTACATATCATTGTGGATAATTCTAAGGAAAGTTTAAGTAAAACTAAAATAAATCTTATAATAATATGGCAGAGATACTTACTGATATATCTGTAAGAACAGTAAATATAAAAACAACGGGTTCTGTCAATCATTATGAACCTATATTGAGGATAAATGATCATGAATTCATAAAGGCTTATAATGATAAAATAGATATTGCACCAATTAGCAATGCTACTTTTACTGGAAATGTTGATTTTACAGGGGCTACCGTGACAGGTTTCGCTGGAGCTGTTCTCGCTGGAACTTATGACCCAACCCCTTTAATAAATATGATAAATACTAAAGCTAACATATTAAACCCTGTATTCTCCGGTAGTGTTGGTATAAATACAAGTACCCCAGGTGAAGCTTTAGATGTAGTTGGTAATATAATAACAACTGGTGATGTTACTGCTAGTGGTAATGTTACTGCAAATGCTTTTTTCGGTGATGGATCAGGATTAACGAATCTTCCTACTACCAGGTGGCAATCTGTTGCTTCTAATACTGATAATGTATATATCAATAATAATGGATTAGTTGGTATTGGTACTGTAAATCCATTATACCCACTCCATCTCTATATGAACAATACAGCATACACAGACATAATTACCAGATCCCCTTTCATACAAAACGAAAACATATCTTATGCAAGTGATGCTAATGGTACAAGAACATGTTTATTTTTAGGCCAGTCTGAAACTAATAGAAATTGTGCTGAGATGTACTTTAGGTACGAAAACAACGACGACACAAGTAATTCTATGAATTTTGGATTTTATGGTATTAATAACCCTACTATGACTATACTTGCAAGTGGAAATGTAGGTATAGGTAGTTCAAATCCTGTAGAACCTTTAGATGTTACTGGTGTTGCTAGAGTTGGACGATTAATGATAAATGGTTCTAATACTTTAGATACCTATCCAATTTCTTTATGGTCAAATACTACAGGTATTGCAAATACAAATTTGAGTATTTCTACTGTTGCACCTGACCTTTATGGTCATAGGTTTTATACAGATAGAACTACAATACCAATTCCAGGAGTAGACGATGCTAATATTCGTTGTTCCATAAATGCTGCTATGATGGAGGTATTTCAAGATATAGTAGTAACAGGTGGTGGAACAGTTACAGCAGGTGGTGTTGTACTCACTTTTACAGGACAACACAGAAATCCTACAACAATCCCAGGTAACCAGATAAACGATTACATTGGTATGATAGTTAGTGCTAATAATAACGACTATATAAAATTGAATGGTACTGTGAGAGGTAAAGATGCAATAACAATAGACGAATCTTTACCAATTGTTTCTTTATCAAATAAAGAGAAAGATAAGGCTTGTTTTGGTGTCGTATCTGGTTTAGAGAAATCTGATCAAGATAAGAGAATATCAGGTGAAGGAGGGTTTGTTACTGTTTCGAGTAAAGAGAATGGTGATAATAGAATGGTAGTGAACTCTGTGGGAGAGGGAGCTATATGGGTAAGCAATAAGAATGGTACTTTTGAATCTGGTGATTACATAACTACAAGTTCTATTCCTGGTTATGGACAAAAACAGGATAGTGATAGTTTAAAGAATTATACTGTCGCTAAAATAACAATGGATTGTGATTTCGAACCTAAATTAAGAAAAATGAAGGTAATAAGAAAATCAAAACAACCAGTTATGATGTACAGGCATTTTGATAATCCAGATAATGTAATAAACAATAAATCATTTGAGAAACTTGACTCTGAGGAACAAATGAATTACAGAATATTCTTCCAAGATGAATTGTTAAATTATTTAGATCCTAATGGAGATATAATTTGGGATGAATCTTATGAAGAAGAATACCCATACGAAACTAGATATTTACGAGACAATGGTACAATAATAGGGTATGAAGATTATGTTAATGCCAAGAAAAATAATGAAAATGTATATGTTGCCGCATTTGTTGGATGCACTTATCATTGTGGATAAATTTATTCTTCTATATTAAATGACTGAAAGACTTCAAAACATCAGTGCTACCGGTCTTTTTATAAGGACCGCTAACTCTGGTAGAACCGAGACAGTACTCCGTTCTAACGATACTCAACTTATCAGAACTACAAATGGTATGATAGATATATCTCCCGTTCGTAATCTTAAAGTAACAAATTCTATTGACCTCACAGGTGGTTCTTTAAGAGGTGATATCAATTTTACTGGTAGAGTTGGTATTGGATCTACAACACCTACAGAAAAATTAGATGTTGATGGGAATGCTGATTTCACTGGAACTGTTACAGCTGGTGAGTTTGTCGGTAGTGGTGTTGGGTTGACAGCTTTGGGTTCCATTGGAACTCATTCTGATGTTGATACAACAACTACTCCACCCACAAATGGCTCTGGTCTCTTTTGGGATTCTTCTACATCTATGTGGATTCCTGGCACAGGTGCTTCTGGTGCTTTAGACGGTCTTACAGATGTTGATGTTTCTACTACCGCTCCCACAACAAACCAGGCTTTGATCTGGGATGGTTCTAACTGGGTTGCTGGTATTCCTGCTATGGCTATTAATGATCTTTCTGATGTTGACACTACTACTACTGCTCCAGTAGATCTTGATGTTCTCACTTGGGATAATGCTACTACAACATGGGTTCCTCGTGCTGCCGCTTCTACATGGACTGTGACTGGAACTACTATCAATTACGCAGGTGGTAATGTTGGTATTGGTTCTGCAACACCCACAGTTGCTCTTGATGTTGTAGGTGATATTAATACAACCACACAGGTTGTTGCTGCTGGTACAACTCTTACTTTCACAGGACAGCACAAGAATGTTGTCACAGGTATTCATAATGGAAATGTTGAAAACTTCGTTGGTCTCATTGTATCTGCTAACAAGAATGAATATATCAATATCAACAATGGTATTGTTAAGGGTAGAAAGGCTATTAGTATCGATGAATCTCTTCCTGTTTTATCTCTTTCCAATAAGGATCGTGATTCTTCCTGTTTCGGTGTTGTAAGTTCTAAGGAAGGTGAATTTTATGATACTGATACCAATGAATCTAAAAGAACTTCTGTTGTTGGTGGTTTTGTAACAGCCGCTTCTAAGGAAGATGGTGATGATCGTGTAGTAGTAAACTCTTTGGGAGAGGGTGCTATGTGGGTAACTAACAAGAATGGTCCACTTCGTTCTGGTGATTACATCACAACATCTTCTGTACCTGGATATGGTATGAAACAAGACTCTGAGTTCCTTGCTAATTACACAGTCGCTAAGATTACTATGGATTGTAACTTTGATCCTATGACCAAACATGTCCAAAAGATTAAAAAGGTTGTTCGTGCTGTTCAGTACTACAGACATAGTATTCCCCGTTCTGATGTCACCGAATTATCTAAGTTCATGACTATTAAAGAGAAGTGTGTACCCAAGGAAGATGTCCTTAAAATGCTCATGATGGGCGAGCAACTTATTAATGATGATGTTGTGAGAGTTGAGGAAACTCCTACTCAGATTAGATACTTTGAGATCATGAAGAATAATGGATTTGAACTTTCCGATGACTACTTCATTAAAGATATTCCAGTTTCTACATACAACCAATTAAGCAAAGTTCAAAAGATTAACTACTCTCCTATTAGAAAGAGTGATGAGTCTAACTTACTTGATGCTAATGGACAGCTCATCTGGGAGAATACTCCTGAACTTGAGAAGGCCTATGATATAAGATATGTCAATGAACATGGTGTTCAATTGACTAAGGAAGCTTATCTTGCTAAAAAGGCCGCCAACCAACCAGCTTACATTTCTGCCTTCGTTGGTGTAACATATCATTGTGGATAAATTTATTTTATACATTCCAAAAAGTTAAAAAAAAGTTTTATTTTCAATTCTATAATAAATGACAGAAAGGTTATCTGATATAACCTGTACAGATGTGAATATCAAAACTCATAATAGAGATAAAGGTAAATATACAAATATTATGAGAATAAATGATAAGACATTTATAAAATGTAGGGATAATCAGGTGACAATTAGTCCAATCCAACACGCCAAATTTAATGGTACAGTGGATTTTACTGGAGCTGCTATAACAGGGTTAACTTATCCTGGTAGCTATGATGATACATATTTATTAAACCTCATAAATCAAAAGGCTGATATACTCAATCCTGTTTTTTCAAATCGCGTGGGTATAAATAGTAACTCACCTAGCGTTCCACTCGATGTATTAGGTGATGCAAGTATATCTGGTACTGTGAGAGTTGGTAATTTAATTGGTTCTGGTTCTGGATTGACCAGTTTAGGGAGTATAGGCACTCATTCAGATGTAGACACAACAACTAATTTTCCAAATCCTGGTGATGCTTTAATATGGGATGCAGTGACTAATAATTGGATTCCTGGATATCAGATTTATAGACTAGATGATATGACAGATGTTAATGTATTCCCTTCTACTTCAAATGTATTAGGTGATGTATTGACTTGGAATGGAGCTACTTGGAGTCCAGCTCCTATACCATACAATGTGAATGTAATAAACGATCTTAACGATGTGAATATATTATCTTTAACAAATGAAGATGAATTATATTGGGATACTACTATTAGTAGGTGGCGAAACAGGCAACCTATATGGACAAGAAATACAAATCCTGGAATAGAATATAGTTCAGGTATAGTAACTTTAGGTGGTAACCTTTTTCTAGATGCACAGACCGTACTATCTATACAAAATCCTACAATGAACCCATCTGACATATTAAAACAATACATAGGAAGAGATTATTCAAATAATAATGGATTCTTTTTGAAATACAATCATATTAATAATTCAGATTCTAATAACTATTTACAGATCAGTCATAACGGTTCTACAGCTACTCAAGGTATTGTTATATCATCTACTGGAAATGTAGGAATTGGAAGTACAACACCAAGTGAAATATTTGATGTTGATGGGACTGCTAGAATACTTACTTTAAAGTGTGATGGTCTTATATCACAACATGTATTAAATGGTGGAGGTTTGGTAGAATTCAGTAATGTGGGAGGACAGCATTATATAAAATGGAATAGATCTCTTACAGCATTACCTTTAACTAGAAATTACAGTAGCTCTTTTGTTATATTTATAGATAGCCCAGTTAGTGGTGATATAATTTCTTATAATACCACTGGTACAACGGTTACAGTAACAACTGATGGAATCCCAATGAATCCATCGGATGCATTATATTATATAAATGTTCCTGGATTACCTAGTTCTCCAAGTGACATATCAAGGTTAAGATTGGTTGCTGGTTACGATAATACATTTATAGCTGATAGTAATTGGATTTTAATATGTGTTTTCAATAATTTATCTACTAGCTTAAAGTGGTTACCTGGTGAAATAATAATACCTTCTGATAATGCATTCGATACATCTACTGGAGGGTTGAAATCTTATACTGCTGGTGAAAATGTAAGTGTTGGTACTGGTGCTAGACAAGAAGATGCCACTAACATGTTATCTTTGATGAATACTGGTGTTGTAGCTAATGGAACTATGAATATGTTATTAGGAAAACAGTTTTCTGTAAGAGACTCGTTTTACTTAAAGTATACTCATGTGAGTGACGGTTCCAATAACAACTCTTTGACTATAGAACCATGGGGTGCAACAGGTGCAACCTGGACAATTGATGCTACATGCTCTGTTGTACAATCTGGTGGTGTTACTGCTGCAGGTACTTTATTAACTTTCACAGGTCAGCACATAAATCATGTTAAGGACATAAACCCTAAACATGCAGATATATACCAGGGATTGATTGTAAGTGCAAACAGTAATGATTATATGAAATTAAATGGTGTATGTAGAGGGTTACAAGCTATAACTATAAACGAATCTCTTCCTATATTATCTTTATCAAGAAAGGTAAAAGATAAATCCGTTTTCGGAGTTATCTCATCCAGTGAGATCATATCAGAAGGTAATGAAAGATTACAGGAAAATGGTGCTATGACTATCAAAGCTTATAAAGAGGTTGGTGATTACAGAGTAATTGTGAATTCTGTGGGAGAGGGAGCTATATGGATAATTGATACAGGGGAATCATTAGAATCTGGAGATTTCATAACATCTAGTGATGTCCCTGGATATGGTCAAAAGCAAGATAACGAATATCTTACTAATTATACAGTAGCTAAAATAACAATGGACTGTGATTTTAACCCCAAACAAAAGAATGTAAAAATTATAAAGAAGAAGAATGGTATAAATATTCTCGATGAAAATGGAAATATACAATGGGAGGATAGTGATGAATTAGAAGATGAATATAAATTAATTTATGTTCATGAAACTGGTAATATAGTATCTAAGTTTGAATACGACACTTACGAATCAGGTACAGTCTTTAGAGCCGCTTTTGTAGGATGCACATATCATTGTGGATAAAAATAAATAATACTTTAAATGACAGAGAGGTTATCTGATATCACTTGTACTGATGTGAATATAAAAACTAACACTAGAGATAGGAATAGATATACTAATATTATGAGAATTAATGATAAGTCATTTATTAGATGTATAAATAATAATGTAGAAATTAGTCCAATACATCATGCTAAATTCAATGGAACTGTGGATTTCACTGGCTCTGTTGTTACTGGACTAGTTTCTGGTTCTATTTATGACGATACTGCTATACGCGCACTTATCGCATTAAAGGCTCCTATATCTAACCCATCGTTACTTGGTAATGTAGGTATTAATTCTGCTTCTCCTCTTCGTGAACTTGATGTTGTCGGTGATGCAGCTGTTACAGGTGATATTTTTGCTACAAGATTTGTCGGAGATGGAACTGCATTGACTGCTTTAGGATCTATAGATTTACATTCTGATGTAGATACATCTACAACACCACCAGTCGCAAATCAAACATTAATATGGAATGGTTCTCAATGGTTACCTGGTATAAACCCCACTGGTCCTATAGATAGTCATACTGATGTTGATACCACCACCACAGCACCAACTGTAAGTCAGTTTTTAAGATGGGATGGTACGAATTGGATTCCTAGGGATTTAGATTCTGTAGATGAACATAATGATGTAGATACAACAACCACCGCTCCTATAAATGGACAATCTTTAGTATGGGATGGAACTAATTGGGTACCAGGAATAAATACAACCATGATAATTGATAATTTACAAGATGTGGATACAACTACTGTTGCTCCCATAAATGGCGATGCTTTGATTTGGGATGGTGTAACTCGTGTATGGGAACCAGGAGTAGCACCAATAGGTTCAATAGATGCTCATACAGATGTTGATACAACAACCACTGTTCCTACCAATGGAGATTATTTGATATGGGATAATACAGTATCGAATTGGGTACCAAGTGCCCGTCACTGGAACCAAGGTACAACAGCAGAAGGTACTACTTTAAGACCAAATATAGCTCTTTCCGTAGAATCTAGTTTGTTAAGAATTGGTGACAATGGTCTTGTAGGTCTTGATGGATTAGGACATATGGGAGCATTCATAAATGGTGCTATACCTGGTGGAGATAGAGCTTTACTAACTTTTGGTCAAGCACATACTCAATATAACTGTTCATTTGTTAGACATAATCATATCGGTGCAAATAACGCTACCAATACACTGGAACTTGGGGTGTATAATGGTGCTGGGTTTCTAACCGTACAACAAACAGGAACTATAGTATCTGGATTGAATATAATCGCTCCAAATGTTGCCTCATTCTTAGTAATTGGTGATTCATTTACAGCTGATCCAAATCTCATTGGATCTTTTTGTAGAAGCACATTAGCTCTTGGTTCTTCTGTATTCATGAGAATCGGTAGAGACACTAGTGCCTTAGGAACATCTGGAACAATATCTTTTTTATATAATCCACCTTCATCAGAATTTGTATTCAATATGCAAGGTATGCCTGCTGATTTATTTAGAATATTACAGAATGGTCAGTGTATTTCTGCTAGTACAGTAACAGCAGGTGGGGTTGTATTAACTTTTACTGGACAGCACATGAATATAATAGATGATGTGAAAACATCTACTATAGAAGATCATATAGGTCTCATTGTATGTGCATCAAATAACGAGTATATAAATGTTAATGGTGAACCTGAAATGGGTATAGGAGCCATACGAATAGACGAGGCTTTACCAGTTCTGTCTTTATCTAAAAAAAGTTGTGACAAATCTTGTTTTGGTGTGATTTGTGGTAATGGAAAAACAGAAGATATTCATGATAATAGTGGAGAAATAAGAAAAGTGAAGAAAACTCAGTTAGGTTCATTCATTTCTACAAGTGAACATAAAGAAGGTGATAATAGAGTAGTTGTGAATTCATTGGGTGAAGGTGGTATTTGGGTATCAGATATAAACGGAAATTTAGAATCAGGTGATTATATAACTACTAGTAATATTCCAGGATATGGTATGAAACAGAGTGATGATAATATGAAAAACTATACAGTAGCTAAAATAACAATGGATTGTGATTTTACTAATCCTCTTAAACCAAAGAGAATTATAAGACAAAATGAATTAGATACAAATGGAAATATGGTATGGGATAGTACTGGTGAAATGGTTGAAACATATAAAACTAGATATGTCAAATATGATGGAACTGTAATAAGTAAAGACACATATGATGAAATGAAAGCTAATGAATATGATGTAAGTATATGTGCTTTTGTTGGGTGCACATATCATTGTGGATAAAAATAATTTGTATTTTAAATGAGTGAGAGATTATCTGATATTACATGTAGTGATATAAATATAAAAACTCAAATTCGTGATTTCAACAGATATACTAATATTATGAGAATCAATGACAAGACTTTCATAAGATGTATAAATAATAATGTAGAGATAAGTCCTATTCATTCTGCTAATTTTACTGGAAGCGTAGATTTTACAGGTGCTACAGTTACAGGTTTAACAGTTTCTGGATTTTATGATCCCACTCCATTAATAAATATGATAAACTTAAAGGCTGATATAGCTAATCCTTCATTCACAGGGAATGTTGGTATTGGTTCAGCAACACCTACTGTGGCATTAGATGTTGTTGGAAGTGGTAACTTTACAGGTACGGTAACCGCAAATAATTTTGTTGGTGGTGGATTAGGTATTACATCTTTAGGAAGTATAAATTTACACTCTGATGTAAATACAGTTACAGTTCCACCAACTATAGGTAGTACTCTCGTATGGTCTGGTACAAATTGGATACCAGGTAGTTCATTCGGTGGTTTAAATGATTTAATTGATGCTGTCATAACAACTCCTGTAGCTGGAGAGGTATTAGAATATGATGGTACACAATGGGTAAATGCTCCAAATGATCACACATTATTATTTGATACTCTAACAGATGTAAATTTATTTGGTTTAGCATTAGGTGATACAATTGTCTTCAATGGTACAGAGTTTGTTCCTACACCAGGATTAGCAAATGCGTCAATTGATGCTTTGTCGGATGTGGATACATCAACAACAGCACCTACTGTAGGTCAAACATTGATCTGGGATGGTGCAAATTGGGTTCCTGCTGTAAATACACTTGCATCAATAGATGGGCATACAGATGTTGATACTTCTACTATCCCACCAGCAGTGAATGATCTATTGGTATGGAATGGTGCAAATTGGGTCGCTGGTGCTCCTACCATTGGTTCCATTGATGTTTTAAACGATGTTGATACGACTACAACTGCACCAACTGCTGGTCAAACATTGACTTGGGATGGTACAAATTGGGTTCCTGCTGCAAATACATTAGCTTCTATAGATGGTCACACGGATGTTGATACAACTACCGCGTTACCTATATTAAATCAGGCTTTAGTATGGAACGGTACAACTTGGGTACCTGGTCTTCCTACAGCTATGTTTATAAATGATATTACTGATGTCGATACAGTGACTAATGCCCCTATTATTGGTCAATCTCTTGTATGGAACGGTGGTAATTGGGTTCCAGGTGTGAATTCATCAATGAGTGTAGATGATCTAACTGATGCTGATACTACAACTACAGCTCCAGCTGTTGGTCAAGCTTTAGTGTGGGACGGTACTAACTGGATACCTGGAAACAGTTCCACAGGTGCTATCAATGATTTAATAGATGTTGATACAGCAACCACAGCCCCAGCAGTGAATGACTTTTTACAGTGGAATGGTGCAATATGGGTTCCTATAACTTTACCAAACATACCTATAAATATAAATGATTTGGGGGATGTTGACACAGCAACAACTGCTCCAGGTGTAAATCAATTGTTACAATGGAATGGTACTACTTGGGTACCTGGAAATATTAACTTTAACGATGTAAATGGTGTAACAGCAGGAGGTGCTGTTATAGGTCAGCCTTTAGCATGGAATGGTACACAATGGGGGCCAGCTGTAAATATTGTTATTACTGGTACTGTTACTGCTACTACAGGGCCTGGTGGTGTTGCTGGTGGAACTGTTGGTCTTCTCACAGGTACATTTACAGGGCAGCACTATAACAAAGTAAACAATATTAAGAACGATGAAGATTATAGAGGATTGATAGTTAGTGCTAATAATAATAAGTATATGAATTTAAACGGGCCATTACATAGGGGTCGTAAAGCTATTACTATAGATGAAGCTCTACCTTTGTTGTCTTTGTCTAAGAAAAGAAATGATAAATCCGTATTCGGTGTTATATCTGGTAGAGAAATTTCTTCTAGCAGTGATTTATTCAGGGAACAATATGTAGGTGGTACAAAAACTCGTATAAGTAAAGAGGTAGGTGATGTCAGAACTATTATCAACTCTCTAGGAGAGGGTGGTATATGGGTAACTAATATAAATGGACCACTTGAGTCAGGGGATTACATAACAACATCAAATATACCAGGGTATGGTCAAAAACAAGACTCTGAATTTTTAGCTAATTATACTGTGGCAAAGATTACAATGGACTGTAATTTTAACCCTGAAATAGAAAGTATTGAGAAAATAAAGAAGGAAGATGGTGAGAATGTTTTAGATGAAAATGGTGAATTAATATGGGAAATGAGTAATGAAAGAGAGGCACAATATGATATAAGATTCTTAAATATAGATGGAAATATAATTACAAAGACTACATATAATTCTATGATCAAATCTAAACAGAAAGCTTATATAGCTGCATTTGTTGGTTGTACATATCACTGTGGTTGATTATTTGATCAGTCTAGAGATTTGGTTAAATGTCAGTTTAGCTGCAGTTTTCTGGACTCTGACACTTTTCACTCCTTCATCCAAAGAATCATCAGCCAAAATTTCTCGCACAATTTTTTGTTTATCCTCTTGGAGTGCCACAATAGATGCCTCCACATATGAAAACTCACTAGTTTCCTCACCATTGAGAACAATTTTCTTGACATTCACTTGTTTGGTTTGACCACTGCGATGCGCCCTTCCGATAGCTTGATATTCCATACACGGGTTCCAGGTAGGAGCAGTAATATACACCCAATTAGCTTCTTGCAGGTTAAGACCACAACCACCAGTGTTGATTTGAATAAGAATAATTGTTTTAGTTTTATCTGTTTTGAATTCAGCAATGCGTGAAGTCCTTTCTTCGAGAGTAAGAGAGCCATTGATCATGAGAGTGTTATATCCTTCATTTTCCAAACGCTTTTCATAAATTTTCATCTCTTTGATGAATTGGCAGAAAACAATTGCCTTTTCATCAGAGGGTTTTTCTTTCAGAAGTTCAACTAGTGTTTCGAGTTTTGTACTGTTACCAGTATATTGTTCGGGTTCATGCTTGTTTTTTTTACCCATTCCGTCATAGTAAAGTTGTGGGTGAATAGAAATCTGCCTAATACGCAAGAGTCTCTCTAGTGCTTCCATAACATTATTGTTTTCACGGTCTCTTTTGAGTTCCTTGATCTCAGCCTTCATTCTGTTAAACACTTCACAGTAAAGATCTCTTTCCTCTTTAGTTTGAAAGTCAACCTCACATATAGTAGTTTCGAGTTTAGGGAGATCAAGACTGACATCCGAGTGTTTTACCTGTTCCTTAGTGCGTCTGAGAATCATTTTGTTTGCAATTTCCATTTTTTTAGTCTGACATTCAATTTGAGTATAACCGAAGAAACCCATAAGGTAAACAAAGTCGGTCATTCTGTTCATAATAGGAGTAGCGGTGAGAAGCCAACTGTATCTGGTCTTGAGGTCTAAGCAAGCACGATGAAGTTTAGATTTGCGGTTTTTGATACTGTGAGCCTCATCTATAATAAGTCTGTCCCACATAGTAGTGTGGAACTGAGTGAGTTTGTATTTCTCACCCATAGCACTACCCTTAGGGAATCTCCCATAGATTTGAGTAATTGAGGAGATAACCACATTGACTTGAGTGGGATCCAGAGAAGGAACTTGCTTATCTTCGCAAATATGCACTTTGATGTTTGAGGAGAACTTGTTGATTTCATCATGCCACTGATTGACAAGACTTTTGGGAACAAGTATAAGAGTGTTGGGAACAGGATTTTTACAGATAATACCAATAGATTGAATAGTTTTTCCAAGACCAACTTCATCAGCCAAGATTCCTCCTTTGATGGTTTCTGTTAGTTCTTTTTCAAGCATCCAGGTGATTCCCTTCTGTTGGTGTTCGTGCGGAGTGATGGTGAGAGTAGCCATTTTATTTCTTGTATACTCTTTATGGGGGGTGGTCTTTAAGTATAAAAATTTAGTAATTTTTAGAGGTTCTTGAAATTATAGAAAAGTGTTTGCGAGTAGTGAAACTCTTTTGGTTCTCACTTTATACATGTGTTATTCTTTAAGTATTAAATATTTATAAGAGTGATGAGAAATTTTTTTAAAATGTGTAAATTTCAATACTTAAAGGTTTGTAGTGATAGATATAGAGATATAATGAACACTAACTTACACGACTATCACAAAAAAACTATGCGGAGAGCTATTATCGATGATATTAAAGAGATACCTACTGAATATCCATCAGAGTTCATTTCATTTTGTAAAGAAAATAGTTTGAAATATCCGCAAATTTCCTCTAATAGAGGAAAATGTCTTACAATGATGTTGCATAACCCTGATGTTTTCTGGGATAGAGAAACATGTAACGCCTTTGTTAAAAAATTTGAACTTAAAACAGGAGACAGTATTCAATTATTCAACAAACATGCACAATGGGGGATAAAAACAAGTAGTGAAATGGGAAAATATTACATCACTTACCCCTTTCAAATAACAAATAAACATAAAATGAGAAAGAATTTTCGTTATGATGGTACTGAACAGAGTAAAAATGATGAGATAGATAATATTAAGAAACATATTCATTCAAACTATATAGAGCCACCTCCCTCTGAATGGCAACTTGGTCATAAGAATCCTGAATCAACTGATAATTCAGTAAAGAATTTAGTTTTACAACCTCCTATACAGTCTAAATACAGGGACAAATACATATTTATTGACACACTTACTAAAATACCAACTCCAAAGACTCTCATTATGATGCAAAAAAATGGAGAATGTCCATACACTCAAGAACAACTACTTGAACTGAAAGAATGGGTAAATAAAATAGTCTAATATGATAAGATGAAACCAGAGGAAAAACAAGGATTTGCTACATATGTTTGGGGGCCATCTGCTTGGTTCTTCTTGCATATGGTGGCTCAGAATTATGACCCTTCTAAAAAAGGTATGAAAGCTGGATACAAGGCATTCTTTTTAAATTTACAACATGTTTTACCTTGTGGTGCATGTAGGTTTAATTATTCTAAACTTTTAAAAACAAAGGAACTTAAATTTACAGATAAGGTTCTTGCGTCTAGAAAAACAGTTTCTTTCTGGATGTTTAAATTTCATAATAAAGTACAACAAGATATATATAAACGCTCTGGTTTGTCTCGAGATAAACCAAAGTATTCTAATAGCTTAAAAGACTTCAATAAGGTTTATTCGATTTATGAAGGATTCAGGGCAAAATGTTCTTCAGATCCAAAGGTTGACTATGGTTGTACAGTTCCTGATGATGGAAGAAAAAAACGCAGTAAGATATATGTTTCCAGAATGAAGGACTTTAAGGCACATACATCATTAGTTATTGGTAATTGTAAATAAATAAAATATAACCCCATGAAT
>ENA-OUOG01002479-OUOG01002479.1-marine-metagenome-genome-assembly--contig:-NODE-2479-length-19061-cov-2.802834_pt1 | contig 19061 bp, 18 predicted proteins | sample MGYA00248635_ERZ508505 | MGnify/ENA primary metagenome ERZ508505 (study PRJEB26176, sample SAMN06267871) | marine metagenome | isolation source: Saanich Inlet, British Columbia, Canada | place: Pacific...
GAATACAAGACATGCATTTTGCCCACCAAATCCGAATGAGTTTGAGAGGATGTTCGCAACGTCGGCTTCACGGCTCTGATTAGGTACTACATCGAGCGGAATGTCGGGGTCTGGTGTCTCATAATTTATTGTTGGCGGGATAACACCCTCCGACATGGTTTTAAATGAAACAACCGCCTCGATAGCTCCGGCTGCGGTCAATGTATGGCCAATCATCGATTTATTTGAAGAAATCGGTGTCGTGTGGATCTTGTCACCAAAAACTGCATGCAGGGAATTGTATTCCATGCGATCGTTCTCGGGTGTAGAGGTGCCATGCGCGTTAATGTAGTCCACATCATCCACGTTAATACCTGCATCATCAATTGCTGCAGAAATTGCGGCAATCACCGGTGCACCATCGGGGCTTGAACGGGTACGGTGGAAACTGTCCGCTTTTTCTCCAACACCGCGGATTGTGCCGTAAATCTTGGCGCCACGGTTTGTTGCATGCTCAAGCGTCTCAAGCACAAGTGCGGCTGACCCTTCTGACATTACAAATCCGCTTCTGTCTTTTGAGAAAGGGCGTGATGCTTTTTCAGGTTCATCCTGATTGTTTGTTGTCAGAGCTGACAACAACCCAAAACGGATCAGGCCTTCGGCGGTTACTGATCCATCTGATGCAACGCAAAGTGCTGCGTCGGTGTCACCGCGGCGGATGGCTTCAATGCCTTGTTGAAGTGCAGTAGCACCTGATGCGCAAGCGGTTGAAAGAGATATCGGCAATCCACGCGTCTCGTATTTTTCTGCCAATCGAAATGCGATGGTTCCAAGCTGGATGAGGCTATGCATCTTTTCCTGCTTGTGTTCCCGAGCTGATGCAAGCATCCGCTCATATCCGATTTCGCCTTCTTCCGTCCTTGAAAGAAGGTCAAAGCGGTGTTGCCATTCAAGTTCTACCGGCGGTGCAGCAAAAAATAATGGTCCGGGAAAGCCGTTTGCGCCAAATCCCGCATCTTCCAGCGCTTCACCTGTTGTCGCGTCTGCCATGGCATAAGAAATGCCAGGTGCTGACACTTCTTCCGGTTCCATAAAGTCTACAGTTCCCGCAATGCGCGTATTCAGCCCTTCGGTTGAAAACCGTTTGACTTTGTGGATGCCGGATTTTCCTGCACATAGGGCAGACCAGTTCTCATCCACGCCGCGGCCCAGCGATGTGACTGCACCCAAGCCGGTCACCACAACAATCGGGCGGCCTTTGTGATCGGTATATTTTGTCATCACAGTCTCCTAAGACTTGCTCAACATGGCAAAACCCTCGCCACAATGGTGGCCAATCGATGTTACCATGATCGAGGAAACATCGCCTGCCACAGGTTTTTCCTGTTCTTCGAACGGAGCGTAAAATCCGTTGTTATGCAAAGCCAGTGCAGCGAGCGCCACGCCAGCCGGGAAAGTTGCTTCCAAAGGCTGTCCAATTTGTGTTTGGAATGCTCTTACTGGCATATCTGCGCCTAATTTGGCAGAGAGGAAATCCATCTCGAAGCGCGTAGCAGCGCTGACGCCGGTTGCACCGGAAATCACTGCATCAGGGGAAGCGGAAAGCTTTTCGTACATCGCGTCGAGGCGAGCGCGGCCCTTATCACCGTCACGCTTTCCAAGATCTGAACTCACGCTGTCTAGCTTGGCATAGGGTTTCGCACCGCGTTTTTTGGCGTGGCTTGCTTCTTCCAACACAAGGAATGCGCCTACGCTGCCCATTCGCATGCCGCCACCTTTTGCCTGGCGACCGTGAACGCCTTCTGTTCCACCGTCATAAAGATAATGGTTCAGCGCGTGGGGTAAAAGTGCGTCGGGACGATCGGCATTGTAAGAACCGCCAACCAGCATGTGGCTGCTTTGACCTGATGCGATGCGTGAGACAGCATTTTGTATCACTGTAACACCCGCGGTTTCCTCACCCATGTAGGTTCTGGACGACCCGGTCACTTTATGAACAATCGAGATATTGCCTGCCAGCAGATTGGAAAGCTGAGCAAGGAACAGGGTAGGGCGCAGATCAGTGCGAAGGCGATCGAGGATCAGTTGTTCGCGATCATTGCTAGCCAGCGCGTCTCTAAGGATGGCTTCATCTGTTTCTACATCCCGTTCGCCGCCGCCTGCTGCAACAACAAGATCCATGGTAGAAATCAGGTCTTCGTTTTCCTTTATGCCGGCGTCATCAAGTGCCAAACCTGCTGCATAGGTCCCAAGCCTTTGCCAGTTTTCCATCTGGCGTTGGTCTTTGCGAGGGATTTGCAGTGCCCAGTCCATTTCCGGGAGTGGGTGAACACCATAAGGCGGCACAATTTCTGTATTGATAAGCGGAGCAGGTGCGCTTTCGCCGCCCAGAATGCTCCAGTGATGGCTTGCGCCCTCACCATAGCAAGATACAAGGCCAATGCCTGTAATGAGTACTTCTTTTTGGTCGGATGACATGCGTTGGGAATCCAGACACGTTTGGTTTTTGTTTATTGGAAATTAGTCGTTCCGTTTCATCTCTGCAACCTGCCCCTTGATGGTTTCTTGCAGGTCAGGAGAGGGAAACGGCATTATGGTGAAGGTGAGTTGCGCATTGGCAACGCGTTTACCGTCTGAGCGGATTTCGGCTTTTGTTACTGCAAAGCCTGATCCCTCGTGTTCTATCTCGGCCTTTATCTCCAGTTCGGTCTTTGGACCAACAAAATTGCGGAGTTTGCCTTCCTTCACACCTGCCAAAAGCGGGATTTTGGTGAAATCAATGGTGTGCATGATCAAAATGCCTGATGCTTGTGCCATCGTTTCGATCATCAATACGCCGGGAACGAGGGGGTGGCCCGGGAAATGCCCTTCAAACACCGGGCTTTCATCTGGCACAACGGATGTGGCGTTGAGAATTTTTGCATCCAAATCAACGTTAGGAATTTTGTCGATCATCTGAAAATATTCAAGTTGCATTTCAATCCCATTCTTTTTTGTGCCACATACGCAAAAACCCCCGAAGACGGGGGTCTCAAATTCGTGCTGGTTGTAAAACGATTAAGCCTTGGCTGCAACCAGTTCGTCGATTTTGCCACACAGGTTCTTCATAACGAAATACTCTTCAGTAGAGGCCTTTCCGTCATTAACTTCCTGTGTCCAGCTTTCCAGTGGAATTTTGATGCCGAACTCTTTATCGATTGCGAAAACGATGTCCAGGAAATCCAGGCTATCAATGCCCAGATCGTCAATTGTATGGCTCTCAGGTGTGATTTCCTCACGAGGGATTTCACTTGTTTCGGAAATGATATCCGCGACTTTATCGAACGTTGACACGACGTTGCCCTTTTCTTTTTGTTTTCCAGCACTGTGCCGTTGGGATGACGGTAGAGCGATGCTGGAATGAAATAACACATACCATATTTGGCATGAAACTGAATTCACTCGCGCTTTTAGTTGGAGTCGAGTGAATTGTCCATAGCAGATTTAGCCTCTACCTCTGTAGGTTGTTACGCCTTGGTCAGGTAACCAAACGTCATCCAGCGGTTTTCCCGATTGCCAAAAAACGTCGATCGGTATTCCTCCGCGTGGATACCAGTATCCTCCAATGCGCAACCATCGCGGTTTGAGGAAATCGACCAGCCTCCGGCCTATACCTATGGTGCAATCTTCGTGAAATGCGCCGTGATTGCGGAACGAACCCAAATATAGCTTTAAGGATTTGGATTCGACCATCCATTGGTCTGGCACGTAGTCTATAACAATATGGGCGAAATCAGGCTGGCCTGTCATGGGGCAAAGGGATGTGAACTCCGGCGCGGTAAAGCGAACCAGAAAGTTGGTATCCCCTTGTGAATTTGGAACACGTTCCAATTCCGCTTCGTCCGGGGACTTAGGGAGCTTTGTCTCCGCGCCCAGTTGGGTCAATCCGGTAGTGTCAGTATGGGTCATCTTTGCTTGGTATCGAGGTTTTAGGAATTTTAATAGCCTGCAACTGCCTTTAGAACACCTGGCCGGTTGGCGATTTTAGATCTCAAGAATTATCTTTGGAACCGCTTTGCCGTTGTGAATGTCATCGAAACCACTGCCGCCTTCACTGAGAGGGCGAATTTCAGACCAACCTTTTCGCGACACATGGCCATCGGCAAGCAAATTCAGTGCTTCCTGGAAGTCTGCATTTGTATAGCAATAGCTGCCGATATACGCGATCTCCTGAAGAGTGATCCGACGTGTGTCTATACCCTCAGCATTATCTTGAAGGCCAACATGAATGATGGTACCGCCTGGTTTCACGATTTCACAGGATGCTTTGCGTGTTACGCCTGCGCCGACGCAATCCAAAACAAGGTCGACTTGTTCTGATGGGTTGCCATCCAGCGGATTGTAGGGGGTCGCGGGAGTGACTTCAGCCAACATTGCCCGGCGTAACGCGTTGGTTTCCGCAATTTGGATTGTTTTGATCCCGTAGTGACCAAGCACAATAGCGGTCAACAATCCTATGGCACCGCCACCCAATACGACAGCAGAGATGTTGTCAGTGCCGGTGCGTGTTATACCGAGTTTTGCTGCATGCACACACACTGCAAGAGGTTCCGCCAATGCCGCTTCATCAAAGGACAGGTGGTCAGGAATCGGAAAAAGGTTTGTTTCGCGAATTGCAACAGCTTCAGCGAAAGCCCCCGGCACACGCATGCCAATCAATTCCCTTGAAGGGCTTAGATGTTCGTTGCCTGACAATGAGAATTCACATGTGGGGTCTGTCATTAATGGATTAAGTGCAACCCGTTGTCCTGCATATTTGCCTGATCGAGCAATGCCGACGGCCTCGTGTCCGAGAATGAGGGGAGGGATGCGACGTTCGTCATGCCCATGCCACGCATGCATGTCTGACCCGCATATGCCGCAATGAGTAAGATCAACAATAACTTCGCCATCGCCTGCAACCGGGGCAGCCTCATCGCGAAATTCCGTTTTCATGGTGTCTGTGTAAACCAGCGCCTTCATTTTGCTGTGTATCCTCCATCAACCGCCAAGACTTGGCCTGTAACGTAGCTTGACGCGTCAGACGCAAGGAAAATGGCCGGGCCCACAAGGTCTGACAATTCTCCATTTCTGCCCAAACATGTCATGGATGCGTGGTGATTGGCGACGTCCTCATCGCCGAATACAGCTGCTGTCAATTCGGTTGGAAAGAACCCTGGCGCTATTGCGTTGGCTGTAATGCCATCTTTTGACCAAGCTTCAGCCATGGCTCGCGTCAACTGTGTTACGCCGCCTTTAGAGGCCCCGTAGGCAATGCCATTGGTGAACGCACGTTGAGACTGCAATGAAGCGATGTTGATAATGCGCCCCCAATTCTTCTTTTTCATATATGGGGCAAAGGTTTGCGCCAGAAAAAAGGGAACCGACAAATTAATATGTATCGTCTTATCCCATACTTCGGGGCTAACGTCATCGGCGTGTTTGCGTGGGTTTAAACCGGCCGCGTTTACAATAATATCGGGGAAGGTCCCATGGCTTTCGCAAACCTCCCTGATGATCGCTAGAGGCCCGTCACCGATCAAATCAACTGGGATTGGAAGGCCATTGCGGCCTTCCAGTGCTTCCTTGAGTTTGTCTTCACGGCGCCCAATGACAATGAGATAGGCGCCGGCGTCGGAAAGAGCATGAGCAATCGCCCGACCTATCCCTGTTCCACCGCCAGTTACAAGGGCAGTTTTCCCGGTCAGATCAAACAACGATTTGGTCATCCATCAATTCCCAGATCGAAGTTTTCACCTTCAAAATATTTCCGAAGGCGTGCATCCCCTGCGCGAGCGTGGCCTTCCATGCCTTCAAGACGTGAGATGCGCGCAGCAGCTTGACCTACTTCACGGTTCGCTTCGCGTGTCATGCGTTGCGTTGTAACAACTTTCATGAATTTGTGTACTGAGAGACCACCTGTGTAGTGTGCCGCGCCTTTTGTAGGAAGAATGTGGTTAGTGCCCGAACACTTGTCACCATAGCTGACAGTTGTTTCCTCACCAATGAACAATGAGCCGTAGCATTTCAGGTTGTCTGTGTACCACTGGTCTTGTGCTGTGTGGATTTCCAGGTGTTCAGACGCGTATTCGTCAGATACTTCACAAATCTCTTCGCGTGTATCGCAAAGAATGATCTCTCCATAATCGCGCCAAGATGCTGTGGCAGCTTCACGCGCTGTATCGGGCAGGGCATTGATCAAGCCCTCCATCTTGCCAGTCACTGCATCTGCAAGCTCTTTGGAATCTGTGAAGAGCCATGCTGGTGAATCAAACCCATGCTCAGCTTGCGAGACCAGATCTTCTGCGACCAATTGCGGGTCTGCTGTTTCATCGGCGATGATGCCGATTTCAGTTGGGCCTGCAAACATGTCGATGCCAACACGACCGTAAAGCATGCGCTTTGCTTCTGCGACAAAGCGGTTACCCGGGCCAGCGAGGAAGTTTGCTTTTTTGCCTGTGAACAAGCCGAATGTCATGGCAGCAATGCCCTGAACACCACCCAGTGCCAGAATATGGTCTGCTCCGCAGAGGTTCATAGTGTACAGGATTGCCGGGTTGATGCCTTCACCTGGTTTTGGTGCTGAACAGGCCACAACGTTTTCAACGCCAGCCACTTTGGCGGTGCCAACGGACATGATTGCAGAAGCAACGTGTGCGTAGCGTCCGCCCGGCACATAGCAGCCTGCAGTTACCATCGGGATCAGCTTCTGTCCTGCCCAAAGGCCAGGTGAGAGCTCTGTCTCGAATTCTTCAATTGATGCGCGTTGCGCTTCCGCGAACTTGCGCACACGATCATATGCAAACTGAATGTCGTCTTTCAGTTTTTGATTTACCTTTTTTCCTGCAGCTTCAATCTCTTCAGGCGTAACGATGATATTGCCGGTGAAGTTGTCAAGTTTTTCACCATATGCTTTTGCTACCTCTTCGCCTCCGGCTTCGATTTCTGCCAACATGCTAGAAACGATTTTACGGGTTTCATCCTCGCCGGTTGCGGCAGTTTTTTCAGCTTTTTTCAGGTAGGTAATCGCCATGGTCATTACTCGCTTGTCTAAATAATTTCTCCCTTGGAGCTACGCCTTTTACAGCATAACGACAAGGGAGAATATCTTTACCTTGTGTTTAGTTGGCCTTTACGGCCAACCAATGCGTGTTACTGAGGAGGGTTTTCGAACATCGTGTAGTCGAAGAAACCCATAAGGTTCGGACTACCTGACAGATAGTCAGGCAACCACAGTGCGATACCCGGAAAGAAGAAGATTATCGCCAGGCCGATCACCTGTATAACCATGAATTGCATCATGCCCAGGTAAATGTCCTTCAGATCCCACTCCGGCACCACGCCCTTCAGGAAGTAGGCTGAAAGGGCTACTGGAGGGGAAAGCCAAGCTGTTTGCAAGTTAACAGCAACCAGAATAGCAAACCAAACGAGGTTGATGTTCAAATCAACGAGCAGGGGTACCAGGATTGGGACGATGATCACCACGATTGGTACCCATTCCAATGGCCAGCCAAGCAAGAAGATCAAAGCCATGATCAGGATCAACATCGTGATCACTGACAGATCGTAGCTTAAAAGCAACTCAGTCAGGAACCTTGGAGTGCCCAGTTCCGAGAACACTGCGCCAAAGTAGTTTGAAGCAGCCACCAGGAACATAATCAACACTGTGATTTCCAGTGATTTGATCAATGCGTCATAGAAATCAGGAATGTTGAACTTCTTGTACCCAACAGACAGCACGATTGAGCCGAATGCACCACAAGCGGCAGCTTCTGAAGGGGTTGCCCAACCTGCCAGAATGGAACCGAGTGCAAAAGCAATCAGAATGGTTGGCGGTACGAGGCCAAGGAAAAATTCACCCCATAGATCAGAGAAGAAAAATCCGCCTGGTTTGTTGTTACGAACCCAACGATAAACACCGACCATGCCACCAAACCATGCGAGAGGTACAATCAATCCATCCAGTGGGAAGAGGTCGAAACCGCTTCCTGTACCGACAAACATCAGCCAGATGAGCGCAACAATTGAACCCAGAACAAGCAGGACTTCCAGAAGATATTTGTCAGATGTTTCGGGTTGTTCATCTACCGGCAGAATTGGCCCAAGACTTGGGTTAATCACACATCGCCCGATTGAGTAAATCATGTACAAGGTCGCAAGCAATACACCTGGAATAATGGCAGCCTGAAAGAGCGAGATTACATCTTTTTCGAGCACAGGTCCCATCACAATCAACATGATTGATGGCGGGATCAGAATTCCTAACGTCCCGCCCGCCGTGATGGTTCCAGCAGCCAGTTTTACGTCATAACCGGATTTGTTCATGGTCCTAGCGGCCATGATACCCAGGATGGTAACTGACGCACCCACAATACCTGTTGCGGCGGCGAAGATGGTCGACACAATCAGAACCGCAATGAACAATGCACCACGTGTTTTAGACATCATCATCTGGATGGAGTTAAAAAGGCGCTCCATGAGCCCGGCTTTTTCCATCATGATACCCATGAAGATGAAGAGCGGTACCGCAACCAATTGGGTGCTGAGCATTGTTTCATCAGTCTTGAGCGTCAGCAGGAAGCTGGTGATGCCTGAATTTGTACCCCATGACCCGAACACAAAGCCCAAGAAGATGAGTGTGAACGAGATCGGGAAACCAACAAAGATAGAGAACAACATGGCAGCCAGCATCAACAGACCGATTGTTGGTTTTGCGAAATCGAGGCTCGCGCCGCTGAAGATGGATCCGAAGGTATCTGCGATCCACATATACGCCAATGCAAGCACATTTGGGTCCTCAGCACGACGGATGTGACGTGCGATGTCCTTATCGAAGAATACGACAACAAAAACAAACGCCAAAATAATGAAGTATGGGATGAGTATCTTGTTGAATATTGCTTCCCGCTCTTTCCCCATCTGATGGAAAGCGCGGAAAAGTTCCGGAAAGCCCTGCAAAAACAGAAGGAAAGCACCAACTGGCATAGCCAGTCGAGCAGGCCAAAGAAGCGGTGCCCAAGTTGAATCGCCAGCTGTTTCATTTGATGAGAACGCGCCCCACCAGAATTCATATGCCGCGTATGCGAAAAACAACATGGCCGGGAAATAAAACGCAAGATAGAGGATCGCATCAACAGTAGCCTGCGTTTTGGGAGACCAATTACGAAACAGGAAGTCAGCGCGAATGTGTACCCCACGCATGAGTGCATAGGCCGCTGGCAGCATGAAAAATATTCCGCCCGTCATGCGCGAGATGTCAAACGCCCAAAGGGTAGGGCCCAGTCCAAAGTCCCTGGCCACTTGGTCCATGCCATAACTGGCAAGCACGCCAAACGCTTTTCGGGATACAACTTCCCATACCATTACAATGATCAAAGGAATGAGCAGCAAACACGTTACGCGTCCTACCCACATGTTAAGTACATCAATGCTGGCAGTAATTGGACGCTGCCAGGAGGTCATGTCCTCTGGCGTTTCACCGGGTTGCTCTGCACGGCGTTCCGCAATGGATTCGTCTGTAATATCGAGTTTTTCGATATCTACTTCATCATTTGACATGGTTTGGACCTCCCCCGATCCTTTTTTCTTTTCATTATTGATCAAAGTCACTCACGCGTGGCCATGACAAATAACGAAAAAACCGGTGACGACGAATCGCCACCGGCTCAATCAGAAAACTGATTACTTCAATGTGTCAGCAAATGCCTTACCCAAAGAAGCGTTTGATGTTTGAGCGCCAGCCCAGAATGGAACAGCGATCGCAGCAAAGTCTTTTTGTGACTGCCAAACTTTTGCAAAGAATGCGTTTTCAGCAGCGTTCTTCTCAAGAAGTGCGCGTGCAGCATTCATGTAAGCAGGGAAGTAGTCGGCTGGTGTGTCATGCAGGATAACACCATGGTTCTCTGTCAAATCTTTCAGAGCCTTGCCGTTTTCGAAGATACGGTAGCTCATAGCTTTTGAAAGAGAAGCGTTTGCTGCAACTTCAAGTGCTTTTTTCTGAAGATCTGTAAGACCGTCATATACATCGCCATTGATGTATAGGTCCGCGTTCACCACAACCTGGTGAAGACCTTGCAGGTAGTAATGCTTAAGCACCTTCTGGAAACCAAAGACTGAGTCCGGCTTCGGGCAGCACCATTCCGCTGCATCGATTGTTCCGCTTTGAAGAGCAGGAAGAATGTCCCCACCGCCCATAGCAACGGAAGCTACACCGATGTCTTTATACGCTTGACCAACCATTCCTGGAGGAGCGCGGAAGCGATACTTGCGGAAATCGTCCATTGATGTAATTGGCTCTTTGAACCAACCCAGTGCTTCCGGACCAACTGGCTGAAGCATGAAGCCTTTTACATTGACGCCCATTTCGTCCCAAAGCTGGTCGTAAAGTTCTTTACCACCACCGTACTGGAACCAAGAGATGAATGCGATGTTGTCCAAGCCAACGCCTGCACCCGCAATAGGCGCACCGAACAAGTTAGCAGCCGGGTGCTTACCGCCCCAGTAGTGCGTCCAAGCGAAACCTGCTTCTACAAGACCTTTGTCAACCGCATCAAGAATGTTGTTCTTCGCTGCAATGGCTCCATCAGGCAATACTTCAAACTTCACTTCGCCATTTGTAAGCGCTGCAACGTCCTTGCCGAATTCATTCAGCATGAACACTTCGTCAGCCTTTGCTGGAAGCACTGACTGGATGCGAATGACTGTTTCTGCAAATGCTGCAGAAGCTGTCACTGAAAGAGCAATTGCAGAACCTGCTGCAAGCTTGCTCACTTTTGAAAGAATAGACATGGTTTTCCTCCCTCTTGTCTGTTCCCCTCCGAAGTCACCGTGTTGCGCCACCATTTTACCCCGTCGAAGGATCGGGATGATGCTGTACCACAACAATTCTCCGATGAGACTATGTCCCACCATTTCATGCTCCGCAAACAAATAAAAGTTTACAGGTCATTCGATTTAACTTAACCCCGGCAAACCTCCGTTCGCTGAGATGTAAGCCAAAATTCCTCTTACTGGATCGAAGATGCCTTTGTAGAGCATCTCTGCAGATACATATAACAATACGAAAAGCCCAAGCCACGAAATCCAAGGGTAACGCGTCAGTAACTTCATAATCAAGGTAGCAAAACAAGCCATCGCTATGATTGCAATGGCAAGCCCGATCACAAGCTTCGTTTGATCGCCGTCGGCGATAGCCGCTACCGCGAGAACATTATCAATCGACATGGAGACGTCAGCAAGTGTGATCGTCCACAAGGCCGAGGCTAACGATCGGCGAGGCGCACCTGTGTAGCCTTCTTCAAGATCGTCCGCTTTTCCCATGGCTTCCGCGGCACGTTCGTCGGCTTGGTCCCGAATTTCCTTATACAGGTTCCAGCACACCCAAAACAGCAGTAGCCCACCGACGAGCAGGAGCCCGGGAACACCTAGGAGTTTGGTTGCTATCAGTGCAAAGATTACGCGAAGCACCGCAGCCACGACCATGCCAAATAAAATGGCTTTCTTCCGAAGTTCTGGAGAAAGGCCGGCAGCCGCCATGCCAATAATCAGGGCGTTGTCGCCAGATAAAACAATATCAGCAACAATAATTTTAAAGTAGTCGGCAAAGTTTAACGCAAGCCATTCCATGATCATCGAACGTCCTCCAATATCATGTCTGAGGTTTTTTCACCAATCATTATGGCTGGTGCATTGGTGTTGCCTGATACAATAATCGGCATGATAGAGCAATCAGCAATCCTGAGGCCTTCAATTCCATGCACACGTAATCGTTCATCTACTACACCATTGGGATCATTACCCATTTTGCAGGTACCCGTAGGGTGGTAAATCGTTACTGCGGTATCTCTCGCCCAATTCAAAATGGCGTCATAATCATCATCAGCAATGTGGTCGCCAGGGCCGTGTTCTTCGGTGATGATCGATTTCAAAGGTTCTTGTTTTGCGATGTTTCTGGCGATCCTAATCCCGTCAACAATCGTGTCGCAGTCGAGCTTGGTTGCCAGATAGTTTGGATGTATTTTCGGGTAATCCCGCATATCTGACGATGTTAGTTCCAAATGTCCGGCGCTTTCGGGACGCATCTGAAGTACTGACGCCGTAAACGCAGAGAATTTGTGAGGGCCATCTGCTGGTTTGTCTGCACTGAAGGGTTGAATGTGGAATTGAATGTCCGGTGTTGCAAGCTCCGGACGCGTTTTAAGGAACCCGGTGCCAAGGCTTGCCGCCATTGTCATGGGACCAGTTCTGTTCCACATATATTGCAGGCCAATCATGCCTTGTTTGAATATATTGCCGATTTCCGTGTTGATGGTCGGAACGTTGACTTTGTAAACTGGGCGGGCTTGCAAATGGTCCTGCAAATTCTTACCCACGCCTTTCAACTCATGGCGCACTTCAATGCCGTGAGGCTTTAAGTCTTCGGCAGCGCCAATTCCGGATGTCATCAGCAATTGTGGAGAACCGATAGCACCTGAGGAGAGAACGACTTCTCGGTTGGCCTTGATCTCTTGTAGTTGACCCTTGATGCGGACTTTGACACCCGTCACCCGCTTACCTTCAAAGGTCAAACCTTCAACTTGCGCATTTGTGAATATTTCAAGGTTCTTGCGGTCTTTTACAGGATGTAGATAGGCAACAGCAGATGAACAACGCTTGCCGTTCTTTGTTGTGAGTTGGAAGTAACCTACACCTTCCTGATCTGCGCCATTATAATCCGGATTTTTCTTGTATCCCGCGTTTTCGGCTGCATCGATCCAGTCATCGACCACTTGTCTTGTCAGGCGTGTTGGAGAAACCTGAAGAGGGCCATCGCCACCGCGATAGTCATCACCGCCATTTGCCCAGGTTTCCGCACGTTTGAAATACGGAAATACATCCTCCCAGCCCCAGCCCGCGTTGCCCAGCTGCCTCCAGCCGTCGTAGTCTTCAGCCTGGCCGCGAACGTACAGTAACCCATTTATTGAACTGGAACCGCCCAACACTTTGCCTCGTGGCCAGCTTATGGAGCGCCCATTCAAACCTGGATCGGGTTCCGTATGATATTGCCAGTCCGTTTTTGGATTTCCCATGGTCTTGAAGTATCCCACAGGGATGTGGATCCAGGGCGAAGAGTCTTTTCCCCCGGCCTCAATAACCGCCACTTTATATCGCGGATCTGCGGATAACCTGTTTGCCAGCACACAACCTGCTGAGCCAGCACCGACCACAATAAAATCAAAATTCAATTTTTCTCACTCCAAGGGCTGGACAAATAACTCAAAAAATGAGACTTTTTGTCCCGCTTATTGATGAAAGCATGAATATGGCCTTATCGCAAGGCTGTTTCTAAAATTTTATGCACAGTTCTGCGGAGGGTGAGGGTGATGTCAGATGCGGTAAGAATTCCCACGAATCTTCGTACTTTGCGTATTTTGGAAATTCTGGGTGGAGCAGATCGTCCGTTAACGCCCACAGAGATTAATGCGGAGCTTGGACTGCCAAAGCAAACTGTCCACCGGTTATGCACCACGCTTGAAGTTGAGGGGTATTTGGTTCGCGAGACAAACGGCAGGCGTTTGCAACCCAGTTCTCGACTGAAGCATATGGCTTCGGGCATTCTTTATAACAGCAGAAGCCAGGTTGCCACGCGGCAGGTGCTGGTTGGTGTTGCCAATTCGATTAATGAAACCGTTAACCTGGTGATACCGGAAGAGAGCGGGATGATGTATCTCGACCGTGTAGAGACCGATTGGCCTTTCAGGATTCAACTGCCTGCCGGTTCCAACGTTCCATTCCACTGCACAGCCAGTGGAAAAACCTTTTTGGCGAGTTTGTCGCCAGCGAAACGCAAAAGCACCGTTGAGAGTTTGAAGCTTGATCCGCTAACTAGAAATACGTTCACGGATGTTGATGCTTTGCTAAAAGAAGTAGCCCGTGTCGCAAAGCAGGGTTATGCCATTGATAATGAAGAATTTATGGACGGCATGATTGCGATCGCGGTGCCTATATTTGATGGCAAGTCAAAGTATTGCGGTGCGCTGGCGTTTCATGCTCCAACCCAGCGCATGGGAATAGAGGCCGCGATGGTGTATCGTTCGGTACTTTTGGAAGGTGCAAAGCAACTGTCTAATACGTTCTTCAGATAATGGGTTTGAATAGGGAACAAATAAAATGGAAAAAATAACTGGGTCTTGCCTCTGTGGTAGTGTTTCGATCTCAGCAGAGCCCGATGTGAAAATGGTTATCAACTGCCATTGTACTGACTGTCAGAATGTGACGGGTTCGGTTTTTGGCACCATGGTTTTTGTTGCAGAGGAAAGTGTGGAAGTAATCGGTGACTTGAATGCGTTTGAACACCAGGCTGATAGTGGTAATACGCTTACAAAAATGTTCTGCCCAAAATGCGGGTCGCAGGTTATGGGCAAGAATACCGGACGTAAAGGTGTCGTAGGTTTGAGGGCAGGGGTCCTTGATCAAAAGGACCTCATTAAACCCGGAGCCAATATATTCTGTGAAAGTGCAGTCCCAACAACAGCGATGGATTCAAATTTAAAGTCATTTCCAAAAATGCCCGGTTAATTCATAAATCTGACTTGCAGTCATGGTAGATAGGAGTAGGCTTTGAAAGCGTGGAAAGTGCCACGCTTTTTTGACCCAGATACACATAGTAGATCGGTAACGCCGTGCGTCTCGTTATTTCCTTGTCTGCGCTTCTGCTTTCGATTGTATTTGTGCAAGTTGGTTCAGGGTCTCTTGGTCCATTGGATGCGCTTTCCGGCCTTGAACTGGGTTTTTCATCTACAGCGATTGGCTACCTTGGTTCGGCTCATTTTGTCGGTTTCTTCATTGGTTGTGTTGTAAGCCCGTATATTGTCATCCGGTCGGGACACGCGAGAGCGTTCGCGGTGATGGCTGCGGTTTCGACGATCTCCATCATTCTGCACCCGGTTTTGCCGGAGGTGTGGTTCTGGGTAATATTGCGGGTGCTTTCCGGTTTTGCGGTGGCTGGTTCCTACACGGTGATTGAAAGCTGGCTTCAATCGAAACTAAATAAGCAAAACCGAGGCACAGTTTTTTCGGTTTATCGGATGGTGGATATGACTGGGACGCTCTTGTCTCAGCTAGTGATCGCAGGCTTGTCGCCTGCGCACTACGTCTCATACAATCTGATTGCAGTGGTCGCAGCGCTCGCCCTTGTGCCCTTAGCCTTGACGCAGAATACGATGCCTGCACTGCCAAAAACGCAACAGTTCCGGCCATTTTTCGTTTTCAAACTTTCTCCTTTGGCTGCAATAGGTGTAATCGTTGTAGGTCTAACCAATTCATCGTTCAGGATGGTTGCGCCTGTTTATGCAGCACAATCCGGTTTGGAAAAATCTGAGATTGCGATTTTTCTAGCTTTGGCAATCATCGGCGGGCTATCTGCTCAATTACCGGCTGGAATCATAGCCGACAAACTCAATCGCAGAATAGCGCTCACTGGTTTCAGCGTCTTATCTGCTGGTGTTTGTCTGCTGGTTTCGAGTGGTAGTATTGGGGACGTTCTTGGCGTTCCCTTTGTTTATGTTGGCAGCTTTTTGTTTGGTTTCGCAACGCTGCCAATATATTCGATCTGCGCTTCCCACGCGAGTGACTTTGCCAAGCAGGATGAAATGCTCGCAATGAGTGCTTCCCTGATCTTCTTCTTTGCCATGGGCGCAGTCATTTCTCCATCGCTCGCTGGCTATCTCATTGATGTTTATGGTCCACCATCGATGTTTTTATTCATCATGATTGCTCATGTCTTTTTGCTGCTGTTCACGTTCTGGCGTTCTTTGAAGCGCCCGGTTGCAGGCGCGCTGCGGCCCTATCGCTATATGCCTCGAACGACGCTCTACATTGCCCATTTGACCAGGCGCAAACGAAAGCGTCCTGTTGACCAATCAAAAGAGTAAAACACAGCGGGATGTTGGAAAACCTTGAACTACTTTTGTTGATTGCTGGCATTTACCTCCTTGCGGGCTTCGTGAAGGGGGTAATGGGGTTTGGTTTGCCAATTATAACGATGTCGCTTCTGCCGTTTTTTGCATCCATTGAAACGGCAATTGTTTTGTCTGCTATTGTTCAACCGGCTACAAACATTTTACAGTTTTATACAGCCGGGCAATGGCGCGAAGCCTTCCGAATCGCAAAGCCGATCATGCTTGCGCTTGTGCCCGGAGTAGTGTTGGGTGCCTGGTTGCTCTCATTTGTAAGCAGCTCAGCCTTGCTTGTATTATCCGGGCTAACCATCACCCTGCATTCTGCATATCAGTTGCTCGGAGCCCGTTTTCTAATCTCTCCCAAATGGCGTACTGCTTCCGGAATAGGGTTTGGGTTCGTGGCTGGCACTGTTGGTGTGCTAACATCACTGAATGGTTGGGCATTTATTATTTATCTGATCGCCTGCGATGTCAGTCGAAACCTTTTCAGATCAGCAATAGCTTTGCTTTTCCTGGTGTCCGGGAGTTTGATCAGCGCGTCATTTTGGGCAACGGGCCTTCTAACAGGCGAACTGTTCACAATCGGTATGTTGATGTTGTTACCTGCATTCGGTGGCATGTGGATCGGTGAATTGGTTGGAGCAAGATTATCCAACGATACGTTCAGGAAGCTGGTGTTGGTATCGCTCGTTCTGATAGGATGCGTCATCGTATATCGCGGACTACAATAACCTTGCCCATGTCACCTGCGTTCCGAACAATGGCAAAGTGTTCCTCAATAGGCAATTGACCTTACACTATGAAAAATGCTCTTTTCAGGGTCATACGGGTTTGTGAAGATGTTCTTCACGCGCAGATTCAAGTGAGATTTTCAAGTTATGGAATTACAAGACGAAATCCGAGTGGAAGCCCTCAGAAGCGAGGTGTTTGCAGCACTCAACGATCCGGAAATTTTAAAGGCTTGCATTCCGGGCTGTGAAGAACTCACAAAACACTCTGATACAGAACTTGAGGCAAAGGTTGTTCTGAAAATTGGCCCGGTGAAGGCAAAGTTTGGCGGCAATGTAACGCTTGATCCGAGTGAAGCGCCTTCGAGATTTTCCCTTTCCGGAGAGGGCAATGGGGGGATGGCCGGATTCGCAAAAGGTGGTGCCGATGTTGAGCTGGTTGAAGATGGTCAAGCAACGATTGTTAAATATTTGGCCAAGGCCGACGTTGGTGGCAAAATCGCGCAACTTGGGAGTCGCCTGATCCTCAGTACATCCAAGAAACTTGCCAAGAGTTTCTTCGAAAAATTCAAGGCGGAGGTTGAAGTTCGGGACTGATCACGACTTTTAAACCAAACGGTCGTGATTAGCTGTTTCGATAAACAGGGTTGCTCCAGGCGGACCTGCCATTTTCATCGGTCACAACCAACCGCAGCCATGGCGAATGCGCAAGAACCTGCGTGTCAATCTCAACCTTGGTAAGTCGCTCGCCATTTAAACTTGCACTCCTTGATCCAACACCCAGCACGACAATATTTTCTGCAGGTGAAGACTCTACCTGCACATGGTTTTCATCCCATATGATGTTCTTAATCTCAGGTCCTGTGCTTGAATAATGGTGGCCTAGTTTCAGCGCCTTTAGCAATGCTTCAGGGGTGTTGCTTTCTGCATTTGCCATTACCCATCCGCCAAAATGGTCCCGAACGTGAAAATGAGCATCGTCAGTTGCGCACAGGTTCAATCTTTTACCTTCAGATAGCAGTTGATCCAGTACGTAAAACCCGCGCCCCCGATCACATTCCACTTCGCAACCGTGATTGTAGATTTCAACCGCGTGTGCATGGGAAATTGAACGAGCGTCCTGCATTGTCATTCCAGACCATTCCGGATGTGCTATCGCAACAAAAGCACCTGCTTCATATGCTCTTTTCGCAATTTCCGGTCCCGTTTCCTGTTCGTTGGAAGGAATGAAGTTTGGGGAGTTGGATGGTGCAAAATCTGGCGGCAAGCCGACTGCAAGAATATGCCAGATTTCGCCATTTTCCATTGCCCCCGAGTGCAACTCCGCGCCCAATATGGTTGTGAATTTACCGTCCCTGAAATCAACAGTATCGGTTATCGGGTATTCATAGGCGCCAACGAAGTGGTCTGTTAATGCAAGGAAATCATAGCCGTTGCTTTTGTAAGCGGCGCACACTTCGTCCGGCGTCAAGGCGCCGTCTGATACATTTGAGTGTGTATGCAGGTTACCTTTGAAAAACTGACCAGGTGCTGAAAATGCTGGATCTTGCATCGCTCGTATCCCATTACTGATTGGATATCGAGACTATGAGATTAGCGTGAAAAGAATATGAACCCGAAGGCCTTTTCAAAACCGTGCAGGTTAGGTTTGTTGAAACTTTTGGCATCGCTTGATTATCCGCCTGCAAGTCTGGGCAGGAGAAATATCTCAGCATCTTCTGGCAAGGTCTTTGACCAATTATCCCGGTAAATGACCCCGTTTACCGAAACTGCTATGCCACGTTCCATAAACGGCTTAACTCCGGGATACCGTTCTGTCAGTTTGGTGAACAATTCCCGGATGTTCTTTGCGTCAATATCTATCTCGGATTGACCGTCAGTGACAGCACTAAGGCTGCCCCAAACAGTCACGGCAACCATTATTCTTTAGCCTCAGCCTCCAGCGCTGCAAGGATGCGCGGAGGTGACATTGGAATATGTGTCATTCTTGCGCCTACCGCGTTTGAAACTGCATTCGCAATCGCAGCCAATGGCGGAACAATCGACGTTTCACCCACACCACGAACACCATATGGGTGATTTGGGTTGGGGATTTCCAGGATTTGTGTGTCAATCATTGGTAGGTCTGAACAAACAGGAATACGGTAATCAAGGAACCCCGGGTTTTGTAGGCGCCCGTCTTTTCCGTAAATATACTCCTCATTCAAAGCCCAGCCAATGCCCTGTGCCGCGCCGCCTTGATATTGACCCTCAACATATGTTGGATGAACGGCTTTGCCTGCATCCTGTACCACGGTATAACGCAAGACCTTCGTTGCGCCTGTTTCCGGGTCGACTTCAATATCGCAAATATGTGTTGCGAAAGATACTCCGGCGCCATCTGCCACCAACTCACTGT
>ENA-OUOG01002482-OUOG01002482.1-marine-metagenome-genome-assembly--contig:-NODE-2482-length-19056-cov-5.872543_pt1 | contig 19056 bp, 7 predicted proteins | sample MGYA00248635_ERZ508505 | MGnify/ENA primary metagenome ERZ508505 (study PRJEB26176, sample SAMN06267871) | marine metagenome | isolation source: Saanich Inlet, British Columbia, Canada | place: Pacific...
CTTCGTTCCCTGAACCGGCCGGCATCGGGACCCAGAGCGGTTTCAGCGCCTCGGCGATGACGGTCACGCCCTCGCACCCGAGGTTGTTGAACTCCAGGTTCAGCGACCGCAAATACGTGTTGTGCGAGTAACTCCCGTCGCCGTTGCGGCGCGGGCGAAGCGCCTCCGCCAGAAAAGCCGCGCCTGAAGGGCCTATGGACGCGTTGCTCAAGTTTAACCCCGTGACGCGCGCGTTGAACCGCCACGTAAAAGTACAAGGCCCGCCGGTGGATTTCGTGGGGGTGAGCGCCTCCGCGAGCCTCTGCTTGATCGAGGGCGTCGACCGAACCGAGGCTTTCACCACGGTGGTTGTTTTCAAACCAACAGGGGCGGCGTCAGTCGCGCCGGCGCCGACGCGGTCGACGCCGTTGGCGTTTTGGTCCAACGAAAGGTCCCTCCCCGCCGAGGCGCTTCGTTGGGGAATGCCGCGCATGCTCGCCCACTCGCGGCGCAGCTCTCGCATCGCCGCCGAGTCCTCGGACTCGCGTGAGACGCGCCTGGTCGTCACGGTCACATTTTTATTCTTTTGCGAAGCGTCTTTTTTGACGTCCTCGACTCGGCCCCGGTTTTGGTTTTGGTTTTCGGTTTTCGCGCGCGCCTCTTCGGCGTCGCGCGCGCGCGCGACGGCGCCGCGGTCGGGCTCCGACTTCAACTCCGCCTCGAACCGCGTTTGTGTTTGTGCGCGAACCGCCATTTTTCCCGAATCGTGCGTGTTCACCGGAAAGGTGCCGTTTCGGGACGAGAAGAGACTTCTTCCGGAATCGCACTTCGTGTCATTCCCGCCGGTCTCCTCGGGACCGAGCGCGACGCCCTCGTCGGCGCGCAGAGAAGCGGCGTCGGCGTCGTCGGCGGCGTCTTTCCGGTCGCTCGCACCCGCACCCGCACCCGCGTCTCTCGGGGCGTTGGTGTTTTCTTGCAACCTGGCTCGTTTGGATCTCGAGTCATCGAGCTGGATATCGAGACCTTCGGCGTCGGCGGAGATCTCGTCGGCGCGCGCGACGTCGTTGGCGCCCTCCTCGACGATTCGATGTTGATGAACGCCTCGGGCGAACGCGGCGCCGCCCGAGACGGAGCCTCCTCTGGAGTTGGCTCGGCTGCCGTCGTTGGACTTGAGCAGACCCGCGTCCAGGTTGCACAGCGAGTAGACGCGCTTGAACGAGTCCGCGCGTTCGAGGAAGCCGCCGCCGCCGGTCAAACTCTCCCGCGGCGACCCGTCGTCGTTCCAGTCCCAGCTCTGACAAGAAGTCGGGCGGACGAGCGGCGGACCGACCCGTCGGAGATCCGGCTGCGAGCCAAGTCTGGACTGCGTCTCGGGGGTCTCCGCGTCGGTCCTCCGCGCGCGCGCGTCGCGCTCGCGCGCGCGCGCGGCGCTCAGCGCCTGGATCATGCGGGGCGCCTCGTGCTCACCGAAAAGCATCTTGCACGCCGCCTCCATGGGCGTCGCCTCGAACTCCTCCGTCTCCGCGCCTCGATCAACCATAGGCACATCCGCCACCCGCTCGTCTCCCTCGTCCGAAGCGCTTCTCGAGAGGAGGCTCATCTGTCTGTGATGGCGCGGCGCGCGATCGGGCGCGTCGCGCGTCGGCTCGGCGCGCGCGCGCGGGACGCGCACGCGGAAAGTCTGCGGAAGGGTGGGGACGGTCGATGCGCGTCAGCGATCGCGTCCGGCGTGCGTTCGCGGCGCGGCGCGCGTCCCTCTGCGCGTCCCTCTGCGCGCGCGCTTTCTGGGACGCGCTAGACTTGCAGACTGAGCGCTCGGATAAAAAAAAGCGTCGTCGCTTGAGCGTCTTCGGGCGTCAACACGTCGAAAAACCGAAGCGAAACGCAGTCGGGAAAATTTTACTCCACGTTCGCCAATAAAAACCGACCCGAGATCGTCCACCTTGGCGTCTCTTGCGGCTCAGAAAAAGTGCCCACAACCGAAACGGAAAAAGCGCCGAAACGCCCACAACCGAAAGTTGAAGACAGGCACGAAAAGCCCAGAAAAGGGAAAAGCCGAAAGAAACACCGAAACGACCACCGAAACGTCCGAAACGCGAAACGTCCGCGAAAGAGAAAACGCACCTCGTCGCCGGAGAGCTTGTTCACCGCGCACCAGCGCGACTGCGCGCACGCCTCGCCGAACGCGCGCGTCTGCGCGTCGGAGAAGGCGTTCGCGCGCGCCACCGCGCGGTCCACGAGGTCGTCCACGCTCGTGGGCGCCGTCTCGTTTGCGCGCGAGGGGGACTCGACGACATCCCCGAACCCGAAAAAACGCGAAGAAAAAGGCGACGCGCCGGTGGGCGTGCGCGCCTCCTCCTCGAACGAAAACGAGTCCGCGCTTTCGGTGTCGCCGCACTCGCCCACCGAGACGCGCGCGGAGGGCTCGGGGGGCGTGCCCCGGGAAAGCGCGAACCGACGCGCGATCGCGGCGAGGTCCGCGCTCGACGCGGGCGGCGGGCCGTTCACCGCGTCCGCGTGCGAGTGCGCGCGGAACCACGCGTCGAGCGCGGAGACGGGGACGCGCGACCACCCGCCGGAGCTGCGCGTTCGCGAGAGAGGACGCAAAAGTCAGTCAAGTCAGTCTTCGGAAAACGTAAAAAAACGTTTCGCTTTCGTTTCGTCGCGCGAGAAAAAGCAACAACCACCGAAACCGAAGAAGCGCGGCAACGCGAGAAAAAGCGACGACGTCCGATTGGGAGCGCTTCCGCGCACGCACCGCAGCCGCCCGAGCGTCTGTAACACCAGGGGCATGAGCTGATGGTACTCCGAGTCTTTCGCGGCGTTGTTTCTGGGCGGCCGCCGCGCGCGGAGCATGGATAAACCGCTCCCGAGCGAGTAGCTCCGGCACCCGAGACCCGCGGTTTTTTTCTCCGCGCGTCGTCCGTCGATGGCTCGGCGGTGCGATCGCGCGATGCCGGAGGTTCCGGGAAGCCGGTTTACGGAACCCGCGCCGATCGCGGGCACGCGGGGCTCGGGGACCGCGAGAAGACCCAAACGGAGGGCCGCGGAGGTGACCGGAATCACCCGCGGCGCGATGTCCGATGCCTCGCTCAGGCTGCCCTCGTCGCACGTCAGGGACGCGCACGCATCCGGGCCGGACCCCACTTCTCGTGGTCCGCGCATCGGCGAAGGGGCCGGCGATATTTTCAGCTCGCGGTCGTCCTCCGCCACGGGCACCAGCGGCGCGCCCAGCGAGTTCCACCGCCGCAGTTCGGGGGCGGGGTGACCCATCGCGAGGTTTCCAAAGTCGGGTCCCCGCTTCCGACTCGGTTCCTCGCGTCGCGCGGCCGTGCGGAGCGCCAATGCCGGAAGACACGCGCGCGCGATGGGGTCGGGAAAAAGAGCGAAAAAGGCATCGCTTTTAGTGCTCGCTGGCGGGAGATTTTTCCCAGAGCGGTTATTACGTGTTTCTGCTAGGCCGCGCTAGTGGCGTTTTTCGGCACTTTTATGTTCGGGAAAAAGTAGTCCAACTGGCTTGATATTTTGTCCGCTTTTTCATACGTGTCCGATTTCGCATCAAACGCGAGATGCCACTTTCGGAGAAAATTTCATAGGCTATGGGTACGATGAAACCCCGCGATCAAATATTTCGAAGCGCGCGTAGATTCCGAGTTACAGACACTTACCGCCAGAGTGGACCATAGCCTTAAAGGCGTTTCGAAAACCGTTTCTGCCTTCTGTATATAACAAGTCAGTGCGCGAAATTTCTCAAAACCGCCTCACACGTCTCTACGCGCGCTCAGTGAAGAGTTTTTCGCGGGCTCGCGAGTTTTATTCGGTAAAATCGTTTTTGTTCTTCTCGAGAGAAGGAGGAGGCGAGCGGCTGTCGCGGAACCGAAACGCCCGTCGCGTCGCGCGAGATTCGGGGATCACTCCGCGTCGCGCTACGAGACCGCTCGCCCGCGTGGCTCGCGCGCCGATAACCGCGACGGTCCGCCATGTCCCCCGACGCCCCCGCGCCCGCGCCCGACCGCGCGTCCCCGGCCCCGGGAGACGCGCCCGCCCCCCCCGAAGCGCGCGACGACGAAAGATCGAACGAGACGAACAAGACGTCGTCGTCCACGAAGCGGGCGTCGAAGAAGGCGTCACGTTCGTCTCGTCGCGAAAACGCGCGCTCGAAGGCTCGTTCTCGGCACGACCCGTGGGCGCACGTGGATGACCTCGCGGGCACGAAGCACTACGACGTCCTAGGCGTCGCTCGCGACGCGGACGCGAGGACGATCAAGCGCGCGTTCCGGGAAAAGGCTCGGACGCATCATCCCGACAAGGGCGGATCCGCCTCTGTTTTCGCCGCGATTCGCGCCGCGTTCGAGACGCTGAGCGACGCCAAACGACGCGCCGCGTACGATCTGCTCGCGAGTGAGCACGAGTACCGGTACATTCCCGGCGTGACGCAACGCGCGCGCGGCGGCGAGGATGCCATGCTGGATGACCTGCAGCGGCTCGGTTTGTCCCTCGACCCCTCGAAACAGCTCGTCGTTTTGTGCGAGGTGTGCGGCCGGCCGAGCAACAAAAAGTGCTTCGCGTGCGGGGTTTTGTTTTGCGATTTTTGCGCGCGCAAACTCCACTGGAACCCGGAGCGCGGCGTCGGTTTGCACTACCCCGTGGTGAACAAGCCGGGCCATCTGCGACGGAGCCTCGCGGAGAAAGAGATGGAGAAGAAGATCGAGGAGGACGCGCGAGCGCGATTGACGGCCGACCCGAACTACAGGCACGACGCCGAGCTCGCCGAGATTCGGCGGTTCAAAGAACGCGTCGCCGAGCGCGAGAAAATGGCCAACCCTTCCGCCGCCGCTTCAAACGCGTTCGGAACGCCTTCGCGTTTCGCGCGCGTCTTCGACAAGCAGTTGAGCCGCTACTACATGTGGGCGCAGACCGCGCGCAAGGTGTACGTCGCCGTGTACATCCCGACCGGGTACGCGGACAAAGACCTGCGCGTCGAGGTGGCGCCCGACGGTGGATTCGCCGGAGGCGGCGGATTTAATTCGTCGCTCATACACGACGACGACTTTTCAGTCTCTCGCGCGTCGGGGAGCTCCGCTTCGGGCGGGATCGTGCTCGTGCAGCCCGAGGACTCCCCCCCCGTCATCGAGCGCGCGCTCGCGGGCCTCATCGACGCGAGCGCCCCGGTGGAGACGCTCCGCTCGAAGGACGGGCGGCGGTGCGCGCTTTCGTTGACGAAAGCGCGGCCGGGCGAGCAGTGGACGACGCTCTTCGAGGGCGACCCGAGTTTCGCGCGGTGCGCGCGACAGCCGTATACGATCTCGGAGAGCAACGACGAGGTCGTCGTTACGTTCGACTCCTTACCGTTCTGGATCCGGAAGGATGACGTTCATGTCGACGTCACCGATTTGGGCGTGCTCGTGCGCATCGAGAGCGCCGGACTGGAGAACCTGCATAGAACGTTCTGGCGTTCTGACGACGACGACGCCGGCGACGGCGACCGCGCGAGCGGAGACGGGGACGGGGACGGGGACGGGGACGGGGACGGGGACGGAAACGGCGCGGCGAAGAAGAAGAAGAAACACGAGCCTTTCATACTTCCGACGACCGCGGCGTGGTCCCTGGCGAAGGACGAGACGAAGACTCGCGTCTCGAAGACTTCTTCAACGACTTCTTCATCGACGCCGAAACAAACGTCTCGCGTCGACGACGTGTCTCTCGAGCTCGTCGTCGGGAAAAGAGACCCGACGTCTCAGGAGTCGCAGTTCAAGAAGAGCGTCGTGCAGGATAACAGGTTCGATAAACGAACGTGGAACCCCGACCGGATGCTGGGTGCGCGGCTGTTCCGTGAGGACCAGGACGATTTCTTCCTCGAGGATGATCTCGTCGCGCTGGTGTTTTTCGAGACTGGCGAGGCGTACGTCCCGACCAAGCCGTGGGACGACGAACGTCCGAGCCAAGGCTTCGTGGCGCGCGATTCTTCCGAGCTCTCTGAAAACGCGCGCGCCGTGCTGGAACAGCTCATCGCGATGGACGAGGCGGAGGACGGAGACTTTCCCGGGGACGTCCCCGGGGACGTCCCCGGAGAGGCGTGATGACTGCGGAGCGCGATGGGCGCGCGCGGAGAGCGAGGGTTTGGCATTTGGACGCGGCGGGGACGTCGCAGACGACTTCCTTTTTCGGTTCCTGACGGAACGAAGCGATGAACCGGTGTGATTGTTACCTTTTCGTGATTCGTCTCGCGACGTCCGCCCCCTTCTTTCCCGGCGTTCGACACATTGAGTTCGACACAATTCCTCGCGCCCGCCCGTAGCTCCCTTACGAAGAACAGCGGGATGGGCGGCTTGTTCTCGTGCTGCTTCGGCGGCAAGTTCACGGACCTCGAGGCGACCGCCACGGAGTGGGAGATCAAATGCGCGCAGAAGTGGATCAGCGCCGTCATCGGCCCCAACGGATCGAAGATCAACGAGCTCAAGTTCATGACGGGCGCCGAGATTACGATCGACCGCACGACCGCCGACCCGGTGACCATCCGGATCACGGGCGACCCGAAGCAGGTCAAGGCGGCGCGACAGGCGGTGAGCGCGGTGATCAAGGACGCTGAGAACCCCGACTACGAGGGCGCCGCGGGCAAGAAGTTCAGGCAGGAGGCGGACGCGCACGCGCACCGCGCCGAGCGATTGGCCAAAGAGAAGGATGCGTTGTTCGACGCCGGCGATAAAGCGGGCGGTCGCGCGAAGCTGGAGGAGGTCAAGGCGGCGCAGCGTTCGATGCACGAAGCGAACGCGAAGGCGGCGAAGGCCATCTTCGAGAACCGGAACAAGGGCAAGGGGAAGATGTACATGGACTTCCACGGGCTACGAAAGACGGAGGCGATCGATCTTTTAACCACGCGCCTCGCCGAGCTCTCCGGCGCGAAGGGCGACCTCGAGCTCGTTCCCGGCGCGGGGAAACACAGCGGCGGCGGCGGCGCGGTTTTAAAACCCGCGGTGGTTTCTCTTTTAAAGGAGAAGGGCTTAAAGTTCGAGGAGAAAACCGCGGGGTCGCTGCTCGTTAAGCTCGCGTAGGGAGGGACGGAAGGAGAGTAGAGAGTCGCGTGGGTGAAAGCTTCGAGTAGCTCGTCGATAGTTTCGTGACTAGTCTACGGTGGTCTAACTCTAACTGACTCGTCAATCCGCCGCGCGCGGCGCTTTCCTCGAAAAAGTCACGCTTCGTTCTCCCAGAAAAACGCGTCGTCGTCCTCCGCGGCGTCGTCCGCGGCGAGCCAGAAGGACTCCTCCTTTTTGTGACACGGACGTACATCGGAAACGTCCGTCGAGAACGTCCGTCGACCGTCACGCGAGCCGCCTGGGACGGCGTGAGAGACGACGTCCACCTCCTGGTCCAGCCCTAAATAGCAGTCGGACACGAGGTACAAAACAAAAGAGGGCGTTCCAAAGGATCCCCCGCTCGAGGGTGATTGCTCATACGTCAGCCGCACTTTTGTCTCGTCCCCGAAGGATACGCGACGCAGCGCGTGGAGCTCGTTTTGCTCGCGGTCGCCCAGCACGACCCACCAGCCCTCTTGTTTGATCTTCGGGTACAAAGGGCACACCGCGCGCGGCGCGGTCGCGACATCCGCCTTCGCTCGTTCGCCGAACCTCCGCGCGGAAGGTTCGCCGAAAAGCCGACGCAGGCGAACCTCGACGACGATCTCAGACGTTTTCGTTTCAGACACCACGCGCGCGTCGACGTCGATGACGGGCAGACGCGCCGCCACCGCCACCGCGGCGTCCAGGTGCTTCGATACAGTTCGGCCCGTGCTCGTCGCCAACGCGCGACGCGCCGCCTCTTTATCGCGGCGCGCCAGAGATACGAGCTCGGGCAGGGTCCCGACGACGCGTTCGCGTTCGCGTTCGCGTTCGCGTCGTTTCTTTTGAGCCACAGAGCTCTTCGCTTTGGCCGCGGCACACCTGGCGTCCTGCAGAGAAACCCCCGGGAGGACGCACAGGCTGGGGTCCGACGCCCGCCGCCCCTGCATGAGCGCCTGCTGCATGTTCATGAGGCGCAGCGAAACCGCCAGCCACCCCGCGTCGGCGGCGACGTCGATCATCGCCTGAAGCACGCGCACGGCGTTGTCCAGCGCGCCCTTGGCGTCCGTTACGAAATCGCTCGACGGTAAAGGCACGCGGAGCCAGTGCGCCTGGAACAACAACGTGGCTTTGACGTGCGGGTCGTCCAGCCTTCGGGCGTCGACGCCGAAGCCCCCCGCCTTTTGCACTTTCGAAGAAAGGTCGGCGCACAGGAGGTCCTCGTTGTGCCGCACCGGGAGCTCGTCGTACTCCGCCGCGCCCGCGAGAATCTCCACCAGGTCTTGGAAAGAGTTCCTAGAGTTCATAGCGGTCGCGAAGAGAGAAACGGTGCCGTGCTGCAGGTAGTACACCGACGCGACCCTCCCTAGCGTCAGGGGCTCCACGACGTCGTCGTCATCATTTAACGCGACGCATCGCGCGTCGGCCAATTTCAAAAGCGCGTCCTCGACTAAACCGCTGAGGTATTCGTTGACCGACGTGTGGTCGACGCTTCCGAGGTCGTAGTACGACGGATTCTTCACTAACCGTCGGAAGAAATACGTCCACGTGATCCAGTCCACGGCGTCTTGTTTGCTTGTAATCGAACCAGAGACGATCTCCGCGTTTATATGGTCCGGTAAGTTTTCCCTTAAAGCGCTCTCCACCGGGAAAGGTTCGTACAGAAACTTTTTGTAAAACGCTTTTTTGGGTTCGTGGCACATGATCACGCACACCCCGGAGGTGTCAAACTGCGGTCTGCCCGCTCTGCCCATCATCTGCAACGCGTCCGTGATGGGGAAGTCCACGTACCGCCGTTGCTTGCCGTCGTAAAACTCCGTGCCTTTGATCACCACCAAGTGCGCGGGGAGGTTCACGCCCCACGCCAACGTGCTGGTGCACACCAAAACCAAAATCTTACACCGCGCGAAGAGGTCCTCGGCGATTTTTCGGTCGTTCGGCTCTAAACCGGCGTGGTGCATGGCTATTCCGAACTGCAAGCAGTGCTTTAAGTGGGGGTCTTTCGTTTGGTCGACCCACATCTGTGTTTCGGTTTCGTCCATCTTTAAAAACGCGTGTGGCTTTTCATCCGCCACGGCGTGTTGAATTAAATCCAGCGCGGTGAGCCGCGTTTGTCGCCGCGACGACACAAACACCAGACTGGGTTTCATAGGCGAGTGCGTCTGAATCGCCGCGTACGCCGGTTTGTTCATCGACGCCATTCTAGGGCAGTAGAACTTCCCGGGAAAACCCTGGATGTGGCACTCTAAAGGCACGGGTCGGACACTCGGGCGGAAGTTAAATAAACCCTCGCCGTTACTGCCGTCTGAACTTGGTTCGATTCCCAGCCAGTCCGCGAGGTCGCGCGCGTTCGCGAGCGCGGTGGATAAACCCACCACGCGCGTGGGTTCCGATTTCGTCGCGCGCGAGATGTACCGCAGCCGTGAGACGATCGTCTCTAAAATAGGCCCTCGGTCGGCGCCCAGTAAGTGGATCTCGTCGATCACCACCAGCGCCACCTTTTGGACGTACGCGCGGCTCTGCCAGCTCCGCGATATGCCGTCCCACTTCTCGGGGGTGGCGACGATGATATCCGCCGCGAGCAGCGCTCGTAGATCGGGAGTGACGTCGCCGGTGAGCTCGACCAGAGTCTTTCGCAACAAAGGACAAAGCTTTTTGCGCCAGTCCATCACGCGCTCGCGGACGAGCGCTTTCAACGGCGCGATGTACACAACCTTCCGATCAGGAGTGTCGCGGAACACACGTAGCATCGCCAGTTCCGCGGAGACGGTCTTGCCACTCCCCGTCGGCGCGCCCAATAAAACGTTACACTTCGAGTGGTACAACGCGTGAAACGCTTGCGTTTGAATCGCGTTGAAGTGCGTGAACTTGTCTTCGTAAAGCGCCTCGAAGCGCTCGTCGTGAAGCGCCTTCCTCGGGAGCGGCGTCAGGTCCAATAAATCCGTGTGCGGCGGGTGCTTGTCCGGTAACACTAAACCACGCAATTCGAGTTCGTGGAACGTCTCGCATCCGAGCCAGGTTTCGCTCGTCGCCCTCAGGAAATACTGCGGCGGCGCGGGTTCGAAAATCGGAACGGTGAAGGCGACGCGCTGCGCGCCCTCGCCGTGCTGCTTTTTGGTAACGGTGAACGTCTCCGAGTGGTAGACGTGCTCGTTGACCGGGTCCTCGACCCACAAAAGCCACCTCTGCGCGCCGCCGTGGTGCCGGTCGACCCAGGTGAACTCCGGGGTCAAGAGGACCGAGACCCGGAGCACCGAGCGCGTGATCGGCTGAACCGTCGCCTCGAGCGAGAGATGCGGCAACGCCTCGACGCATTTTTTAACCCGCGCGCCGAGGTCGGCGTTGAGGCGGAGCATGGCGCCGATTTCGGAGGCGGACATGTCCCACAGCCGGTCCACGGTGGCTTTTTTGTCCTCCAACTTAAACAACACGTCGGCGCTCAGCGTCCCGGAATCCTGGAACTGCCGCAGCGCGTGCTGGTGCGGCCACACGCGCAGGTCCACGGCTTTGGCGAGCGTCAGCATCGTCTCCGCCAGGCTCGGCCAGCCGCGTCTGAGGCAGAGCTCAAACAGCGCGCGGCATATTCGGCTGGCGTTCTGCGAGATGTACGACCCGTCCGCGACGAGCGAGAACGCCTCGCACCGCACGCGGCTGATGTACACCTGCAGTAGTAAGTTAACCTTACCGACGCGGTCCGCCATCGTCGCCTTGGTGATTTCAATCGGGCACGCGCGCTTTCGATCGGCGCGCAGCGTCTCGAGCTCGGGCATCTCGTCTTCGCGCGGCGCGATGGTTTCGAATTCATCCGCGTGCGCCACCATGTGCAGGATGTCCGGCATTTGCATGTTCGGCGTTAAGTGTTTGTCGAACGTCTCCATGCTCTTGACCTTGATGTAGAAGTGCGACGCGATGCGCCCGCTCTCGGTCTGGTAAAGCTGGCCGGATCGCTCGTCGAAGCGCGCCATCTTGGCGCGATCCAGCGCCCGCGCCGCTTCGCGAATCAACTTGGCTCGGTGTCGTGTAAGTTCGGGGTCGAGTTTCAACTCTTCCCAGCTCAAACCGTACGCCAGCGGGTTCTTCGCCATGCGCGCGTGCAGGTACGAGTACCCCAGCCACCGCGCGCCCTCCTTGACGTTCGTCACGGTGCCGAGCACGAGCTCGGCGTTGAGGTTGTCGCTCAAGTTTTTCACGAATTGCGACTCGATGGGCGTCGCCGCCGTGAGCATACCCAGGTAATGCGCCAATTTTTTGTGCTCCGTCACTATGACGCCCTCGCCTGAGGTATCGAATCCCGGCCTTCCCGCGCGGCCGAAGATCTGCTGCACGTCCAGCACGCCGAGGTCGCGGAACCCGCCTCTCTGCGGGTCGTATAAAGTCGTGCCTTTGATCACCACCAGGTGCGCGGGCAAGTTCACGCCCCACGCCAGAGTCGCCGTGCACACCAACACTTTGATCGCGCCCGCCGCGAACGCGCGTTCCACCAACGAGCGGTCGGCGCGGAGCATGCCCGCGTTGTGGCACCCGAACCCCTTAGCGAAGAGCTCCTTCACCTCTGGGTTCTTGCTCTTGTTCACCTCAGCTTGGAATTTTTTGATCACGGCTCCGTGACCGCCGGCGTCGTCGCCGGAATCGGCGGACGCGTCGGAAGGCGCGCCGAACAGATTCGCCCCGTCGCGGTTCGCCGCGAGCTCGGCGAGTTGTCTCGCCGTCTTCGCCGTGTCTTTCCTGGAGTGCACGAACACCATCGCCTGCTTACCGCTCCGCAACGCGCCGGCGCACTTCTCGTAGGTGATCTCCGCCATCAACGTCGTTCGCTTCACGGCGTTGGTCTCCGTGACCCCCACGAACCGCTGCGTCAGGGGAATCGGTCGGAAACTCTGGTCGAACACGAACAGACCGTTCGCCGTGACCCCCAGGAACGACGCCACGTCCGCGGGATTCGGCAGCGTCGCGGACAAACCCACGATCCGTATCGATCGTTGCGTCGTCTCGACTTGTCGATGCGTCCTCGCCACTAACGTCTCGATCACCGGACCTCGGTCGTCGTTCAGCAAGTGCACCTCGTCGATGATGAGCAGTCGCAGCGTCGCCGCCGCCGAAACCTCGCCGCCCTTGCGCGTTATGACGTCCCACTTCTCGGGAGTCGTGACTAACATGGTGGTCTCGTCCAGCTCCTTCTTCGACAGCTGCGTGTCTCCAGTGAGCTCGCGCACGCTTAAACCGAGCGGCGCGAGCCGCCGCGAAAACGCCGCGGTCACCTCCGCGGCGAGCGCCTTCATCGGCGCGACGTAGACGATTTTGAAATCCTCAGCGTCCTCAAAAAAGTCACCCGTGGTTTCGTCCACGTGTTTTGACACTTCGCGCAAAACGGTCATCATCGCGATGTTTGTTTTGCCCGCGCCCGTCGGCGCGCACACCAACAAGTTTTCGTTGCCTCGGTACGCAGCCTCGTAAATTCGGCTCTGTATGCGGTTCAAACTCTTTATGCCAACAAAAGCCGGCCGCGCCCAGTCGTGGAGCTCGGCGACGGGCACGAACCGCTCGTTTTCACCGATCTTCGCTTGCGACGCGGCGGGGACTCGAACCTCCTCGTACCCTTTGTGCGTCGTTCTTGTCGTGCCCGGTGGTAAAACCTTGCGTCCACCGCCTCGACCGCCCGAGCTCAAACCTCGGAGCGCGGCGAAGATCTCATCCTCCGTCGCGGCGCGTTCCTTTTTTTCATTATCCTCGGCGCGTTCCCAGTCCCCCTCGAAGAGCGCTCCGAACGGAACCCCGGCGGATAAAAGCCACTCCAACAACGGCTCACCCTCGCCTCGCGCTAAACGCCGCCCCACGCTCCGCGCTTCTTTCTTACGGATCTTCTCCAGCTTCTTATCCAGCGCGCTCGTGATGGTCACGGAGGCGCTCGGCGCGCCGGATCCGCCGCCGACTCGGCGATCGACGTTTCGCGCGTCGTCCGCGTCGAAGCCGTCGTCGTCGCCGAAACGACGTCGCGCGGCGGCGATTCGCGTCCGCAGCGCCTCGGCGATGGCGCCTCTTCGTTCGACAACGCCAAAGATCAACTCGACGCCGGAGTCACCGAAAAAGTCGAAGAGCTCGGCGGCGACGGCGTCGTCCGATTTCTCATCCGGCGAAGCCAACGCGAGGCGCGCGACGGTCTGCGCCGCGAGTTCCCAGTGGTCTTTTCCGGAAATCTCCAGGCACCGAGCCTTGAGCCACGCTAAACGCTCGGTCGCGGCGGAGGCGGCGGTGGAGGCGGGTTCTTTTTGCGTGTCTTCCGCGCCTCTCTCGTTCTCGCGTCTCGCGGCGGCGATCGAAGCCGCGCGCGTTGTCTCGTGAGAGGCGGCTTCCGCGAGCGACGCGCGCATCGCCGACGCCGCGAAATCGCCCGCGTTTTTTTTTGTTTCTGTTTCGAGGAGTCTTTTTTTGTCGTCTTCGTTCGACGATTTCGACGCCTCCGCCGCTCCGGACCCATCCGGAACGGCAGCACGAGTGTCGGAGAAGAGACGCGTCCCGGGCGCGTGAAACGTGACATCCGCGCCGTACTCTAAATCGTCGACGCATAGGACGTCGTCGACACGTGAGGCCGAAAGGTTTAATGGCGAGTCGCCGTTTAAGGTATCGCCGCGGCGGCGTTTAATCGCCGCGAGCTTTACCGCTCGTTCGCGGAACGCGCCGAATTTGGACGCGTCAATCACACCGAGCGCTCGTCGTAACGTCTCGAGCTCTTTCGTTTGACACTCACGCTGGAAGACGTCCGTCTTTCGCGTCACGAAATTAGGGTCGCGCGCGTACGCCGCCTCGTCGCGACGCGCGGCGATGGCGTCGTCGTGTCGTAAGACGTCGTCGCCGATCGCCGTAAACGCTTCAAGCGCGACGTCCCCGAGGTGATCCGGCAGAAACGTGTCCCCTCCCGTGATCTCCACGACGCTCTTCAAGAATAAATCCAGAGCTTCTTTCACGTTCTTTGGAGGCATGTCAGGGTCCTCGCCGGCGACGCAGACCAGCCGCGCGAGTCGCGCGAGGCCGCTCGATTTCGATTTCGAGCGAGACTCGCGAGAGATGTCTGAAAGATGCCGACGCGGACGATGCCCGGAGCCTCCGCGGTCGCCTCCCGTGAAGGAGGAGGATCCCGACACAGAGGAGGACCCGCCGGCCGACCCCGAAGACCGGCCCGCGGACCCGCTCGCGCCGCCGACGTTCAGCAGCGCGAGCCTCGCGTGCGTCTCGCGGTCCACGTCCACGCCCGACCGCGCCTCTCGCGACGCGGAGGTGCCGAACGTCCGCAGGAAGGTGGACAAGCGAGGCGTGGGGGGCGCGCGCGTGCCGCTGCCCCCGCCATCGCTCCCGCCGCCGCCGCCGGCGCCCATCGAGGCTCCCCGCGCGTCCGAAACGAGCCGCGCGGATCCGGCTCCGGGGCTCGGGTCCGGCGCCCCGCGCGTCGAGTTGAGATCCGACGCGTCCAGGGTTCAGGGTTCAGGCTGCTTTTTTCTCGTTCGCCGCGACTGACGACTGAGTTCTCGGATCGCGAGTCGGCTGCCGCCCGGCCGAAATCGGACGAGCTGATGACGAATCGCGGTGACAGCGAAACAGTTATTCCCACCTTCGAAGGCGAGGATTCGACACGAAGCCTCCAACCGGGCCACCGCCCGCCACTCTCCGAGCCGCGGCGCACGCCCCCCCGGACCACCGCGCACGCCCGTTTCCACGCGGCACGCGCGCGAGTCGTTCGCACGCGAGCGTCGTTTGTTACCCCCGGGACCGAGCCCTCGAGGGCGAATCGAATCCCCCCGATCGCGTGAATTGCCCCGAGGCAACAACCGCGCGCGATGCCCGTCAAGGGTCGCAACGCCAAGCCGGACGCCGCGGAGGACGCCGCCGACAAGGCGCTCGAGGCGTCCGCGAAGACCCTGAAGCACGGCGCCGAGGTGGCCTCGGAGGTCTCCTCCAAAGCCGAGGGGCTCCTGTCCAGGGTGGCCTCCGGCGCGAAAGCCGCTGCGACCGCGGTGGCGCGCGAGGTGCTGATGGTGGATGACACGCCCAAGAAAAGCAACAACCCGTTCAGGAAGGGCGACTCTCCCGGTCCCGCCGCGGCTTCCACTTCCCCCGCGGGCTCGCCCCGCGCGTCTCTCGACCGCAACCGCTCCGCGCGCGTCATGTCCCCCGAGGAGAAGGCGGCGGCGGCGGCGGCGGCGGCGGCGGCGGCGTCGGCGTCGGCTTCCGAGTTCGAGGAGCTCATGTCCGATCGCCTGCCCGACATCAACACCAAGCTCGACTTCGACGAGGCCAAGGCGGAGTGGAAGCGAGCCGCCGTGACGGACATCAACGGGCAGTACATCTCGGTGTGCGGTTCCGGGTACGAGGATCTGGAACCGCTCGGACCGGGCATCGGTCTGTGGTTCCGCACGCTCAAGAGCCTCGCGCTGTACTTCTTCCTCATGACGCTGCTCATGGCGTTTGTGATTTACAACGCCGTGTACTTGTACTACAACGAGGACTCGGACATGGACGAGGACACCATGGAAGTGTTGGCGCGCGTCACGACGGGCGTCGTCGCGACGACGTCGCAAGATAAGACCGTGCAGGGCTGGGACATGCGTCTGGTGATGCTCGTCATCTCGTGTTTGGACGTATTCGCGATCCTGTGCTTCCTCATCATGATCGCGCATCTGAAACGACGCCAGGACGCGTACGTGGAAGAGAACGACGACGCCGTGGTGTCGTTGCCGGACTACTCCGTGGTGGTCTGGGGCATCCCCAAGGACGCGGACGAGGACTCGCTCATCGAACATTTCTCGCAATTCGGCGAGTTAGCGGACTGCGTCGTCGTCCGGGATCTCGGCAAGGTGATGGGCCCTAGGATCAGGCGCGCCGGTCAACTGGACGTCCTGAAGAACATGAAGATTCAAGCCGCGGCGTTTGAGATCAAGAAGCAGAAAAGAGCGCTGAAGGTGCAGCTCAAGCGCATCGATCGACAGAAGAAGCGCGTGGAGAAGACGAACGTTAAAATCGAGAAGAAACTCGACGAGGGTTTTGACACGGTGTGCGCGTTCATGACGTTCGAGGAACCCGAGGGCCGCGCCGCGTGCGTCGACGCGTTCAACGAGCAGTGGTCCTGCTGCCACAAACAGGAGCTGCTGTATCGCGGGAAGCACAAGTTGCGCATTAAACCCGCGCCCGAGGCGTCGGACATCTTGTGGGAGAACGTGCTTCGCAAAAACGCGTGCGCGCAGCTCACGCGCAAGTTCATCTCGTTCCTGGTGATATTAGTGCTGTGCGCCGCCGCGGTGGGCGTGCTGGTGTACGCCAAGGACGCCGCCAGCAACGCCCCTCCGGCGGTTTCGTGCGCCACGGTGGAACCTTCCGACTTGGACCCCGCGCCCGCTTTACACTGCTCCGCCATCTGGGATCTGGCGGGCGAGGACGCGTACAACGACCCCACGTCTCAGGCGCGGCTCGCGATCGACAAGTTCGTGGACAACGTGGCGTTGGACGCGTGCGCCAACTACATCTCCGGCGCGGAGTGGATCTTGCCCATGGACGCGTACGGCGCGGACGGATTCGCGGCGGCGCAAAACGACGCGCTTCCCGCGACGACCGAGCCGTGGCTCGGGGGTTTCATGTCGGAGTCCTACGCGGACGAGTGCGCGGCGCTGACGTGCAAGAAGTGCTACTGCGTCTCGTCCGTGGACGTTACGTCAATGATCATGGACTACTTCGCGGGTTCGTCCGCGGACTCCGCGAACTTCTGCAAGGAGATCTACGACCAGATGGCGCTCGAAACGTCGGTGTTACTGGGCACGATCGTGATGACCACGCTGACGAACATGATCCTCATGTCGAGCGCGCAGGTGTTTTCCAAGTTTGAGCGCCACAAGACCATAAGCGCCACGGAGACCAACTGCGCTAAGTACACGTTCGCGGCGCTCCTGGTGAACCAGGCGATCGTGCCTGTGGTGATCTACTCGTACATCGAAGCGTTGGAGGGGTTCCCCGTGCTGTTCCAGGGGCAGTACGGCGATTTGGAAACCGCGTGGTACAACAAGGTGATGGTCACCATCATCAGTACCGCCATCGTGAACATCGTGGCGTTTCCGTTAGGCGCGGCGCTGCCCAACATCGCCGCCGCGGTCTCGCGTTTCGTGTTCGGGTGCTGCGCGCCGTCGCAGAAGAAGCTCAACGAGATTTACACGCCCGCGGAGTTCTCGCTCGCGAAGCGATACGGACAGATGCTGTGCGGTTTGTTCTACTCCATCATCTTCCTGTGCGCGGCGCCGCCGCTCGCGCCGGCGGCGGCGGTGCTCTTCTTCGCCATGTACCTCACGGACAAGTGGCTGCTTTTGAAATTCTCCAAAAGACCGCCGATGTACGACCACAAGCTGAACGCTTTTTTCCTGAAAACCGCGCCGTACGCGGCGTGGACGCACCTCGCGCTGGCGTGCTGGGCGTTCGGGTACTACGAGATCCCCTCGTTCATCGTCGACCCGGGCGGGTTAGCGGGCAAAGTCGGCGTCGACGCGAGCGCGGTTACGGCCGCGACGGGCGACGGCGGCGACGTCGACCTCTCCGGGAAACCCGCGCAGTTTGACTTCATGGCTCGTTTAGTGCGCGCGAACGCGCTTGTGCCCTTCGTGATGTTCCTCATCGTCACCGTCGCGCTGTTCTTCGCCGGTTTGGTGGAGAACATCGCGAGCGTGTTCGGCAACGCGTGCGTCGGGGAAGAAAAGGTGGACGAGGTACCTCCGTTTTCCGATCTCATCTTCGCGGGCGATGTACGCTACGACGAGCCGACGAAGGAGGGCGAGTTGAACAACAAGCTCTCCGGGTTGCGGTCGTACCGCCTGGAGGATAACCCGGAGTACATGAAGCTGTTCCCGGAGGTGCTCAGCGCGGACGGCACGGGGGGGACGCGCGAGCGACCCGCGACGCCCGCGAACAAGGCGCCAAAGGCGCAGAACATGGTCTGAGATTCCAGACGTTCCGAGACGAGCAAGAAGACGTTCCGAGACGAGAGAAGCGTATAAAGCGAGAAGCGCGCGCGATTGGTATGCTTATGTATGAAAGCGAAAGGACACGTTTTGCAAAATTCTCGACGTCGCGCGTTTCACGAAACGTCCCTCCTTCTTTCGAACGCCCTACTCGAACTCCTCGCTGAGCACCTGTTGGAACGAGAAGGGCGCGAACTTGTACCCGTCGCCGCGGTAGAACTTGTTCTGGTACTCCACCCAGTGTAAGCGCAGCGCGTGCAGGAACGCCGAGAGGCTCTCCATGCCCATCAGCACGCCCACCGTGGCGCACGCCCACACGGCGAAGGCGACGGCGATGAGCGCGGGCGACTGCGTCGCGACTCCGCCCATGAACACGCGGTCCCAGAACACCGCCGAGAGCTGCGCGTGCGCCAGCGACAGAGCCCACAGCCGCAGGTACGACGCCGTGTTCGAAACCGCGCCGAGCACGAACTCGATCGTGTGGATGAGCTGGTGCACGACGGCGTCGCCGTAATCAAACGACGCGCCGGCGCCGGCGCCGCCGCCTTCGTCGTCGCTCGCGTCCTCGTTCTCCCCCAGCACCGCGTACGCCCCCCCCCTGCCCAGGCGCGCCTCGTGCCTCTTCTTCAGGTAGTACGGCTTGGGGAAGAGCATCACCGGCACGGACGCGAACGCCGCCAGCACCAGCAGCACCTGGAACGCGCCCTGCCCCGGGAACAAAACGTTCTCCGGGCAGCCCGGCTTCCCGTCCTCGCCCTCGCCCGCGCAGTCCGCGTTGCCCGGGGAGAGGAACATGTAGATCATGACGTGGTACAGGTCCGCGGTGGCGCCTTTCGTGACCCACTTGGCGACGATCAAAACGCTGAGGTACCCGAACAGAGACCCGAGGAACACCACCTGCGGCACGAACTCGCACCAGATCGACAGCCAGTCTTTTTCGTGCAAAAAGTTGAGCAGGCTCATGAAGATCCCGAGCGTCATCTGCGTCATGCCCATCAGGATGGACATCTTCATCTTCAGCGAGTTGACGAACA
>ENA-OUOG01002483-OUOG01002483.1-marine-metagenome-genome-assembly--contig:-NODE-2483-length-19037-cov-37.689399_pt1 | contig 19037 bp, 14 predicted proteins | sample MGYA00248635_ERZ508505 | MGnify/ENA primary metagenome ERZ508505 (study PRJEB26176, sample SAMN06267871) | marine metagenome | isolation source: Saanich Inlet, British Columbia, Canada | place: Pacific...
TTCTGCTTCTGCTTCTGCTTCTGCTTCTGCTTCTGCTTCTGCTTCTGCTTCTGCTTCTGCTTCTGCTTCTGCTTCTGTTTCTTCCTCGGCGTCCTCGTCGACAGCGAGCTGATCAAGCACGTTATCCACCTCATCAAGATCCACTCGCAGTGGTTCCGAGACCTCACCGTTTGCCGAGACCGAGACAGCGAATCCGGGAAGATTGATACTCTGGGCGCAGCTCTCTGGAGCATTGACCACGGGGGAGCCAGACATTCTGAGATCACCATCGGGGCCGATTTCAAATGCAGCGTTTCCTCCGCCACCGCCAGACACACAGTCGGCGGATAATGACATGACATCGACGGCCCCCGACAACAAAATAATGCTGGACTGATCCGGTTGTACGTTACCGATAACCTCAGTACCCCGGACCGCCACGACCACATCACCGACCTTGACCTTCATGTTGTTCGGGTTTTTCTTGGCGATCTTACCCGACACGAACCGAAAGGCGCCCTTACCGATACTCGCAGCAACCCGGCCTGATTTATCTTTCGGGGTGTACACAAACTCATCGATCGTGATCTCGGCGTTCTCACCGACACTGAAGGTGGACTGATCTCTCAGGAGGACCTGAAGCCGCGCACCGGCCTGGGTGATTACCGTGTCGTTGAGAAAGACCGGCTGGGATGCCTCCGCGGCCAGTTCCTGGTCGTCACGCACAATCGTGACGTTACCCTTGACCGCGGCAATGACGCCGGACTGTGGCGCGGCCGCCGCCTGATGAGCGAGACCGATAAGTACGATGCAAATAAGGACTCGAATGACCATCAGAACCTCAGCTTCACACCCAGCGAATACTCACTCGATTCCTTGGCGTAGTTGGGAATATTCGAATCAGCATCCCGCCAGACAAAACGAAAGCTCGGCTCAAGCGCGACCCCTTGCCAGAAGTTCTCAACAGTGCAGGCACCCCCGTATGTCCAATTGGTTTGGGTGACCCGCTTTGGCTTCGTACTGACAAAGGTGTTCGCTGCCTTTGCTTGGACCCATGACCGGTCTGCCGACAGGGTATTTGAACAATTATCGAATTTGTAGTTCAAAGCCATCGCCAGCGACTCTAAATCATTCGAGACCGATCGGTCCTTGGCGTTTGTATCGGACCACTTCCCGGTCACCGACCAACCGACCTGTTTAACTTGCCCTACCAGTGACAGGCCTATCACCACGGTCTCGCTCGAGTTGTTGGTATTGTTAGTGACACCCTCGAACTCTTGGTACATATTTTTCGAGTAGGCGACGTTACTGCCAACCACTAAGTTTTCGGTTAGTCCGGTCATCAGGCTCGCCGCCAGGCTCGCGAAGTTCGCATATGGCTGTCCATCTACCCGGGCCTGGATCGCACTGATCGACGAATCAATGATGGTTCCGTCGTCGATTTCTTTCATCGACGCCGAGCCGCCAACGGTGGATGTTCGAGACAGGTCCTCGTGATCGCTCTCGCGCCCTGATCCAAATCCCGTCACTGTGATAATCGTCGGTGTTTCATAGGGCAACTGGTACGACACTGAGCTGTCGAAACTGAGCTCATTAAACGAGACACTGAGATCCGGTTGTCCTGATTGAAGCGATAAGTCTCGGAACAACACCGTGCCGGTCGCGGTGCGGCCCAGCGCGTTATTTGAAACACCCGCGGTCAGACCGACCGAGTGACGCCAGGTAATGGGGCTCAATACGTCCTCAATTTGAGACACGTAGCTGAGCGCCTTCTCACGCATCTCAGGCGCCAAGCCCTCATCAGCGAGCAGCTTGTTCAGAATATTCCGGGCCTCAGGAAGCTTACCCAGCTTGATCTGCGTCTCCGCCATCAAAATTTTTGCAAACTTCGACTCTGGATCCACTAGCAGAATCCGCTCGAGTGTGACCTCGGCTCCCTCGAGGTCACCCGACGCCACCTGTTCCTTGAAGTACTCGAGGTTGAGATTCAGGTTGGTCGGGTCGTTAAAAATCTGCTCAGCTAGATAGTCGAGCTGGGTGTCAAAATCCTCACGCGACAGCGTATCGGCGACTTGAATGTCTACCGGCTCGCTGGCCGTTTCTGGCAGCACCTCACGCGGCCGCTTGAGACCCTTGACCACCCTAAAATCCTCGGTCGGCTGCTTTGGTCGAAGGAGCGCAAGAGTTAGGCGGTGGTCATTGGCCAAGGCGGGCTCGTTTGTTTCATCGAGGAGCGAGATTAACTCTGACCGAATTTCTGTATCGCTTGGATTGCGGTCAAGAATCCGCTTAGCGATCAGCGCCGACAGACTCAGATCCTCGACAGATCTTTTCGCCAAGAAATCTTTCCTAACCTTGGCGTAATCTATCTTTTCGTTGGCTCGGTTTTGTGAAACCAAGCTCGAATACAGTTGGATCTGATAGTACGCAGACAACGTGTCTAGGGCTCTGAGGGCATCCGACTGCAGCGCTTGGTCTGCCGTAAGAATCTGGTCGATGAGCAGGTGCCTGGCGCTCTGTGCGATCAATGTCGCTGACAGCTGCGATTGCTCAACTGGCTGGTATCGCCGTGACTCAGATTCATCTAGAAGGGTTTGTACAACGACATGATCGATACGCGACCACGAATCTTCCGCACGTTTATTTGCAGCCATCAGCCCCCAAACAACGGACCCCGAGAGACGAGCGTTGCGGTCAAGTATGACCTGAAGCAGTTTTTCGTTGCCGATGGTCTCTTTTGGCAGCTCGTCGATTCTATTTAACTCACGGGCGAGAAACGCGGCCTGAGGCTCAGTGAGCGCGGACGATGTTTCGGCAATGGTAACAGTCGACATCAGAGCAGCGGTAACTCCGGACCAGAAAACTCGCCTGGACTGAGACACACAAGACTTGAAGAGCACGCCGATCAAACCACCCATTTATCAGTTCGCCAACATCGTATCACTAAAGTTGGATTTTAATGGAATTATCAATTAGATAAGAAGTTTATTTCTTTTGTATGGGCCACCTCAAGATCGAGACTGTGTCTCAAAAATCAAAAGCTACAACGCTCTGAATAGAAAAATAAAAAAGCTCGGAACACTGAGTGTCCGAGCTTCTCGATCGATAACTGCGGGTTAGTATTGAGACCAGCGACGCTCGACCGTCAGACCATAGCTATTGGCCTTCACATCATAGGTGGGGTTGTTTGAATCAGTCTGACTGTTCTTGTAGCCGAACGTGAAGCTCCAGTCTTTGAGAGGTTCATAGAACACATCACCAGACACCGTATAGTTGGCAGTGAGTGTCGTGCTTGTATCTTCTCTTTTATAGTTCTGGAAACTGTATTTGTTGTCTTTGGAGGAACTCGAATACTTCAGAGTGGTTCGATGTCCAGCCTTCCAAATCGTAATTAAAGTACATGAGGCACCGAAATCGGTCCGTCAGCTCACATCGAATACAGTCACAACATGCAGAAGTCGAGTTTAGTGGAATATAATCAAGACTTTGATGCATGGACGGTATCAATAAACTGGGCCATTTAAATCAATAGTTCCTAAGCCAAGTCGCCCCAGAAAATTTCTAACACCGCATTGAAATGTCACGGATCTCGATCAATTTCATTGCGTGAAGAGCTTTAAGGCATCTCACAAAATTCGCGAATAAAGGAAATATCGACTGGGATATCCTCAGATGACAGTGTCACAGACGGATCACTTGCCATACCGCCAAACTCTGCATAATAGCCATTGACGTTATATTGTCTGGCCGTGGCATCGTTCGAATTTGTTCGTTCATTGGGCAAATCATTCCAAAGACCCATCCCATATTGATCACCGGTGATTTGCAAGTAATCTTCATCATTGGAATTATCTGGCTGCACAAAATGATCAAGACAACTCCCGTCACTCGATCCGCCGCCATTGCCAGAACTTGTTGTGCCATTATTTGTAGCACCGGGCCAGTTTTGAAAAATTGTTGCCTGAGTACAGGAGGCACCGGGGCGTGTGTAACAAAAATTCTTGTTGTTGTCGGGAAATGGGTCCCATGACTCAACCAATCCTGATGGAGTTGGATACTTAGGATACCCAGAAACAGACGACGGAAGGCTACTCGGTACCGCGCCACAAGTCGTTACAGTGGAATCTGTATTATTCGAATCGACGTAAACAAAACGTGTTGTCCCGTAGGTTTTATTTCCGCCTGAAGCGGAGAGATGTCGCGTGAAGATTACGCCATCTTCGGGTCCACCTCTCCACTTCCATTCACCCTCGTTATCTGCGTCAGATCCGCCAATCCAACCCGCAAGCGGACTCCCATCATCCTGAATAAATCGCGAAAAGATAAAATCGTTTTCTTCGCGAGACGTAATTGTCGCGAGATACCCTTGTAATCCACAATAAGTCGAGCCTTCTGCCGCAGTCTCCGACTCAGTCCAGTCGATTGGATCACTATCATTTTCATTCGGAATGAACTTGTAGAAGTGTGGTGCTTCTGTACCGTTCTCGTCGTTAGTTAATGTTCGAGGCGGGTAATATGCAAGCGCATCACCAATAGCAAATGTAATTTGTCGTGTTCGCTGATACTGGGCACTATTTGCAGCAGATTCGTCTTGTTGATCGGAGATCCTGTAACGTACAAGTTTCAGAATTTCCGCCCAACGTGCATCTGACACTGATTGTGATGAATAAATCGAAAGCGTTCCTGTTTTACTGTTAAAAACAGCCCGAGATCCATCAGGCATTAAATCGATGTCGCGATAAATATAGAACTTTGACCACTCGGTCGTACCACCTGCTGAGGTATCTCGTCTGCAGGCAAAGATTGACTCATCGGTCGCAATAGTAACGGTACTGAGATCACCTGTTGGACAGTTGGGAAAATCTGCTGTTGAGGAGGTCAGATCACAGTCCCCACCATTGTTATTGCAACTTAAGTTATCGTTATTGATGTAATCATCGATCGCAAAATACAGCTGATCCGCAGACGGGTTATGGTTGTATGTAATTGTGACAGTTGCCTTGGACAGGTCGCAGTCAGAGCCTTGTGTTGCCGTAAAACTCAAACTTTCAGGAGCAAGCTGACAAAACTGATTATCTTGGAAACGTCGCGCCAACTTGAGTTGCGAGCCAGTTGATAATCCGCTCTCATCTTTGTACTCACTAGACACCCTCAACTGATACCTTGGTGATTCGTCTGATCCACTGACTCGATCGAAAAACACGTTGTCGCCGTTTGCATCGATCCCTGGGTAAAATTTGTAGTCTGTTAATCGATCCCAACGACCTGCACCCTCAGGATCAACTGCAATTGAGTTCGAGTAGGTTCCGCCACTATAGGATGATGAACCACTGTCGTTGGTCAAACAGTAATTGGATAACTGACCATCACTCGCAGTTGACCGACTTAACGTGATTCCCGGTTTGGTTTGAAATAGCGCCCAAGGCGTTTTCTCCCATGCTTCGTGATCGGCACCGCTTACGGAAGGATCAAATGGTTCTCGAGCAAACATAATCGCCCGACCTCGCTCATTTGGTATAATCGAGTCAGTGAAGAAATCTTCGTAGTTATCCTCAAGAGCTAAACCGCACAATCGAACGGAAGCACCCGAGTTTGAACCGCAATTGATAGATGGTTCCGATTTGATCACGATATCGGAACTGGTATCCGTATCCGCATCGTGAGTTTGACCAAAAATTTCTGAATCCCAATCGAAATCACGCTTGTGCATCGAAATCTCAAAATCTGCCTCGCCGGCAGTAAAAACCCGGTTATAAAGCCCTACGATCTCACCATCACTTTTCGCTTCATTGAAAACTTGGACAGGGCCCAGAGAACCCTTCAGGCTCGGATATGATTGAGAATCTGGACGCCTCTCACGGAACCAAAATGCACCGCCGAAACCATCCTCAAACAACGAACCATGATTAAAAGCGGAAGAGTAATCGCTCAAGAGCGAAAGCGGCGATCCGTTAATAAATACTTTCACCGAATCCATATGATCATCGTCATCATCAGTGCCATTTGAGAATGTATACGTACTGCCATTATCGGCAGCAGGGCTGATCACAAACGCCATATGTGTCCAGGTACCCTCGGCACCAACCGTATCGGTCACATGCGTGAAGCATTCATAGTAAACGGCGGACCGATCGCCATCAGAGTCCCAATACTTAAGACTCAACTGGATTTTGTTTGAACCCGAACAATTCGCGTCAGTTGCGTCTGGACTACCATTCAATGTCACCGTTAAAAGACGCTCTTCATAACCATTATTCGATGTGTAGGTTGAGAGATCGTCATGCCCCATAACAAATAACGTACATCCATACTGCGCTGTGCATCCGGTATCTTTAAACCAAAATGCGACTGTCATATCTTGGGCATCATCAATCGCACCCGGGAACTGAGCCTCGATATGACCATCCCCAAGATCGCAGCCCCATACGTTGAAATTCGTGATGTCTCTAAACACAAGACACGCTCTGTCACGGTTTCCATCCGCGTCAGAATCTGTGCCAAAGTCATTGCACTGCAATTCCTGTGACGTGTAGACATTACATACGTCCCCACTCTTCTCGCCTGTGATTGTAGTATTCGCAAGTAATTGAACGAGATCAGCGTCCGCCTCACCCTGCTGAATCAACTCAATATTATTGGCCTGTTCTCGGAAAACACTGAATAACTGGAGGGCTCCAAATGCCACTAATCCAAATATCGCCAACGACATCATCAATTCAACAAGAGAAAACCCTTTCAAATGGGGATTTCGTCTATTCGACGAGAATGTGTTAATCATCATCGAATATCCCGGGATTAGGACATGTTTTTGCTGTTTGAACCTTCAAAATAATTGAATCCCTCGCATACTGCTTCAGCGTGTTATCTGCACTAGTATGATCAGCGAGCGAACTGGTATCACTTAGATCACCAGAATTAGGAACATAACCGGCCAAATTCAACAAAGTAGTGATGTTTGTTGCGCTAGTAGGTGGAGTCCCAGTAACACCATTAGTTTGCGCATTTGGGTCCATCTCTGGATGAATCCAAATGTCACGCCAGGCATTGGGATCTGTGTTTGCAGCCAACGAGCAATTGGCGGTCCTTTTTTGGCGGACACGCCATTTATTTAAGTTTTGCCAAAAATCGAGCGTTAAGGTCGGGTTAGACAAGCCAACACCAACGTTATATGAATCAAGGCTATTATTTGCCGAGCCAACCGGCAAGCCCATGGCTAAACCGTCGTGAGCTCCTCCCCACGCAGGATATCCAGAGAATTGGTTTCCCGTGTAAGTGTCATAACTGGGATATTCAGTCGTGTCATCTCGAACAATTAATGGATAATTCGTACCCCCGTTTTCGATATTTCGAAATGTCCACTTCGCCCTACATAGATTATTCGCCTGCCAACTATTATCCGGCCCTGCTGGCTGACCTGTATCAGCGATCATTTGGTTGTAATAAACAGCAGAATAGTCCGTATCGAAATATCGTGGACTACCCAACCCTCTTACAATTTGCTCCCAACGTGACGGAGGGTGTGCTCCAGTGCCACAATCATTGTTGTCCTCATAATTTCCGCCGTTTAATTTCCAATGAGAGTCGAAATGCGTCATGAAGGTGTACTTATTATTACCATTCAAAGGGCTTCCCGTTTTTTCATAGATATAAACAACAACCGAATCTGCGGCGGATATCACCTGCTGCTTCGTTGATGCGCTGCATGTGATATTTGACCCAGCAGGTTTCACGCATTGATTGTTGGGAAGGTTTAATCCATAAAAGTCTTCCGGTGTTTCTGTACCCACCACCGTAATTGTCGTTAATTCAATCGGTGCCGGAATTGCACCATCCCCCAACCTAAGCCCATCGTTATCAGATGTATCTAATTGTCCAATCTCAAAGTTTACGGCTGTTGATCCTTCGGCCTCACACCCGCACTCCGGATATACTTCCAAATTGACGTGAGCAAAAGCCTTCTCAGCGCCGCTGCCTGTCACCTCTTTTAAATCCTCGCCTTCAATCCCAAGACTGAATTTTAGGCGCTGATCATCAAACGAGGTCGGGTCACCAACATATTTCAGATATTTGAGAGCTTCGTTGACTTCGGACACCAGCCCCGTCAACTGAACCGCCAAGTTATCGCTGGCTAGCGCATCTGATAAAACGACTGATGCTGCTGATTCCAGATAAATTCGTCCACGCCCTGCTTGATCAAGCGCGCCATCGATGACATCCACACGAACAGTCACTTCACCCGACCCGACGTCACCCTCTTGGACATAGATTTTTCCACTCTTGTTCACTAACCGAGCATTTGTTGCACTCGACAACGTTGATGAATCAGATTGCTGAACGGGAATGACCGGTGAAATACCTTGGGTGAAATCATCATTCTCATAATCAGAAAAATAATCACCCGCCTGTACAAGTGTGACGTCACTCCCTCCCGCGGAAGAGAAGGGTTCAATGAAATAAGCTAGCGGCGTATTTGTCGAAAGCGTGCTAGAGATAGGCATAAACATCATCCCAACACCTGCCTGTAAATTCGGACAATTTCCCGTATCGACAATCAGTTGGTCAGCATCGACATCAACTGCGGTAATTTCACACAATTGATCTGATGACGTTGTTCCTACGCTAGGAAATGGTTCGCTATTGGTTGGTAGCGCGGTCATTACTCCAAACGCTGATGAAGAGTTGTCCACCAAAGATTTAAGGCTTGATAACTTAGTCTTAGAACACGATTCTCCAGAAGACAAACTCAATGTCGTACCAGCGATATCAAATTGGCATGCAAATCCGGCAATCTGCGCAAACCTTGGAAACACGACTTCAGTCAGAGTGTCTGTTGGCAAACAATTCTCAGTGTCGTCAATGGAGCAATCATTAGGGGAATCATCTACACAGAGATTTAACTGAAGCGGCGAACTCGTGGTATCAAACGAGCATATGGTCACAATGTAGTTGGCACCCTCAACATACACAGGAGCTGGTCGCCCAGATACATTGAACATGTCCAGGAAGCCTAGGGCGCTTGAGGTTAATCCATCACACTCATCAAGTTCGATTACTCCAAGATCCGAACTACTGACAGAACCAACGCAGTTAATGTTGTTACCTTCGCGCCGCGACGTCTCAGGATCAAATAACGGCACTAACACGACAGAGCTCGCATAGGAGCGGTTTTCCGATTGATAAATTCGGTTCCAAATATCCAATTCGTCATCGATAAATCTGACATAAGCAGAATCGCCGGCCGCACCTTCAAGATTGATTTCAGCTTTCGCTCTACTCTGATCAAACACCTGTTTTTGATAAAAACTAAACGCAGCCAATCCACCGGCAGCAATGACAGTAATCACAGCTCCTGCAATTAATAGCTCGAGTATCGAAAAACCTGGCTTGAGCTTCATAAAATCCTAATTGCTTCACCCTTCCTATCGGTGAATACTAACGCTATGAACGAAACCGCACCATCACACCATGGGCAATGGAACAAAAAAGGTTCTGCCCTACTTATTGCTGTATTCCTAGCTGCGGCTACGTCTTTTATGATCGCGCGCCTCACCGAAGTGTCAGTAGACGCAAGCAACCGTAAAATCTCAAAGGGAACTGAAAGTAAGGCAATCCTCCAATCACGAGAGATCGCAGAAATCGCCTCCTATGCAGTCCGTTTTTCAGGAGGAATACCGGATACTTGGCGCAATCTGCAGGAGATGATTGATTCTGACCCGGTTTTGACGACTTCATCGAATGAAGTTCTCATCAATAACTGTTTAAGAAGAAATGGAAGCTTATCCGAACCAATTAATTGGTCATCCGTTAGTTTGAATCCGAAAGTCGGAGAAATCAGCCAAGGAAAACCAAAGCGTGATCTCAATAACTTCAAAGCAATACCATTTCCTGGCGCTGGAATTGGCATTATTGGAGAGCATGAGATACCAAGCGGCAACGATGCCGGCTACCGAAAGACGCTGACCGCATTTGGTTGTGGCCAATCAAATCAACAGCTCGCTTCAACTGCAATTCGCATGGTCAAATATCGCGGTCAGTTGATCACTGCCGAGTTCAGAGAAGAATAAAACTAGGATGTCATTCGGACCATACCATCAGTGACACCCACGTCTCACCCAGAACTAACCGAACCATTCACATGATGTTTAAGTGAGTGAAGGCTGTCATCTAATCGTTGTCGGTCAGCAAGCTCTGACTGATACGCAAGCCAATGGGCCAAAAATTCTCTCCGTTCCGCTAACAATAAGTCGCTTTCTTCATCCCCAGGCAACATCCCTGCCGATCGAACCAATCCGATTTTCTGAATCAATCGATCATATTGTTTGAGATACGGATCAATTGATTTCGATTTTCTACATTTCCAAATTAACCAGAAAAGGCCCAGAACAAGTACACAAATTCCCAAGACCCAAATCAATCGATCCATCATCCAACGATACAGTTGCATTTGCTTATCACGGTCAAAATACAACACGTTATCGATCAAAAATCGTGACGCTTGCTCATTCATACGAGCCCAAAAAACCAATGCGTCTTGCACGGGACGTGGAAGCCAATGCGGTGTTCGAGCCCCGCTTCGGCCTGCCATTTCTGAGCGTTGCTGGAGAAACGATTGCAATGGCGATTGCAAAAAACCTGATCCAGACTGATCAACAACCCAGGTTGTTGGGTCAATCGATCGCCATGATTCACCGTCATACACATCAATCCACGCATGCGCATGACTCTGGCGGATCAGCGCATAGTCAAGACCATCAAGGCGATCATGGCCTAAAAAGCCCGTCACCATTCGGACCGGGTGACCAAGCCGCATTAACGCCTCAGCAGCAATACCTGCAAAATACCCGCAATAACCCTCATCGACTTCAAACCACATCTGATCGATATCTGAAATATCCTGAAGCTCTGGTGTAACAGAATACGTTTTCGTTTCTCGAAATGAGTCGCCAATCACTTGTATTTGCTTGTCTAAAGATAATCCTCGAATCGGGTCGAGCCAAGCTTCAAGTCGTGGCGCGGGCCCCAATTGCGGGATCCTCGCATGACTTTCATGATAGGACTCCGTGACCTCGGAGAAGAGTTGTGCATTAATGTCTAAGTAACGACTCGAATCGGATGCATATTGCTGCGTGAGCCCATACGAAGGCGCCCCGACCGACAGTGCACTCCATTGGATTCGTGGTAAACGCGCAAGTTGCGTCGATTCAATTTCCATACGAAGGGTTGTACGTAAATCACCTGCAAATAACTCAGGTGTGGTCACCGGATTATCTGATGTGATCCATTCACCGTCTCGATACTGGTCCATCACAAACACACGCCAGTAACTGTCTGGTGGAACCTCACCCCAAACTCGGAACACCACATCATCATTCCCAGCCAAGCTCGATAACGCCCCCGGACGGACACGGTCAGACAATCCAACTTGTTGGGTGGAACCAAGACCGAAATCTAAAAATCCGCCACCAATCCGTGGAAACAAGGCAAAGAGCGTCACGATCACGAGCACGACGAGAGACATCAGAGGCAGATAACGCACCAGGAATCTGAGGCTCAATCCCCCAAAATACAAACGCTTCGATTCGGCGTAAAAAAGGGCCCCAACGGCAACAATGACTTGGGGGATCACCAAAACTCCGAAGAGTTCGATGTTGCCGCTGAGTGTTCCCGTGAACACAGCGAACAGCGCACCATAGACCGCAAAATGCGTGTCACGCGAGCTACGCAACTCCCATGTTTTCAGGGCGATAATCTGCGAAAGAAATGCAGCAAACACAGACGATGTGGTGAATTCTTCAAACCGATAGATCACGCCAAGACCGACCAGAAAGGTCGCTAAAAACCCCCAAAAGAATAGCCACTTGGCTTTGGGCAACTTGAAGCCCAAAAATAACGCGACAACGCAAAAGAGACCGTTAGCAAGGCTCTGATTCACAAATACCGCCGGCAAAATAAGAAATCCAACAGCAATCCTAGTGACGAGACGTTGCTGGTCATCCAGCGGCTGCACGGTCGCTAAGTGCGACCGAAATATCCAACCGGCCTGATCAATCAGGTTACGCACTAGCGAGCGCCCTCAAGCTCTCGTCGAGATGACGTCGACCGGCTGATTCGGGCAGGGCGACACCCGGCAATTCAAGACTCCATCGGCTTCCACTGTCATAGGCCTCGAAGACTTCCCATGTCAGATAAGACAACATCAATTCAAATGAAACAGACGCATACATACGGTAAGTCACACGATGGGCAGTGGTTCGTCCTGTTGGATCAATCACGATGGGCGAACTCAACATTTTCGTTTTCTTCCATGAAATCGATGCCATCCGGTCACCCGTTCGATACTCACGTACAGCTAATTCATGGAGGCCTTGGGCTGATTTTGCGCCCAGTTGCCGGCTGGGTTTTTTCGGCTCGGGATACACCACCGTACAAACATGAGGATGCCAACGCGATTTCAAGATGGCCCATCCAAACGGAAACACGCTGCCCAATTCGATCGGAGCGATCTCGCGGACCCCTCTTCGGCCCGTATCCAACGGAAGCTCTATGGTTTGAGTCATCGCGCCACAGTCCACAACTGTCTGAGAGACTGATGACACGAATTGAATTTTTTGCCTCTCGAAATCAGACGTCATATCGATTGATAAGCTCGCGTCTTGGCCTTCGGCAACAAACACATCACTCGCCGCACGTAACCGAATCCCATGGAAGTTCTGTCCGACAAACAGCAACGCAACAAAACCCAGGATCAGAAGTGAAAAGGCCATCAAAAACCCTAAGTTACTCTGAAAATTCACCGCACCGAGGAGCAGTAAAAAGACCAAGGAGAAAAACAGAAAACCCGATACCGTCGGTAATGCGATCGCTTTGCGTGCATTGGTCTCGACCACTGCGCCGTCAAGCCGACCAAACTTCAAGGGAAGGGAATCTCTTGCATCCAAGTAACCAACATCTCGTCTTCGACGAACTTACGATCAGACGAGCGAATCAAACGATGCGGCGCTGTTGCGATCAATGCAGACTGGATATGTGAATAATCCACCACTGTTTGGCCTCTTAATACCGCGAGGGCTTTTGCGACCGTGACCAAGGCAACTGCAGCCCGAGTAGAAAGACCTTGGACCCATTCAGCGTTATGTCGCGAGGCATCCACCAAGCGCATCACATAATCAACGCTTTTCGACGGCAATGTCACTACCTGTTGTAACCGCCGAAATTCTTCAAGCGAAGGATCGTTGCCCAGTTCGGTCGAGTCGCCCGGCATTCGGTCACCCGCGACAATCGCCCGCTCGATCAACTCGTCGGGATAGCCCATCACTAAGCGCGTCCCAAACCGGTCGAGTTGCGACATGGGTAGTTCGTAGGTTCCGACGTCATCGAGCGGATTTTGTGTGGCGATGATGAGTTGATCGTGAGGCAATTCAAAGGTGACACCTTCGATTGTCACCTGCCCTTCAGCCATCCCTTCGAGAAAACCGCTCTGCGTTCCTGGGGGCGCCCGGTTAATTTCATCAATCAACACGAACTCACCAAAAAATGGCCCCCTCACAATCGAGGTGTCACCCGTCGACGGATTTAAGCGCATAAAACCAATCACGTCTGATGGGAGCGTGTCGGCGGTGCATTGAATCCGGGTCAGCGACTTATCGAGAAGCCGAGCGGCAGCTTTGGCGACCTCTGTCTTCCCAATCCCAGGAGGGCCCTCTGCAAGTATCGGGAGCCCAGAATACAGGCATGCCAACGCGGTTTCGGATTGCCTCTCGGATAAAACGCTTGTCGTTGCTAGCGCGGATACTGATCTTGTCAAAAGCACACTCCAAACACTCGGCTCCAACGCCTTGAGTGACTCACGAATTTACGGCTGATTCCGCTGCTCCAGCAGCGCATCGAAATTGATTGGCGCCAACATTGGGGCTGGGAAAGTCGCTTTCACAGCCAGTGAATCGATCGTTTCTCGGGCATAGGGGAACAAAATATTCGGGCACATCGAACCTAAAATATGCTCAACCGTATCCTCGTCGAAGCCATCAATCACAAACACCCCCGCCTGTTCTATTTCAATCAAAAACGCAGTGTCGTCATCGGTTTTGACAGTCACGCTTAGCTTCAATATCACCTCGTGAAGCGTGTCACTAATGGCCTCATTGGAAACATCGACCTCAAGACCAAGCTTCGGATTCCATTGTTGCTCAAAAATCTTGGGTGCCTTAGGAGACTCAAGTGATAGGTCTTTGGTGTAGACCCGCGCGATTGAGAAGTTTTGTGTGGATTGTTCAGACATATTTTTTTACTACTAGTGATCAAAGAGCGGAAAGTGTATCGCCAAGATGATCACTGAGCATAGTCCAAAGCGACACTCTGTCCCATGATTGGGAACTAATTTGCACGCTTTGTGTCTGAATCAATAGACAATCACGGAGATTATCCTGATGAAAAAGAAACTGATCAGCGCGTTGATTACAGGGGGTATCGCCTTGAGTCTTTTCGGAACCATGTTTCAGATGAAAGCAAACGAAGTGCCTGTAGTAGAACGCCAGGGCCTCACGCAGCTGGAATACGACGTCATATATCGAGACGCAACTGAGCGCCCTGGAAGCTCAGCGCTTCTTCACGAGAAACGTGACGGTTGGTTTGTTGACAAGGTCACAGGCGAAAAGGTGTTTCACTCGTCGACAAAGTTTGAGTCTGGGACCGGCTGGCCTTCCTTTTATCAACCTCATACCGACAACGCGGTGACTCTCGAAGATGACCACTCGCTTTTGATGTCACGCACCGAGGTACGATCGGCAGACGGTAAGCGGCACTACGGCCATGTGTTCAGAGACGGACCTGAGCCAACCGGACTTCGCTACTGCATGAATGGCGCCGCGTTCAAATTCATTCCCGAATAACAAGCGTTTCCGTGCTCTATTTTAGGGGCCTCAAGGTTGCAGCAGTGATGAATTCGCCAAACGCCTCACACCAAATCACAACCGCCCGGTAGCGCGTAAAATCGATGGGTTCGTTAATCGGTAACATAAATCCTTGAAAGGTTTTGACTGAACCAAGCGATCGAGACTGATCTTTAATCTTTAAGAACTCTTCCTCGTTGGTGACAAAACTTGGGACAAGGTATGCCATATAATCAGGGCCAGGCGCCAACTCACCCTGATGAACCAGCGAATCGTTTGACAGATAGATGCGTCCTGTTCCCCAGTGAAACAAATCACTGCCGTCTAAATCCATGGTGAAGTCACCCTCGTACATCGCAGTTTTCGCTAAACTCTCAAGCACCGCGGCATCTGGAGAGTCAGGTGCAGTCAGAATTGGCAGCAAATAGATACCCAGTGCAAATCCAAAGGCCAGAGCAGCCAAGTGGGTGACCAAACCGACAAACACTCGTTTCTTCGATCTTCCCCTCCCGACCGAACTTAACGTACTATCACCCATCACTCAGCCTCTCTCTCAAACATTTTATGGATCCCAAACGGGTTCACGCCCGTCGCAGATGGTTCACTACCGACCCTCACTCTGCCGATGGCTCATTGCCCACCGCCCATTTGGGTCTGATCATACGCAACCATCTAGAGATCATGAAATATGATCGGCGCTACTTGACTCAGTCGACGTAAGATACCTCGGATCGATACCGGTTAAAGTAATCATTAAAACCGTCGATACTAGACCAATATGTTGCACCTCAATCTATGCATTATTGCCACCGGACTGGGCTTGGTTCTCGCGCCCTCGCACGCAGAAAGCAACGAGGTTATGTTTCCATGCCTCGTGACTGGAACGGCGGCGCTTGAGACGATTGACGGTAACGCGAGTCAGTTGAGCGGAATCAGGGGATCGTTCAGAAAAGGCGATTTCATCGATTTGAAGCTGGCACTCAACCCAAACATGCAAACACTCCAAGCAGAAACGCTATTTTCCGGGATGCCCGAATTCTATTTTCCTGAGGTGGTGGTCGCACTGAATGATGACGCATCCAACCCTGAAGACGTTCTTACAGACACCGATCTCCGACCGATCAGTGTCGCCGCCAGTGGTTTACCTGGGCGACTGATCTTAAATGAATATTTCAACGATGATTGGCAAGGACTTATCATCGCTCGCGAATTTTCAGAGACCTCTGAAACCGGTTTCATTGCCACCTTAAACTGCTTCGATGCCGGTGGAATGATTCAGCAGATTGATCGCGATTTCCAAGCGCTCAGGGCCTCGAGCAAACGGACAGACGCTGAACCATCTCTTTTAACCGAGTAATCTGATTTGATGAATGCTTACAATATGCTAACCCAATAAATACTCTGGCTTGATTATCTAGTGGAGAGAGAAGGATTCGCATCCCCTCCGTTAGCCAAGCTTACTTCTCCAAAGACTTCCTGAACCTCCCGCCCTTGCAACAAAATATTTAGCCCCCAATTCGCAACGCCCGTTTTTAGTTGATCACTAAAGGGATCTTATCGGTAACAGAATTAAAGGTAAAAAAAACGAATTTACGCTCACTCGCGACCCGGCATCATATTTGCGCTTAGCCCTATAGACTGAACCAAACCCAAAATCTCTCGGACAATGTGCCAATTACACTAAAACCCACTTCAGTTTTTTTTACGGGAGTAAAGTCGTGGGTAATTTAAATTCAAATACTAAAATATTCATAACATCAGTATTTTAATATAAGTTCTGGAGGCGCGTACCGGAATCGAAGCGCCGAAAACCGTTTAAAGAATAATCGGCAAAATGAGCCTCACAAATTTGCGAGGCTCCAAGAGTATTTTCAGGCTTTGCTGGGCTTGGTAAAGCTCTGAGCTTCCAACAACGGATCTAGCTCTCCAGCAGCAACACCCGCTTTGATTTTCTCTAACGCTGGCAAAACCGCTCCGTCGTTCTCTACAGCGATACCTGCCTTGCCCTTGGCAAACTCCAATGGCTTGCTGCCATAGCGGATTGTAAGAACTACCGTTCCATCTAAGTTCTCGTTCCACCACCGCTTAACACGCTTAGGAACTGTGACCTTTTGGTCTGAGCCATACTCATCTTTGATCCATTTCGTCTTCATAGGCTGGAAGTTGGGATCCGTCGCCAACTGTATTTGCTCTTCAATTTTCGCGATCAGTTTCTTACGACGCTGGATTTTAGGGTCACGCGCAGATTCGCGCTCATAGGCAACCAAGTTCAGTTTTGTTAGTACAGTCATAGCAACCTCCTTTTATTGTGCTATGACTCGAGCATGTTTTCAGAGACACCAGAATGTCATCCGAAAATGGTGATCAAACACTCTGTTGCAACACACTGTTCAGCGACTGGTTCGTAATGGAAAGTATCCTTGACCCACGTTCTCGATGTACTGCTCAGCAATGCGTAAATGGCGCTGCACTGCTAACTGCTTGCGTCTGCGAATCACGCGATGATATTTCTCATAGCCTTCAGTACCCTCTTTGACGAACCGCTCTGTCATTCCATCAACTAATCGGTTAATCGGCACCTCCGCAATATCAGCGAGTTCGATATCAGAGGCATCAGGGTATGCTTGCTTGGCATCCCATACTCGCAGATGCATGTAAATGCTGGGCAATACGGGTTTTGTGGCAACTGGGTACATCGCCCTACTTTCTGTTTTGCGTTGTTTAGACGCTCGTAGCTTGGGTTCTAAAAGCCGCTTCAATTGTTTAATCGATAAACTCTGTTTGTTCTCCAGAGGAATTTGCACCGTCAGTGTCATCGAGTCCGCTGAAATGCAATCCACTTCCTCAACTTGTCGCGGTTTGGGTTCTGCAAATAGGTAGTTGTGCTCACGCCACCACGGCCAAAACTCCGTATTGTGAACGTCGCCAAAATCTTGATAGAGCTTGTTGTACTGACCTTTGCCCGCTTGCTCACAAGTGCGCTTGTAGCCTTCGTGTCGTCGCAGATATTCCCACCACCAGTAGTAAATCGAACACTCCCATGGCGGCGCATCCGCATAGGGCGGCTGTAGATCATCTCGTTTGCTTGGACGCACGCCCTTTAGCGGTGGCGCGTACACGAAAAACAGCGGGCGATTCTCAAAACCTTTCATATGAACCCTTATGTGATTCCACTTTCTTAATGCAAGATTGTAAATCTATTTGGCATCAAATTCTGCCCTAATCTACATACATCGACGCAGAAAACACGTCGGTTTTTATCAACTAGTTAGGAAATAGATATGAATGCAATTTCACCATCAACACAGCAAGCGACGGCTGTAAAAAACATCATCTGCATCGGAGAGACTGACTTCGTTGCTATCAAATGGGACGAGTCAATATCCGAGCGGCAGTCTCCTCAATACTCGCGAGGGGAGCTTGTAAGCAGCCTTGGATACGCGCTTTCCGATGACAATCTTTCTGAGTCTAATTACGGAGTAGCTGCAACTGCGTTAGCAGATTATGCAGCGATGTGTAAAACGCCTTCTCTCGTATCAGCTGACTATGCAGCTCTGTTCGTGTTTAAACTGGGTTACAAGCAATACGTATCTCAGTGGGTTGGGTGCTTGAGCGCGTCATCAGACTACTATGCGATGTCCAAAGCAATGTTTATGCTTAGCCTTCTTCTGAGAGGTGACAAAGCCAAACGAAAAAGTCTCAAAAAGAGTAACGTCGTTAAAGCTCTGATGGCAGGAGGTGCAGTATGACTACACCTATGCACTGCAACGTCATTTTGACGTTTGAAACACCTGCTGGTATGTACTTGGATACCCAAGAAATATTCGATCTGACACTGCGTATTCGCAAATCAGAAACAAGCTGTATCGACTTTCTCAATCGCGAACTGTTTCCGCGACTTGTTAAGAGATGCGAGCAACTCGGAAGAGACTTTCGCGATCTTATGAAAATTAGCACGGCGAGCGATTGGGATCTGTTCGAAAAAACCACTGACCTTCCGAGTCTTTGGAGCCTTGGCCATCCATGTAAGTGGTTTTTTGGCCCGAATCGATCTGACCTCGATTTTTGGGAACAGGATCTGACTCGCAGACTGGGTCTAGGAAGTGACGTCAAGTTCGACAACAACTTCACTGATGAATACTTTGAGCAGCTCAAGCAAAAAGTAATCGA
>ENA-OUOG01002484-OUOG01002484.1-marine-metagenome-genome-assembly--contig:-NODE-2484-length-19036-cov-6.252018_pt1 | contig 19036 bp, 11 predicted proteins | sample MGYA00248635_ERZ508505 | MGnify/ENA primary metagenome ERZ508505 (study PRJEB26176, sample SAMN06267871) | marine metagenome | isolation source: Saanich Inlet, British Columbia, Canada | place: Pacific...
CCGGAGGCCCCGAGCTGCGGCAGAAACGGGAGGGACATCGTCCCGGGGTTCCTCGCGATTCCCACCGCGCACGCCACAGAGGACAGCACCAGGCCGTACAGGTGCGCGTACCACGCGCGGGTGATGATGTACAGGCGGTAAGCCTTCGCGCGGGGATCCATCACCGCGGCCGTGGAACACGGGCGCGGTGATGAGTGCGTGTCCGAGCCGAAGAGTCGATCGTATCGTCGAACAATATTTTTCTGGGCGATATTTTTTATGTTGATCAACTGCTATCGATAAACAGTCTGACAGTTTTACGACCGCGGACGATTCCGCTCTCGAACCGGTCTCACGCGTCCCGCGGCGCTCAGCGCGTGAGAGATCTTCGCCACGTTTTACGAGAAGGTCTTCTGGGAGCCGGAGGCTTTGCGGCCTTCCCGCTTCGCGTCGTTCTTCTCCTTCTTGTCCGCGGCCTTCCCGGGGTTCGCCTTGGCTCTGCGCGCGCGGGAACGGGGGGTGAACGCGTCAGCGGCGTGCGAGATGGCGCGCGAAACGCGTCTGCGTTTTCGGTGCGCGAACAGTCACCGCGAAGAGGGGGCTTTCGTGTGATCGGAGGCGGGCGGACGCACTTGTTATCCTGCTTGATCTTCTTCTTCTCGGCGTCGGTGAGCTTGTCCTTCTTGGCGGCGGGCTTAGGGGGCATGGTGCGAGTGCGGTGGGTGGGGTCCTGCGAGTGAGCGCGTGGAGGTGTGAGAGAGAGGGCGCGACGCGTCGAGCAAAAGAAAAATAACGCGCCCCGGAAGTACGTTTTTCCACGCGCCGCCAGTCTGCCAGTCTGCCAGTCTGCCCGGCGCGCGCCGCGTTTCGCCTCCCGCCGCGATGCGACGCGCAAAAAAGAAAAAAATAAATCCGGCGAGGGGACGGCGGCGTGTTTTCGGCGATCGAACGACGATTGGATGAACGCGACGACGCGGACCGCTCGCCGCCTGCGCCGGAATCCGAAATGAAACGACCGTCGCGCTACTCGACGCTCGCGCGTAGCGCCGCGAGCTCTTCCGCGAGCTCCAGGAGCTCGGTTTCCCACCGCGGATCCACGACGATGGGCCCGAGCGCGACGGCCTCTCGCCGCTCCGCCTCTTCGCGGTCGCGCTTCGCCGCCGCCGCGCTCGCCGCCGCCTCCGCGCGGCGCCGTCGCTCCGCCAGCATCGCCGTGGTCCGCGCCTCCGCCGCGGCTTCCTTCGCGCGCCGCTCCGCCGCGACCGCCTCCGCAGCCTCCATCTGCTTCTTCGCCGCGCGCCTCGCGCGCTCCAGCTCCAGGATCGCCTCCGCCTCCATCTCCGCGCGCGCCGCCGCGATGGGATCCACCGCCGCGTCCTCCTCCTCCTCCTCCTCCTCCTGCGCGTCGCGCTTCCACTGCTTCCCGCGCTTGTGTTTTTTTCCCTTCTCTTTCTCCGTTTTCTTCTGGTCCTTGTCGGCGGCGTCGCCCGCCGACCGCGTCTCGGTCCTGGCGCGCTCGGCGACGAGCGCCTTGCCCTCGAGCTCCATCCCGTGCACGGCGGCGATCACGGCGTTCGCCGACGCCTCGCTGTCGCACGTGATGAACGAATACCCCATGTTCTTGCCCCCGCGTTTCGGCAAGCGCAAGCCGGTCACGCCCGGGATCTCCTCCACGAGCCAACGCACGTCAGCCTTGCTCAGCGCCTTGGGGATGTTGCTCAGGTACACCGTCGATTGTACGCATGTCGCGTCGTCGCCATTCGGATCCCGCGGCGACGACAACGACGACGACGACGACGACGACGACGACGACGCGTCGCGCGCTCGCTTCGTTCCGTTCGTTTCGTTCGTTCGGTTGGTGTCGCCCGATGTCGCTTCGCTCGCGGTCTCCGCCGCGCGCGAGCCGCCGTCTCCCCCTCCGGCGACGACGCGCTCGACGCGGCCGATGGCGCCGTCCACGAGCCGGACCTTTATGCCCTGCGGGTGGTGCTTGGAGTTGGTGAGGAACTCGCGCACGATGCCGCGCGTCAGCCTGCCAGTGCCCTGGTCCGCCTTGAGCACGATGTCCACCTCCGCGCCGACGGAGATGTCCGCGCGGTTGCGGCCGTCGGGGTCGCCGGGGCGCACGTGCGCGAAGCGGTCCTCGGCGGACGAACACGTCACCGTCCACGAACGACGAGCGCGTGACGGCCCGTCCCACCCGCCGAGCCCGACGCCGCGCGACGCGCGACGCCGGGCGACCCTTACGCAGCGCGAGACCGGGCGCGAGAACGCGCCCGAGGCGAGCGCCGACGCCGACATCCTGAGCTTGCGCCTGCGCGTCGCGGTGTGGCGCCACGAGAGGATAAATCGAAGTCATCATTACACGTGGAAGCAAGTTCCACTGTCGGCGGCTCAAAGACGTCCCCAGTGCGCGTGTGATCTCGTGATGGAAATTGTGGCGCGCTTCCGTGCCAGTGGGCGGGCGCCGGCGACGTGGTGGTCGCCGGGATGTCGCGCGCGGTGGATTGCTTCGCGGTGTGCGGGCTCTCTGCGTCTCCTGTGACTGTGAGCGGGGTCGCGCGCGGGTTCGTGGGTGCTGAGGAGCGGTACCTCCCCGAGGTGCTGTCGAGCTATCCGTCGACATCCTCCGCCGGTAACAACGAAGATGTGGGGTCGGTGCTCGCGCAGCTGGCGCTGATGTCCATGCCCGAGGGCGTGGACGTGCACATCCGCGACCCGCCGAAGGAGGCGCTCGCGCCTCGGATGTACCCCCTGGTCCTCACGGAACCAGACGGCGCGCTCGTGCACGTGATGTGCCTGTCGTTCCTCGAGCCCGTCTCGGACGCCGCGCGCGCGGCGCATCCGGCGCTTCGCTCGGCGTGCGCGCGGAAGTGCCTGTGCCTGGTATCCCGCGCGCGGACACCCATGAGCGTGCTCCGCGCCATCCTGCGCGCCGTGCACCGCACATGCTTCGTGCGCGCTCGGCGCGACGCGCCTCCGCTCGCGGACGTGGTCGCCGCGCTCGTGGACGGCGTCCCGTTCCCCGAGCGGGGCGCGCCCCCCGCGCTGGTCACCGTGTTCGGCCGACCGATGGTTGTGCCCGCCGCGGACGACGACGACGACGCGAGCGACGATGAGTTTAGGCTCACGACGAGCGAGGACGGCGAGGTCGATGCCGTTCGCGAGGGATTCCGTCCTCGGACGGAATCGTCCACCACACCTCTTCTCCCAGACAAAAGCTCCTTCGCGAACGGCGAAGACCAAACCGAAAACCGAAACGACGCGCGCGCGACGGTCCCTCCGCCGACGAAAGCGTGGGACGCGTCGGCGACGGATTCCGGGTTCGAGCTTCTCGTGCGCGCGCTGGACGAACGCAACGCGGTCCGCGCGGCGTGCGCCGTGGCGGAGGAACGCAGAGTCGTGCTTCGATCGAAAAACGACGCGTTGCTCGTGTCGGCGTCCATGGCGTTGACGCGGACGCTTCGACCGTTGCGGTGGCGCCACGCGTTTTTCCCGCTTCTCCCAATCGCGCTTGTTTCGGCGACGCTGGAAAAACCGGGGCCGTTCATCGTCGGAATCAAGGCTGACTTCGTCGTGCCGACGGCGGTTCTGGAGAACGCGGTGGTGGTGGACCTGGACGCGAACGACGTGCGTGTCTTCGAAAACGCCGCGCGGGGGCAACAAGGGTCTCTCTCTCGAGACGGCGGTTTCCCGCGCGCCTTCGCCGAGCCTCTCCTCGCGGATCTTCGACGGCTGGCGTCGCGCGAGCCGCCAAACGCCGCCGACGTCGAGACGTCGTTAGACGAAAACGAAAACGAAAACGAACGCACGTTGCCCGAGTGGGCGCGCATCGCCGCGCATGCCGCCGCCGCGCGCGCCGCCGCGCGCGGCCAGAGATGGTCCGCGCACCACGACGACGCCGTCGGCGAATCCTTCCGCGCGTTTTGGCGCCGGTGCTTCCGCGGGTACCGCGCGTTTCTGCGCGCAACGCCGGTTCTTCCCTCTGGCGGTAAAAGTCCGGAAAGTCCGAAATCGGTCCGTTCAGACGCCGGGGTGTTCGACCACGCCGGGTTCTACCGCGCGCAGGTCGCGTCGAAGGACCGCGGAACGCGCGAAGCCGCGGCGTTCGTGCGCCTGGTGGCGGCGTCGGCGGCGTTCGAGGCGCACGCCGGGTCGCAGATCCGCGCCGCGAAGCGACGCGAAGAGAAGGAAAAACGAAAAAACCGAGCCCTCTTCTCTTCCGGCGTCGCCGACGACGCTTCGGACCGAGGCGGCGAGGCTGAGACGCGACCTTCGTGGGGGACCACCGCGGTTGGCGTCGACGCGTCGTTCGAGCGCGGTCGAGCCGACGATGGCGCGCTGTTCGACGCGCTCCTCGACGAGGACAGCGACGAGCGCCTCGCGGTGGGACCCGCCGGGGCGGGGAACGAACGGAAAGTTCGCGGCGGCGGTTTTTTCGGGACGTCCGTCGCCGCCGCCGCCGAGCCGGGCTACCTCCGCGCGGGCGCGATCGTGCACGCGGGGAGTAGACGTCTTCTGTCCGCGCGCGCGGACGCGGGACACGCCACGCGCGTCGTCTCGGTGACGTTCCGCACCGTGCAATCGAGCGGCGAGTTGGACGCGTCGTCATCGCGGGGAGCGTCGTTCGCGGCGGGCGACGGATTCACCTCCGCCGGATCCGCCGCGGGTCCCGCCGCGCACGCGCTCGCGCTTTCGGGCGAGGCCGGCGGCTTCGCCCCGCGCGCGCCCGCGTATCCGCGCGCGCGCGTGCCCCCCATCGACCCGCCCACCGCGAATACCGACCCCGCGGGGACCCAGGATCCGATTGGCGGCTCCCGGGCCCCGGCGGACGCGCGCGGCGTCGCGGGTTCGCCCGCGACCCTGGAGGGCCTGGGGTCCGCCCTGGACGCGCGGAACCTGGATCTGCTGGAGCGGAGAAAAAGCCAAGTGCGTCACGAGTTCTCTGCCGGCGGGGAGGAAACGCGGTCGCCCGAGCGTCGCCGCCTGGACTCGGAGCGCGGGCGGTCGGCGTCGCCGCGTCGTTCGCCCCCCTTCCGCCGGAACTCTGTCGACGCCCTCGCCCGCGTCTTCTCCAACCCCGCGTCCGCGACGGGCTCGCCCGTCGGCGGCGGCGGCGACGGGCGCTTCGGGGACGACTCGGAGGACGAACGGTACGTACCGCTCGAGCCCTCCGACGCGGCGGGTCTGTCGCCGGAGAAGTCGCGCGCGCGGCGCTCCGGGTCCGGGAAATCCCTCGGGCTCTCGTTTTCCATCTTCGGCACGCGCCGGTCGCGGCGGAAGAGCGAGGCGAACCCCCTGAGGAAGGTGGAGCAGGCGAAGCAGGAGGCGCAGAGCCGCGGGGGGTCCGCGCACGCAGGGCAGGCGTACGCGCGCGACGTTCGGCGCACGGCGCAGAGCGTGGGCTCCGCGGAGGAGCTCGCCGCGCTCAGGCGCGGACACGGACGCGCGGCTTCGGTTTCGGCGTTCGACGGGTGGCTCGCTGCCGCCGCCGACGGCGACGCCGGGGTCAAAAAGGAAAAGACGTACGCGAGCGACCGCAGCGACCCGGGATCGAGCGCGGGCGAGAGCGAGGACGAGCGCACCGCGCCGCGCGCGCGGCGCGAACCCGTCAGGTCCGGTTCACCGTTAGCGTCGCCGCGGCGGCTGGACGGATCGGCGCCGCCGCCGCCGCCGCCGCCGCCGCGCGCGGGGTACGCGGCGGCTGTGCGGGCGTCCGGCGCGTCGCCGGTGACTCCCGGCGCGGCGTACTCCGAGCAGACGGATGCCGACGCCGCGCGCGTCCTCGCGTCCCGTCTGCGGGAGTTGTGGGCGCTCGCCTCGGCGGACGCCTCGATGTCCGCGCGCGCCGCCGTCGCCGCGGCGGCGATCCGCGCGGTGCCGTCACCGTTCGCGCCGGAGGGCGCGGCGTTCGCCGCCGCCGCCGCCGCCGAGCTCGCGGCGACGGACCTGGCCGGCGTCGCGCTCGCGCTGGAGGGGGGCGGCGCGGCGGACGGCGAGAGGCGCGGCCGCGGCCCCTCGCCCCTGCTCAAGGCGGGCGTCGCGCTCATGAGCCTGGAGGAGGAACAAGGCGAGTCTCCGTCGTTCCTCGCGGCGGCGGCGGAGCGAATCGCGAATCCCGAAAAGGCGGCGCCTCCGACGGCGGCGGAGCGAAAGATGAAGGCGGCGGAGGCTGCGGGGCGCGCAGCTTTGGCGGCGGCGGACGAAGCCGCCGCGCGCGCGAGTCGCGCCGAAGAGGCGGCGGCCATCGCGGCGACTCCAGGCGCACTCGCCGTCGTGCACGCCGCCGCCGCCGCCGCCGCCGCCGCCGGTGACGCCAGCACGTTGCTCCGCGCGCTCGCCGTCGCGCGCGTCGCGTCCTCCTCCTCGTCCTTCTCGGAACACCTCGCGGACGCGGACCCCTCCGCGGAGGAGTCCTTCGACCCGGCGGTGGCCGTCGCGAACGGCGACGTGGGGAGGGTGCTGTGCCGCCTCCCGGGAGGCGCCGCGCTCTGGGGCGACGTCCGCACGTGGCGGGGCATCGAGTCGGCGCGCGTCGCCGCCGCCGGCGCGGCGGTGTCCGACTCCTCGGAGGAGTGGTTGTTCCACCCGCGCGAGCCCCCGAGCCGCCGCCGCCGCGCGCTGGCGGCGGCGATGGCGTCCACCGGCCTTCCCCCGCACGCCGTCGCCGAGCTGCTCGCGCGGCTCGGCCCGCCGCCCGCCTCGGGCGCGGGGCCCGCGGCGGGCGCGCCGCGCCGCGGCGACGGCGACGCGGCCAAAGTCGAGACCGGCGACCGTCTCGCGGGTTCCGTTTCCCGATCGCCGGAAACGCCCCGAACACGTTCTCGACCGTCGTCATCGCGCGTGGGGCGGTCCATCGCGCGCGTGTGGAACGTGCCCGCGACGTCGCGCGCGCGCCCCGGCGCGCTCGACGCGACGCCCAAAGGCTCGGGGCCCGGCGACGCGGTGGCGCACGACTGCTACGTCGAAAAAACGCGCGCGGGTTTGTTTTCCGCTGCTTTTTCTTCCGGGTTTTCGGTTCGCGCAAACGCCGGGGCCCCCGACTGGGCCGCGGACGACACCACGCGCGGGGTGGGACGACGCAAACCGTTCGCGCTCGCGCTCGACGACGACGACGACGACGACGACCGAGCTTTTGACGAGAACGACCCGTCTTTAGACAAAACCTTTTCGTCGTCGTCGCCGGCGCTTTTGCCCAGCGACGCGCGGCGCGTGCGTCTCTTCGCGGCGCCCGTCACGGTGGTGGCCGCGCACCTGACCTCCGGCGCGCGCGCGCGCGGCGGGCTGGTGGCCGCGGGCTCCGCGACCGGCGCGTTTGCGGTCTGGGACCCGGGCACGGGCGCCGTGGTCCGCCCGCCGCCCGGCGAGTGGGGCGCGCAGGCGGCGGCGGGGACGGCGGGGCGAAAATTCGCGCACTCCGCCATCACCGCGCTGTGCTTTTTGTCCGACGCGGGCGCGGAAGAGGAGGAGGCGTTCCACGACACCCAAAGCAGGCCCTCGCGCGCGCTCGTGCTCGGCGGGACGCGCGGCGGCGGCGTCGCCGCCTGGGACGTCGTCAAGGGCGCGTGCGTGCTCGCCAACCCCGGGAGCCACGCCGGCGCGGTGACTGTCGCGGCGGCGGCGCCCGGCGGCGCGGGCCTCGCGCCCGGCCCCGCCGCGGGCGGCGCGTTCGGGCCCACCATCGCGCTCACCGCCTCCGACGCGCCGGGAGACGGCTTCGTCAGGCTCTGGGACGCGCGCGCGGGGCCGAGGGAGGCTGCGGCGGCGCTCGCGGGGCACACCGGGGGAGTCACCGCGGTGTCGCCGCGCTGGCGCCTTCGCGGCGGCGGCGGCGGCGCGCAAATAGCCGCCCGCAGCGGCGCGTTCTTCACCGGCGACGGCGCCGGCGTGGTGCGCGCCTGGGACTGGCGGCGCGCGGGGGGAGGCGCGCTCGCCTCCGCGCGCGCGCACGTAGGCGCGGTGACAGCCGTGACCCCCATCGACGATTCACGCACGGACGTCGCCGGCTCCGCCGGCGAGGACGGCGTCGTGCGCGCGATCGCCCTCGACGGCGACCGCGGGCGCGGGATCGGCGGCGGTTTCGGGGGCGGGCGCGGTTGCTTGATCGGGCATTTAGGTCCAGTTCGCGCGCTCGCGGCCGTGCGCGGCGTCGACGCACCCGCCGCCGGCGTGCACCAGAGCGTCTATCAGAGCCTCGCGGAAGACGCGCTCGCCGCCGCCGCCTACGACGCCGACGCCGCCGGCGACGCCGCCGGCGACGCCACGCTGACGCGCGCGGGAGGCGTCGGGCTGGTGTCCGGCGGCGACGACGGCGCCGTCAGGCTCTGGGCGCCATTGTCGGGGTCACCCGGGTGTTGGGGCGGCGAGGACTTTGGTGTTGGGGGATCCGAGTCGACCTGGTCGTGCGTCGGACGCGCGCACGCGCACGGGGGCGGGGTGTGTCTGGTGGAGGTGGGGAAGTCGCGGCGGGGCGTCGCAGTCGTCACCGCCGCCGACGATAACTCGTTCGCCGCGTGGTCGGCGCCGTCGCCGGCGACGCTGGGCGTCGACCTACACGGGTTCGGTGTCAAGAGCCAAGAGTGGGGCGCGCCCGGGGGTGGGGGCGGGGTCGACGCGAGGCACGCGCCGTATCGCTCCAGCTCGGGGAAGCACCGTGGCGAGCCGTTCGGGACGCTCGCCGGCGCCAGGGGAGACGACCGCGGGTTCCGCGGCGCGCGGTTTAGCCCGCGGCGATTCGCCGATCCGCTCGCCGCCGCGGAGGCGGACGCGGAGGGCCCGATGCGCGTGAAAAATACAAACGTCGCGCCGCGGCGGCGCGACGCGGGGTGGGCGCCCGTCCGCATGCACCACCGCCCCACGCGCGAGCCCCCCCGCGCGCTCGCAGTGGACCCCGGGGGGGGGAGGCTGGTGAGCGGGTTCCACGACGGAAGCCTGACGTGCGCGACGCTGCCGGGATGGGAGTAGACGCGCGGTGATCGATTTATTATGTGTGAAAAAACGTTTCATCAAAACAACCTCGAACATGCCGAATGTTCGCAGTCGCATGACAATGGATGTTCGCTGTCGCATCCCATAACGTTATGCGTTTCGTTTTCAGTTCGTGTACGCAGCGCGATGAGGGAACCACTTGATGACGGGAGGGCCCGCGAGGCAGGGGCCGAAGACCGCGTTCCAGTCCTTCATGAGCTCAGCGTCGCCTCGCTTCGCGATGTACGCCGCGTAGTCCTCGACCTCGTGCCAGTACTCGAAGATGTGCATCGTCTCGGAGCCATCCTCCGCGGTCTCGAGCCCGAAATCGAACTGCACGGCGCCTTTCATGGACATCGTGTACTTGATGCCGAACTCGTGGTCCTTGAAGAGGGCGAGCGCCTCGTCCGCCTTCCCGGGGGCGAGGGGGACGGACACGAGCGCCATCGCGTTGCAGTTGGGAGGAGCCATCGTGTGTAGGAGGTGAGTGGTGCCGGGGGGAATGGGAGGAGAAAAATATCGCGACGAGAGAAATCTTCCGATCGCTCGTTACCACGAACTGACGATGCCAAGTTGGCGCTGCCCATTGCGACTCGCGCGCGCGCACGATTCCGGGACGCGCGGGAGATGTTGACCGAGTACGAGCAACGCCGCGAGGCGCGCATCGCGCGTAACCGCGAGATCCTGATGCGGCTCGTGGGTGACCTCCCCGCGCACAAGGCGCTGATGGAGGCCGATCCGCGGTCCTCCCCGAAACCGAAATCCGCGAAGCGCAAAGCCGCCTCGATCCCCGAGGGCGAGCAGAGGCGGTCGGGTCGCATCCGGAACATGCCCGCGCCGATCTACACATCGTTCGAGGTGGACGAGGACCTGGGAGACGCGGGCGCGCGCGCCGCGCGCCGGGAGGCTCGCAGGAAGGCGAGCTCGTCCTCTCGCTCGGGCGGATCGGTGGCGCGCGACAAGGTGGCGCCCAGAGGCTCGCCGAAACCGCCGGCGCCTCCCGCGAAGGGATCGATCAAGACTCTCGCCGCGCGCGTCGACGAGGTTGCCGCGAAGTACCTGGGCCGCCCCATCTCCGACGGCACGGGCGCTCTGAAGGCGGCGGTCATCCACGAGCTCGCGCCGATCGCGAACCCGCGCTTCTCCAAGTACAGCGGCATCCAGGAGTGGAAGAACTGCGTGTGCCTCTTTGCCAACGTCGGGGACAAAAACGGCAATTCGTACGACAACGTCTTCACGCACGCCGGCGGGCAAGTGTCGTGGTTCGCGCAGCCGACGCAGCACGAGGAGACCCCGGTGATCGCGCGCATCCTAGAGACCGCGCACGAGAAGCACGACGCCACGCAAGACGCCACCGCACCTGAGGGCCTAGGTTCGATCGCCGGGGAAGAGGAGGGCGAAGAGGATGCTGGTGGCACGATGGAACACCCGAAAAAGAAAAACCGCGCGGTTTGGCCTCTGCACTTCTTCGCGCGGATGGAGGGGTGCGAGTACGTGTACTGCGGGCGTCTGCGCGTGCTGGAGCACTTCCCGAACAAAACCCCGATGAAGTTCCTGTTCCGGCTGCTGGACGCGCCGATGCTGCGGCACAGCGACGACTTCCTCGGGCTGGTCGATCTCGCCGACGCCGACGCGTCCCTGGGCGAGCACAAGCCCAAGGCGGCGGCGGCGTCTAAGAAGCTCAAGCTGGAGAAGGAAACCAAGAGCACGCGAAGGTGATTTTTTTTTTGACGCGGCGATGTCCGCCCTACGCGATACGGAAGAGTAGGCACATATGATTGTGGTGTATTACTATGAACAGCGTTCGAGTCCCTCCCGAAACCGTCCGTTATTGCGAGCCTTGCGTGTTTTGCCGGCTCAAAACCGGTGAAGGCCCGCCCCGCATGATCAAGGAGACGTTCCGCGGCGAAGACTCGCCACCCTTGAGCTCGTTGATCATGTTCACCTTGCGGATCAGCGCGTCCACCTCCGTGATGGTCTCGTCCGCGGCGTCCATCGCCTTCTCCAGCCGCCGGTTCTTGTTCGCGCACGCCTCCAGGTTGGACGTGAACAGGTTCGAAGAGAGGAGCTCGGCGTACGCCAGAACCTCGTCCAGGTCATCGCGCGCGTCCCGCAGACTCGAAAACCGCGCGTCGAATTCGGCGAGCAAACCACGGCGCTTAGCGCGCTCGTCTCCGTCCTCGGCGCGTTCAATCTCCGTCGCCTCGTCGAACAGCCGGCGCAGCGCGCCGCTCTCCTGCTCGATGCTCACCTCCATCTCCTCCGTCACCTCCAACACCTCCTGTAACACGAAGTTGTGCGACTCCAGGCTTCTCACGAGCGTCACGAAATCGGGCACCATGGTTTCTTCGCGCGCCTTGGCGGCGGCGGCGTCGCGGTACACCAGCCAGCGCTGCGTGAAGTTGGCGCCGATGACGGAGATGGGCAGCGCCATGATGAGCACGGAGGCGATCATGGTGACGGACGCAACCACCTTGCCCTCGATGGTGGCCGGGTACGAGTCGCCGTACCCCACGGTCATCAGCGTCACCATGCACCACCAGAACGACCGCGGGATGGAGGCGAACGGGTCGCCCGCCAGCGCGAGCACGGCGTCCTCGCCCACCCACACGTCCCGCTCGCAAAAGTAGATGAGCGTGGAGAAGAGCACCAGCGCCAGGAACAGCAGAAACACTAACATGACGAACATGTCCAGCGAGTCCCCCACCGCCGCAGCCACCACCTCGAGCTTCTTCATCCTCGTGCCGAGCTTGAGAACCCGAAACACGCGGAAGAGGCGTAAGAGGCGGAGCAAGCCGGTGGGGACGTTGCTGCCGTCGCCGCCCGAGACGGCGATCATGATGAGCTCAAAGTAAAACGGCACGATGGCGGCGAGGTCGATCACGTTCATGGGCTGCCGCGCGAACTCCAGCCGCCTCGGCGCCGTCGCCAGCTTCACCAAGTACTCGATGGTGAACACGATGATGCAACACACCTCGATGACCCACAGCGCCACGTGGCCCTCGTACTCCGGCCTGGTGTCCAAGATGAACGACGTCGTCGACACGATGATGAGCGACAGAATCACCAGGCTCACCCACTTGGAGGTCTCGCTAAACTCCGGGTCGTTGAATGTGAGGAAAATCTTATCCTTCGTGGTCAGCACCTCAGTCTTGTCCTGATCGCCGCCGCCACCGCTCGAGCCGCTCTGCATGCTCTCCTGCCGCCGCATGTCGGGCGTCTCGCTCGGACTGGGACCCGCCGCCGGCGGGCTCCCGAAATCACCCGCCACGCTCGACGCAAAACGCATCAGCGCGCGCGTGCTCGCGTACTTGTTCACCACCAGCTTGGGCGGCGCTCTGACTTCCAACAAGAACCGAGATTTCGACATGTCGGGGTTTTCGGGGTCGAACGCCTTTCCCGACGCGGTCTCCGACGTCTCGGCCCGCGCGTTCGACGCGTCACGCCTCCCCCCCGCGGACCTCCCTGATTGGCCGCCCTCCAGATACTCGTCGTCGTCATCCGCGTCGCCCGCGCCGGGCATCACCGTCTCGTGCAGGAAGTCCTCCAGCGTGTCGTACGGGTCCTGCTCGTCCTCGTACCGGATCGCCATGCACCGCGTGACGATGATCGCGCGCATCGCGTTCGTCAACCCGGGGACGGACCGGTCGGTGAAAATCTCGCCGCGCGCGCGCCGCCGCGAGCGGTTGAGCCGGACCATGAAACGCAAGATGCACTGGATTTTCTTCCACCCCGCGTTGGGGCGGGGCAACACCACCGTCTCCTGGGGGACGCGCAGCCGCATGATCCTGCGCGACGCGAAAAGGGACGAAAAGGGTGGAAGAGGTCAGCGGGAGGGTTGTCGGCGCGCGAACGTGTCCCATCGCGGGGGACAGCGCGTCCGTGCTCGGGAGGGCGAGATTGGCCGCGTCCGAGCGGGGGAATGCCGCCGGCGGAAATCCGCGCGTGACATTCGGACAATTATGGAACGGGCGTCGCGTGCGCGTGGCGGGTTCCGCGTTCACGCGCGCGGGCCGAGCGGCGAGAAGCGCGGTTCCATGAGACGCGTTCGGCTTTCGTCGCGAACGCGCGTGGTGCGCCGAGGGGGCGCGGGTGACACGCCCGCGGTACGCACATTTCCCTCTTCGATTTACTGGCCCCCCGGCTCTTCCTCAGCGCACGGCGCGCTTCGCGGTCGATCTCCTCCTCTTCATCAACCTCCCTACTGTCTTTCACCCCATGGTACACCGTGAGGACCATGACGGCCGGCCCGGGTCCGAGCTGAAACCCCCGCGCAGACCCCGGAACGAGGGGCCCGCGAGGTGGCGGGAATGGCGATTCTCGCGTCTGGAACGGGCACAAAATAACAAAGCCGGATGGATTATGACGAGGCGCGGGTGCCTGGGGCGCTCGAATCGATCAATCGTGAGTAAATTTTCTCAAATGTTCGCGAGGAGTCCGCGCCGGAGCCTTCGCCTACCTCTGCGCGCCGAATCGGGAGGGGGGCGCGGCGAATCGGGACGCCCCAGGCCCACTCGGCGCCGCCGCGCGCCTGAAGTTGCCCTCCAACTGCGAAGGCATGCATCTGCGAGTCGAGACGGAGACGGAGGGGAAGCGCAAAGGCGTCAGTTTTTTTTTTCCATCCTTCGCGAAACGCGAGGCGACGACGGTCGTCGGACGGACGCGGATGGTTCGCTCGCGCGCGGACGCACCCGTGGCTGGATTTTTTCCCGCCCTTCTTCGCGTTCACGAACTTCGACGCGGGGGACATGTTCGAATCCGTCGGGCTCCGGAACCTGCGCGGTACACGGCGGAGTGCGCGTCGGGGAAAGGTGAGTTTCAGCGGCGGCGTCGGCGTCGAGTGAGAGTCATGACAAGCCTTCATCGTCGCGAGCTGATATCCAATGCGTCGTTTCCGGGAGCCGTCGGGCGTCTCGCGCGTACCTCGCGTCCAGGGTCTTCTTGCCGATGGATTTCGGGTACTCCGTCGGCATCGTGTTGGCGTCCCTCTGCGCCAGCGCGGTGGGGGACAGCGCCAGGGGCATCTGCTGCTCGGGCGACTCTTGGGACATGGCGAGAGACGCGATCGTGACTTTTCGCGGATGCGACGAAGGTTTCCGACGAACGCGCGGGGGTCACGAGAAACGCGCTCCGGGGTGGGGACCGAGAAGGCTCGCGGACACGCCTCTGGAGAGCGGTGATGCGCGCGAAGCAAAGGCGTGCGCGACGGAAGCGCACGGAACGAGACGTCCAACGCGCGTCGGGGTGTGCGGATTGGCCCGCGCCTCGAGCGCGGCACCTTCGTGTCACGAACGTTTTTTTTGCGAATCGGATTTGGTGCGTTTTCGTGCACTGCCGGGCAGTCTCGAAGAAAAGTTGCGATTCGACCGCCGATCGGGAGAAAAACCACGATGCGTCGTGGTCGGTGCCGACGACGACGCGTCCGCCGCACTCTCCCGGGCACCTCCCCCCATCTCGTGAACGCCCGCCGTCGCGCGTCGGGACCGGCACCGCTTCTCGAGCCGGACGATGTCACGATGACCCGCGGACGCGCATGAGCGGTGCGAGCGAGGAGACGCGCGCGATGGCGTCGGATCGCGCTTCGACGCGAGATGGCCACCCGCCCACTACGCCGTGGGCGGTGGACCTGTCGTGTGGCATCGCCGCCGGCATGGCGTACACCGTGGTGGCGCACCCGTTCGACACCGTCAAGGTGGCGATGCAGTCGCGCGCCTCGCACCTGCCCGCGCGAGGCACCGCGGAGACAGTGCGCGACATCGTGCGCGGCCGGCGGGGCGCGCTGGGTCTGTTCAAGGGCCTGAGCGCGCCACTCGTCGGGTACTCGCTCGAGTGCGGCATCAACTACGCCGCGTTCAGCCAGTGCAGGCAGTGGCTCGAGAGGCACGGGCCGTTCGCCGACCACGCCGACGCGCGAGGGTTCGCGATTCGGTCCGTGGGGTCCGACGCGGCTCTCGGGAACGACCGCGAAGACGCGACGGAGGCTCCGACGACGACGACGACGACGACGCGCGAAAAAAAAAAACCAGCCTCCGCGCGCGCGGCGGAGATCGCCGTCTCCGGCGCGCTGGGCGGTTTTCTGCTGAGCGGCGTCGTGTCGCCGACGGACCTCATCAAGTGCCGCGTGCAGGACGGGCAGTACTCCGGCCCGCGGGAGGCCATTTTGCACATCTACAAAACAGACGGACTGAAGGGGTTCGCGCGCGGTCTGAACGCCACCATGCTCCGCGAGATCCCGGGGAACGCGCTCTTCTTCGTGGTGTACGAAACCGCGCAAGCCGCGTTTCCGCGCTTTGAAAATCTTTCGACGAAGCCGTCTGCTTCACGTTCCTCCTCTGGTTCGTTTGAAACGGAAAAAACTCCTTTCGCGTACTGGGCGCAGGAGAGTTTAGCGGCCATTGTTTGCGGCGGCGTCGCGGGGTGCGCTTTTTGGCTCACGATGCTCCCGGTGGATTACGCGAAGACGCGTTTGCAAATCGCGGCGCGAGGCGGCGCGGACGACGTCGGCGCTTTTCGGTTGATCGCCAGGACTTTTAGGGAGAGGGGAGTTAGGGGACTCTACGCGGGGGCGTGGCCGACGTTACTGCGCGCGTTCCCGGCGAACGCAGCGCAGTTCCTGGCGTGGGAGCTGGCGTGCCAAGCCGCGGGAGTGCGAAGGGAGTCCTTTCGCGCGTAGCGAAAGGAGAGGAGGAAAAGACACCTTCCAAGGTGAGAAAACGTACTTTCTAGTACGGTACCCAGTCCGCCGGCGCGCGGAGTGGTAGACTACGCTTAGACCTGTTTTAGTCTTCTAGAGCTATAGGCGCTCGATGCGCTCGATGCGCGCCCGGGCCTGTGCCGCGTGAGGTTCATCGGCTCACGCGGCTGGGTCGGACCCGACACCTTTCCCGAAGGATACCACGCGCGTGTTTGCGCGCGTCGCGGCGCGCGGAACCGGCTGCTTTTTTATTTTTTCGGGCGACGCGGACGAGCGCGCCGCGCGAACCGCGCTTCCGGATGATTCGACGGCGAGGTCGACGACGACGTCGAGTTCCCTGAACCGCGCTTTTTCTTTTTCTTTTTTTTCGCGGTCGCGGGTTACTTCTCCCTTTTCGGTGCTTTCAACGCGGTCGTGTCCCGTGGGCGGCGGGAACACGCGGTCGAGGGTCAGGCGACACACCTCCTCCATCATCAAAGGAAGCGTGCGGCGCAACACCGCGCCGTGTCGAAACAGCGCCGGTGAGGTGTTTATTTCGATCAACGCCGGCGACCCGTCGCGTTTCAACATGAAATCCAAACCGAACAACTCGAACGTCGCGCCAGGAATGGCGAGGTTTCGACGCCGAAGCGCAGTTTTGTCGTCGCCTTTCCCAAATCCGGCTCCGCGTCCCAGCGTCGCGCCGAGCGCGCACGCGGTGATGCGCTCGATCTCGGGCCACACGTCGTTTAAGAAATCGATACGGCGCTCTTTTGTTTTTTCGGCGCGCGATTCTTCCTCGGCGTCGGCGTCGGCGTCCAGCGCGCGCTGAAACTCCGCGAACGAGAGTTTGTTGCAGTCCTCGTGCTTCCCGTACCCGTCCAGGCGCTTCTGCACGGCGTCGTTGGTGAGGTGCGCGGAGACGTCGTTTAAGTCCTCCAAAGTGTACAAAGTGGTGCACGTCCGCACGTAGCCGTCCAAATAAATCCACGCGCCGCCGTCCGGCGCGACTAAAACAAAGACGCGCACGTCGAACTTGCGTCTATTAACCAACAGCGGGGACGCCAGGTACGCCTGCGCGACGAACGGCGGAGAGTCGGGTTTCTGCTTCGCGAGGTGCTTCTCCACCGCGGCCGCGGTGCGGAAAAGCGCGATGCCGCGCCCGCGATTGGACGCGCCGGGCTTCACGATCCAAGGACCGCGACTGGACGAAAAGTTTTCGGAGACGTGCTTTCTGAACAAATCCAGCTCCTGCGTGTGCCGTCCCGCGTGAAGCACGAACGTCGTGGGTGCCCAGGGCAGGTTCCCGGCCTTCTCGCGCCCCAGAGTCGCCGCGTACTTGCGGAGGTTCACAGCCAGACGCGTCTTCACGCACGCCTCGCGGTTATTGCGCAGGCGGTTGCACATCGAAGGGGATACGCCCTCGGGGGGGAACCGCGCGAAATCGTGCTTCTGGCCATTTGCGCCCCACCAAAGATGGTGACGTTCGGGGTGTCCGCTCGCGCGCACCGCCGCAGGGCGCCACCACGGCCTCCGGTCTAGGCACTCGCGGATAAGAGAATCCTCGTTGCCGGGCAACAGGTGGTACACGTACTTCGGGGGGTCCGCCATCCCACCCGACGCGCCCGCGAGAGTGTCGAAAAACGCTCGTCGGAAGCTCCAAACCGCGTCGGTCGCCAGCGTCGAGGCAAGACGGAACGAAAAGAAAAACCTTTGTTTGGTCCGCGGCTTCCCTCGCCATTCCTCCGGGCGCGCGCCCCGACAGGTCTCCAGCGGCCTTCGCGATGCCGACGATCACGGAGCAGTCGTCGGATGGGTCGTACCAGCACGACCGTCGCGTGTGCATCTACCCCTCGTACATAAACTCGCAGTGCTCGGTGCAGCAGGGCCGGCGGATCCCGAAGCACCTCGCGTGCGAGCAGCCCAACGTGGTGGAGATCAAGGACGTGCTGGAGAAATCGCTCAAGCTGCCTTGCGCGGTGGAGGATAAGAGCTACCCTCGGGACTTCTGGCAGCGGGGCCGCGTGCGCGTGACGCTGAGGAAGGAAGACGGCACGCCCCTGGCGAAGGAGTTTCCCACGAAAAAAGCGCTCATGATCGAGATCGCGCGTTTGGTGCCGAAACACCCGGGGCGCGTCCCGGGGAGCGCGGAGTGGAAAAAACGGTTGGTCACGCCCAAGGATGTCCTGACACAGTTCACGAGCCAGCCGGGGCAGGCGGGGGCCGTCGCGGCGGCCGCGGGGGGGAGCGGCACGGGCGGCAAGAAGAAGGGCAAGAAGGGACGGAAGTGATGAGGGTTTGGTTGAAAAAATTCAGAAAGTTCGCCAAAAAGTTTTTCGTTTCAGCGCCCCGCCGACTTTCCCCGCCGATCACAATGCAGAGCGAGGGCGGTAACTTCCTGAGCCTCGGGGGCGGGGACGATGGGGACAAGCGTCCCGCGCCTCCCGCGCGGGCCGCGGACGGCGGCATCGACGCGTCCTTCCACTCGCCCGCGTGGCAGGAGCAGTACCTGAAATCTCTCACGGAGACGCGCCTGAGTTACGACGAGTTCAAGAAGCGCGAGAAGGAGCGCGAGGGAAAGCTCGCGGCGGCGGCGGAGCTGGCCGAACGCGAGACCCTGGCGTTCCGCAAGGAGCTCGAGCGCGACCGGAAGCGGCGTCTGGCGGGGGGACGTCTGGGGGTGAAGAGCGGGAAGGTGAAGAAGGAGAAGAAGAGCAAGAAGAAGAAAGAGAAGAAGAGGAAGAAGGAGAAGAAGAAGGAGAAAAAGAGCAAAAAGTCGAAATCGCGGCGGCGAGACAGCAGCAGCGACAGCAGCAGCGACAGCGACAGCAGCGGGTCTTCAGACGACGAGGACGACCCCACGGAAAAGTTCAGGCTCAGCGGGTTCTTCAACAAAGAGTGACGCGCCCACGGCGGTAATAACAGTTGCCCCTCGAAAACGACGACGCTAGCGCGTTCACCGCCAAGTGGCTTTTTTTTTCGCATTTTCCACCGAAGTCGTGGAAGCCGCGGATGTTGAATCCGAACGTCCGCTCGTCACTCTTCGACGCGCGAGCCACAAGACGATGCCTGGTCAAAGCCGTTGGCCGGCGCCCGTCCTCCTTCCCGATGATCTGGACGACACCGACGCCCCCGATGCGCTGGTGTGCCCCATCACGCAGGAGCTCATGACCGAGCCCGTGCTCGTCACCACAAATGGGCGAACGTATCAGCGCGAAGCCATCACTCGGTGGGTCCGAGAGCACGGCACGGACCCTCTGCAGCGCAGCGAGCGGCTCTCGGAGGGTGACCTCGCGCCCAACCTCGCTGTGCGCCAGATGGTCGAGGCCTGGGCGAGGGAGAAATGCGGAGGCAGGCTCCCTCCGCAGCCCACCGAGCCCGGACCCGTGCGCGTCGCCCCCGCGCCATCGCGCCAGG
>ENA-OUOG01002485-OUOG01002485.1-marine-metagenome-genome-assembly--contig:-NODE-2485-length-19036-cov-4.666227_pt1 | contig 19036 bp, 20 predicted proteins | sample MGYA00248635_ERZ508505 | MGnify/ENA primary metagenome ERZ508505 (study PRJEB26176, sample SAMN06267871) | marine metagenome | isolation source: Saanich Inlet, British Columbia, Canada | place: Pacific...
AGGAGTTAGCTCGGTTGCGGTGGTGTTGCTCAGCGTGAGAAGGTCGTGGTAGATAGCCATATATCTATTCTACCGCAGAATGTGATAGTATTTTTCGCACGAGCCCAGAAATCCAGGAGGAAAAATGGCCTACGAAGTAATTGATAACTTTCTTTCCAAAGCAGATCACGACGTTCTGTATCAAGTAATGCTTAGTCACGATTTTTCTTGGTTCTATAACGACAGTATTCTTATTGAAGACAACCCATCTAAACTTGACCTTCAGTTTGGTCACAATTTTTATAGCGATGGCACACCAAATAGCGAATACTTTCCACTGCTGGCCCCCCTGTGGTCAGCATTACAGCCAAGGGCTCTTGTTCGAGTGAAGGCCAACTTGAACCCAATCACTGCCGAGCATTACTATGGCGGATGGCACAATGACTTCGAGTTTGATTGCACCACTGCGGTTTACTACATCAACACCAACAATGGCTACACGGAATTCAAAGAAACCGGAGAGCGTGTTGAGTCGGTGGCGAACCGTTTAGTGAAGTTTGACTCCAACATGATGCACAGCGGTGTGTCCAGCACGGACACCAAGGCTCGCGTGTTGTTAAATATTAACTATCTGTAGCTAAGGTTGTGTCAACTTCGACCCAGGTCAAGTTTGCTTCGTCGAGTTCATACTTCATTGGCAATTCCGCTTCGGGTCGAGGCGGAATGAAGGCGTCTCTATCCGGAAGATACAAGTAGCCGATCGAGGCGTAGTTGTGGCGAAAGGCTTTTGTTTGGTCTTCGTCGGGCTCTCCCGTTTCGGGGTTATAGTAGACGCCCTCTCGGGTGTTATATGAAGTGCGCTTGCAGGTCAGCCCTCGAACATTACCGTAATAAGATTCCCACGAGTCGATGCCACCGGGAAGGTCGTCTTCATCGCGCCCGTAAATCACTTCTGATACCACGTTGCTGCTGTCTAGAAAAGCATAGTGCGCCATTAGTTCACCGTAACCGTATCCGTGCCGGAAGTGAAAATATATTTTCTCTCCCCGCCTTCGCTTGATTCGACATAAAGCAATCCGGCACCGATTGACAATGAGCTTGACAGGGGGCACACGATAATCACAATGCCGGAGCCGCCCGCCCCGCCTGCGCTACCACGGCCACCGCCACCACCGCCACCGCCAGTGTTTGCGGTCGCGCTGGAGCCCGTTCCGAAACTGCCATTGCCCCCGCCGCCAAAAGGAGATGTCCCTGGATTCGTTTGCGCGCCACCGCCACCACCGGAGGCGAAGTAAACATTTGAGCCATCCACGTCTCCGACAGAATTGTTTGTTGCCAAAGTGTTGTTTATTATTGTGCTGATAAGTCCGCTTCCACCGTTACCGCCTCGGTTACTTCCCGGGCCGTCGAAGCCGAGGCTGGCAGCGCCGCCTCCGCCACCTCCACCTGACCGCGCACTACGACCGCCGGCAAAACCTTGTGCGGCTATACCCGTTCCGCCGGGTTCGGCGTTTCCGTCATTGTTTGCGCCTCCACCGCCGCCGGAGCCGCCGGGATTACCGCCTCGGTCATATCGGCCACCGCCACCACCTCCATTGGCAAGGTACACGCTGGCGAAACTATTTGACCCAGCAGCGCCGGAACCCGCACTGGTGTTTCCACCAGGCCCACCAGCCCCGCCACCGCCAACACTGACCGTAAACTGATCGCCAGAAAAAACGTTCCACTCGCCAGTGCTTGTGACGCCGCCACCGCCGGTTTGCCCAGCATCCACAAGGGTCAGACCGCCAGCACCGCCGCCGCCGCCGCCGCGGGTATTGTTGTTATCGTTTCTGGCCCCAGCGCCACCGGCTCCACCCGCAACAACTAAAGTCTTTAGCTCGATGGGGTCGTTTGGGTGCGTCGCCGAAGCGCGATTGTACTTGCGATAATTGGTTATAGAAGAAACCGATAACTTGCTAACAGCCATTAGCTAACCCCTTGCTAGGAAATTTCGGTGCCGAAAATGCTCACGGTCATGTCTGCGCTTGAGCACTGCACTGTCACAACGTCGGCTGCATCCAATGTGATTCCCAAGCTAAGAGTGGTGGAATCCGTGGCTGCTACCGGCACGTCAAAGGCGATGTAGTGGGTAGCGGCAATTGCTGCACCATCGGGGCGCAGCGCAACGCGGAAGGTGCCGGCACTCGCTCCGCGATTTGCAATGATAATTGTCGAGATAACAGACTCGGTAGCAGACGGCACGGTGTACACGTCGGTGTCAGTGGTCGCACTCGGTGCGGATTGACCCAGAATTTTATAAACGTTAGTAGCCATATATCTATTCTACCACTGGCTCGGGCTCTACCGCCGGCTCGGGCTCTACAATAAGGGTCAAACTGTCCGACCAAGTATCACCAGCATTCGTAACCGAGGCGGTGATGACCAGCTCGGTACCAGCATTCGCACGGATAACCCGAGCAAAGCAGTACGCCTGATCGGTGCGCTCGATAGGAACGTTCGGGTAGGAGAAGTTATCGATCTCCACGCCGTTTTCCGTGATGACCAGCGTGCACGACATGTCATCGAACTCAACTGGTGACACGTTGTCAAGGAACCCAACGTTCACAGAAATTTCGCCAAGGCCCATCCACACCAGCTCGGATAGGGTGTGCTCACCAGTCATGTCATCCGTGAAAGCCCACGTCAAATCAGTAGTGTGCGCTTGCGCCAAAATGTTAATCATACTTCATACCTTACTATAACGAGTCCGGAGCCACCGTTCGCTCCGCCAATAATACGGTTTTCATAACCACTAAACCCAGCACCCCCGCCACCGCCGGTATTAGCTAGGCCAGCCGTCGGTGAAACGTTATCGTTCTCACCCGACGTAGAGCCACCGTTACCGCCACCGCCAAGGCCACCAGAGCCGCGGGAAGTAACGGTGTTTCCACCACCACCGCCGGCGTAATAATATGTACCAGTACCATCATTCTCGCCAGTGCTCGTGGCAGCAGCCCAGCTTGTAAAAGCATCAGTTCCATCACCGCCATTGCGTAACGCGCTCGTGCCGCCGACTTCACCCGCCCCACCGCCAGCAGTGTCTCCGCCATCTTTTCCAAGCACGCTAGCGCTACCAAGAACGCCGCTCGCAAAACCACCCTGAAGTTGATACTCAATAGACTTGCCGTTGGTAGCGCCACCCGATCCACCGGAAGTGGTGCGACCACCGCCGCCACCACCGACCGCATACAAGTCGCCCAAGTAGGTGGCATAACCAATATTGCCCTGCGCGACACCACCACTAGCAAATACGTTTCTCCCGAAACCACCAACGCCGCCGGAGCCAATATCTACAGCGACCGCCCCTGCCTCAAATTGGGCGCAAGTAACATGCACGCCCCCCGCACCGCCGGCATCCGAGGAACTACTTCCCCCGCCACCGCCGCCAGCAACGAGCAAACAATCGAACTTGCCGGGGGTGGTTACCGTAAGTGTGCCATCGGTCGTGAAGGTGTGATATTTATAACCACCACTTGTCACCTCGGTGCCACCGCTGGCGGCACCCCAGCCGACCTCGCCCATGCTCATGTCTGAATAGCGACCGCTATTTGTCAGGGTGGACTCGCTCATTTTCTTTATGCTCATGCTGGATACCTCACAATAACTACGCCGGAACCACCAGTCCCGCTGTCGCCTCCGCCACCGCCTCCAGTGTTAGCCGCGCCGGCGGAGTTGCTTCCGCCGCCGCCGCCCTTGCCGCCAGTCCCACCGGTACCAGCGCCACCACCCGCGTAGTAATAAGTTCCAGAACCGTCGTTAGCCCCAGTGTTTGTAGCAATAGCCCAATCGGAAAAATTTGGAGTTCCATCTCCGCCAACATTTCCTACGCCAGCAGCACCAGCCCCGCCACCAGCCGTTGCGCCACCAGAGTTACCTTGAGCCGCAATGGGCTTGCCATTTATGCCGCCCCCGGAGCCGCCGTTGTTAGTGCCGCGACCCGAGTCACCATTGCCACCGCCAGCACCGCCACCTATCGCGTACGTTATGTCGCCGATCCTTGAAAAATAACCAGCGTGCCCCTCGTCAACACCGTTACCAGTGTTGGACCCACCAGCGCCGCCACCGCCCACTCTTACAACTTGCGAACCAATGGCATCAAAAATTAAAGTTTTCCCAATGAGACCGCCGGCACCACCGCCACCGTTGCTGTTATAACCCCCACCGCCACCACCGGCAACAACAAGAACCTCAAACTTGCCGGGAGTGGTTACCGAAAAGGTGCTATCTCCAGTTGCGGTGTAGGCGTGATACTTGTAGCCACCGTTAGTAACCTCGGTGCCACCGGTGCCGGCACCCCAAGAAACATCGCCAGCGGCCATGTCATTGTAGCGCCCCGTGCTAGTCAGCGTCGATTCACTAACGTTTCTAATCGACATGGCGGACTAGGCTGCTGTAATCTCTGCCCCAAAAAGATTCACGCTGACAGCGTTTGCATCTCCAGCGGAAACGGAGATAACATCAGTTGCCTCAACCGTGATACCAAGGGTCAGGGTGGTGCTGTTGTTTGCTCCAAGCGCTACGCCAGAAGCAATGTAGTGCTTATTCGAAATGGCGTCACCCTCGGTGCGCACGGCAATGGAGTAGGTTGTGGCAGTCGCCGAGCGGTTAGCAATAACAATGGTGGAGACCACAGACTCGGTGGCTGCGGGTACCGTGTAAACGTCCGTGAGGGAAGTGGTGGTCAAGTCCACCTGTCCCAGGGTTTTGTATGATTGTGCCATTTCTTATGCTCCCATCAGCAGGAAAGTAGTAGTGAGCGGAGGCTCTTGTTCTTGCGACGGCAAGGTGTCCAGAGCGGTCTGAACAGAATCAGCAAGGTCCTTGAAGACTGTGTTTAGCGGCGCAACCGGGTCGGAAGCGTCGGGGTAGACGATCCCGCTTGGGCTGGTGCTCGATGCCATGAAAAGCTCCTTATGTGTTCTATGTAAAGTATATCAAATCGTTATGAAACAGCGTGCGCTAAAAGCTTGAAACGCTCCAAAACCAAGTCATCCGTTGCATCAATGTTGGAGCCCCACATGGTCACTTCATCGCCGGGTTCCATGCGCTCGATCCACTGCGTCATAGTCTTGCCCACCTGGCCGGTACTGCCGCCGAAGGAGCGACACTCGCTGGCATCAATAGGCACGCCATTCAACGCAAGCTTCAGGCCGATGGCGTTGTTGTTTCCGCCCTTGCCGTCATAGGTAGCCACAAACACAATTGTGCGAGCCTGATCCGTGTTGTTCTTCACGCCGGTGACATTCGGCGCTGCCGATGCTGTCATGTTGAACGTGGCGTCAGGGTCCAGGCTGCCAGCAATGTTGATGGGGTAGTAGGTTCCCGCAGCTGAAACCGTGACGGTGCCACCGGTCTGATTCCACAGAACCGCACGCATAGGTTGGTAGGTGGACGTGTTTAGCTGCTTGATTGCGTTATAAGTGCCAAGGTTGAAGTCTTCTCGCTTGGCAACATAGTTACGCAAAGTCTGTGTCACCCAACGACCCCAAGGCTGAGACGGCGGCGGAAGGTACGGGTCTGGAATGCTCACGCTGCAATGGCCTCTCGTCTTAGCGGGATAAGCGCGTAGTCAGTAAAGGTAGCTCCAGCGAACGTGGTGTTGAAATCTTCAAAGGTCAACTGCGAATAAGGAGAATCGACAACGGTTGCCCACGTCGTCCCCACAGCAGCCCACGTTGCCTCCATCTCGTACCAGCTGTAGTCACCAAACACATCGTTGACATCATCAAAAAGAGTGTCGTACTCGGCGTCAAAAGAAACCGTATTGGGTGTAATCGTAGTGCTTCGCACGCGATAAAACGCGTCATCCAGGGCGACCCTGGAACCGGCAACCTCGCCGAAACCCTGCGGGGCAACATTACCAAAGTCTTCGGTAAGATCGGCAAACGTCATCCCCGCATATTCAGCATTGAAATCCGTGAATGTATAGGTAGGCCCAATCTCGGCGTCGAACTCTTCGAACGTCGTGTAGAAAATAGAGGGAATTGATCCGACAACCTGCGGAAAGTCATTACTGCTTGTGCTGTACGTCTGCGTCGGCAAAGAGTACAACCTGCGTGCAAACAAAGAGTAAGCTTTTGCGTCCTCCAAGGTGTCAATGGCGGGGTTGTCAATCTCGCCACCGTTTAGCAAAGGAGCCTCGGAGGGGGTCAGGCCGGTGCTTGCCGTGTAAACCTTGCGATCGAAGTCCATGCCGGAGCCGACAATGCGCAGCGTTGAATAGCTTGTCGAGCCATCGCTGATACCAATGGTGTAAGGCGACAGGGGCTCGTACTGTGGCCCGGTAATGGTTACGCGCACGCGGCTGCCATCGCCAAGGATTTCAAAGCTCATGCTGCCCTTGTAGGCAGTCCAGAACGCCGCACTTACTGGTAGGTTATCGTTACCCGAAACAGAGTAGGCAGAGCTAGAGTCGTACGTCTTGGAAACGGTGTCCCGCACGGTAGGTTGCTCGATGCTTGTCAGGAAGAAGTTAAGGTCCAGCTCGAACTCGGTGGTCTCGTTGGCGGCCACCTGGTAAACCTGCACGTCAGGCGTCCAACCGCCCTCGGGGTACACCAGGTAGTCATCCTGCTGGGTGTAGTTGTAATACGCCACATCAAAATTTTGCGCAAGCTGAATGTCCTGCAACTGCCAGTTCTTGTCGGCCAGGTCCGTGCTTGCAATCGTGCGCTGACGGGTGGGCCGGATGATCACATAGTCACGTATGAGTGTAACCTCAACCTGGTAGGCAGAACACAGCCTCTTGATGTAAACCCAAGCGTCACCCTCGAACCCTGGTGCGTTTATAGAAGCGCTACTAAGACCAGCATCTTTGACAACGTTTGTAGTAATACCAAGATCGTTCACAACCGATTCAATGACATCCCCGATTGTGCCAGAGCGCGGAGCAATAACAGTGTCAACATTCAGTAACGCCAGCTTGCTACGGCCACCCATGGTAACCGTGTCGTTGCTTCCCGAAACGCTCTCAACCGAGCCAAGGATAGAACCGTGGAACTTGTCATCGAGCAGGAACTCGTCTTTATACAGCAGGATCGAAGCGTTGTTTTCATTCAGCACCTCAATGCTGACATCGCCGATAGCGCCCGACTCATCACCCGGCACAAGAGGTGTCGAACCCTCAGTGTACGAGTAGTTGATAACGTTGGACTCGTGCCCAGCGAAAGCGCCGGACCCCGTGATCCTTACATAAATTTCATCGGTGGCCATTACTCAGACGCAACGACTTCCCAGTTTCCTTGATTCTCGTTCCACACATACATTTCACCGTCTTCGGGGTATGCGACGGGCGCTTCCCACAGGTAGGAGGCACTCAGCGTCCATGAGGGGTACGGCTGGGGCGGTACGAATACGTCGTTGTCTTCGTCGTATTTGTAGCCAGTACCTGCGTAGTTCCCACGGAACGGCGTGCCTCCATCAGTGTGCGTGTTTCCAATGGTGTTGTATGAGGTGCGCAAGCAACGCTGCCCCATGCGCTCACCGTAGTAGTCCTCCCAGGAGGTGACGCCCTCCGCGAGGTCGTCTTCGTCGCGCCCGACAATTACCTGGGTGACAATGTTGTTGCTGTTAATGAATGCGTAGTGCGCCATTGTTGCTCCTTGATTAAACTACTGTAATTGTATCCGACCCGGCGGTAAACGTGGTCACTTTGTAGTCTCCAACAGTTGTTGTGGATGAGGTCAGTCCTGCACCAATGCTAAGTGAAACGGTGTTGGGGTACCTGAGGATAACAACACCCGAACCACCAGACCCTCCATTTGCACCATCAACACCATTGTTTCCAGTTCCGGCCGCACCACCGCCACCGCCGGTGTTTGCGGCCCCACTCCCGGGTGTGGCACCGTCTCTTGTTCCAAACCCACCGCCATCCGTGGCTCCGCCGGGAGAGCGGGTTGTGTCATAAGCGCCGCCGCCGCCACCGCCGGCCCTGCCGACCGCGCTACCCGTAATGCTGCTCGTGACACCCGAACCGCCATCGGGGGCCACCGTGCCCGTTGCGTCTGTGCCAGCGGAACCAGCACCACCGCCACCACCGCTAGCATAGTCTGCTCCCCCGACGCCGGGAGCCCCAAATGCACCACCGCCGTCAAAGCCCTGGCCGCCCTGTCCCGATCCCCCGGGGCCGTCGTTCATTGAGCCGCCACCACCGGAGCCACCATCCGCCCCGGGGTTGTTGTTGCCTTCCCCACCGCGGCCACCACCGAGAGAAATAATGTTGGAAAACACTGAATTGGAACCGCTTGTCGCTCCGGACTTAGAGCCTGAAGGTCCGCCAGAACCACCCGCACCAACAGTAACAATGTGTTCGCCGCCGGCAATTAAGGTCTTTACACTTTCCGCACTGGCTCCCCCACCAGAAGACTCTCCGATCACAGAGGAGCGGTAGCCGCCAGCGCCACCCGCGCCAACACCACGGGAGTCGCCAGCATCACCGGAGTTGCCACCACCGCCGCCGGCAATAACAAGATACTCAAAATCGTACACAGCAACATACTCGGGCAGGTTTAAGTCCCACACCGAGTCAGTATTGTTCCATTTGTAACGATCGAAAATTTCGCCATCGGCAGGCGAATTGGGGAAGTCGAGAGGCACGTTAGTCTCCTAGCTAAAAGTTATCGTGTCGGAGCCGGAAGTAAATGTTGTCACACTGTAGTCGCCAACCGCAGTGGTAAATCCAGTTAGCCCGGGTCCCATGTTGATTGTATAGCCGGACGGGTATTTAACGATGACAACACCAGCGCCACCATTGCCGGATGCCCCGCCACCGCCACCAGTGTTTGCGGTGCCGTTAGAACCAGGGTTAGGCACGGTAACATTCAAGAGGTTTGTCCCCACGCCACCGCCGCCCAAACCGCCAGGCCTGTTGCTTGCCACCTGGAAATTAGAGGAGGAGCCGCCACCCGCACGATAAGTGGCAACGCCATCAATGGAGGACTGAACACCATTGCCCCCCTCCTGGGGCCTTGTTGAATCATTATAATTTTTGCCAGCTTCTCCGGCACCACCACCACCACCACCATAGGGTGCGCTGGTTCCAGAGGTTCCGCCAGAAAAACCTTGACCAATAGTTCCGTCACCACCGACCCCATGTTGGTACCACCCACCACCACCAGAGCCGCCAGATTTAGGGCTCCTGTCAGTCCCGCTGTTATCACTAGCGCCACCGCCACCACCACCAAGAGAAGCAATAGTGTCAAATGTTGAAATTCCGCCGTTCTGGCCGGCAGATGCGCCGTTCGCGGAGCTGTAGGGTCCGCTTGCGCCACCCGCGCCCACGGTTACGTTTATATTGTACCCTGGCTTAATTGACGCGACGGTTTCCGCGGAAAGACCGCCGCCGGATGACTCTCCTATTACCGATGATCTGTAGCCACCAGCACCACCGCCACCGGCTCGCGTGGCCCCACCACCGCCACCCCCGCCGGCTATAACAATATACTCAACGGGAAACCCGGAGGACAAAAGTTTCCAATCCCAAACAGAACGAGCGCTGTTCCAAATCCAATTTGAAAAAACTTGCCCCGATGTGGGGTTGTCCGGGAAGTCGATTATGCTCATGGGCTACGCTTCCAACCCAAACGCGACAGACACTTCTTCAACCGTCAAACCCAAAGCCTGTAACTTAGCGACAGCAGAAGCCTTAGCATCCACTTTCGCTTGTGCCTCAGCGGCAATCTCGGCTTGCACGTCAGTCCACAGTGCGGACAGCTCCTCTTCGGTGGGCTTCGGGGTGTCGGAAAGCCAAGTGAGACCATTGTAGTTATCGTTGCTAAGCGTCCACTCGCTTCCGATATATTTTCTGGTAAGAATTTCCGCGTAATCTATCAACTTGCAATCTCCATAAGAGTTAGGTCGCTGCCGGGAAATTGAGTATAAACATTATCGCTAGCGTTTGCCGTACGGTTCACATAAGATGTTCCAGCAAAAGACTCCGCGAACTGAACTTGATAGGTAACCGGAGATGCCGTAGCCGGGGAGTCTACATAAGACCTTGAGGCATTGAGCAGTTTGTAAACTTGCGTGCCGGTTGTGTCCCTGGCCAAAGCGGGAGTCGAAACAAAAGTATCAATTTGCGTGCCGGTGGCAGACGCTCCGGTGCCTATTGACGTACCATTTCTTTTCATCAAAAAGTACGGATAATTATCCAAAGCTGTGTATCCAACCCAGGACTGAAACAGTACCAAAATTTTACTATTAGCGTCGCGTGGCGTGATGGTTGCAGAGAAGCCGGGCACATCCGCCGGAGTTGAACTAGATGTTGAAAAGGTGCCAGTGTAATGAGTGCTAACCACTTGCAAAACAGTGCCAGCAAGCTGCTCCCCTACAGCAGCAACCCACTGTGCCGAAGTCCCATCATCATAGTAAATGTAAACTCTGCCGGAAGTGCTATCGAACCACAGTTGCCCCTGGTATCCAGCAGGAGCGGTCGTCCCCACAAAAACCTGCGGACCGTTAGCCGCCACCCACTGCTGGCTGCTACCGTCATCGTAATAAATGTAAAGGTTACCGTTATCGGAATCCCACCACATGTCACCAGAAGAAGGGCTCACGGGTGCCGTAGGAGAAATCTCAATAGACCCGCCACCGCCGCCGCCGCCGGCGACAATCCACTCGTCAGTCTCCCCGCCCGTGTAGTACATAAACAGGCCAAGATTAATAGTGTCCCACCACAAGTCGCCATTCGAAGGGCTAGAGGGTGCCGTAGCGGAAACTGTTACAGGAGCCTCGGCCAAAGCGGACTCAAGGCTAGTAGCCGTGGCGTTCCAGATCGCCGGGAATGTACGGGGGTCCCCGCCGTTCGCCGGGGTGTTCCCACCAGTAAGTCGGGTAATGTCAACCATTAGCTAGTCCATCCGTAGTATTCCGCCAGCTCCACAACAACACCGACTCTATCCAATGCAGAAGAGTAAGGCGTGTAGGTGGGCTGATTCATAAACTGCAAACCAGAGTTGCCCTGACCAGAGATAAAGCCACCGGCAGGAGGGTTCACGCCTTCTTCTAACACCTGTACCATTATACCGGAGAGGGTCAAAGTCCCCACCCCGCCAAGCGACAACATCACACCATCGTAGCTAGCAGCACCAAAGCTCTGGTTGAAACGGCTATCATCCGTCACGTCCATTAAAGTCAGCGTAACCGGCGTGCCATTGTTAATCGAGTTGATGGTAGGTGTGGCTACAACCGCACCGCCCGTGCCGTCGGAGCCAAACGCGCCAATGTGCGCACGGTGTCCTTCCGGAATGGGAATCCAAACCTCACGAGTCTGGCCGGCTGCGACCGTGTAAATAATTGACTCGGTGGGAAAGTTTAGAGAGTTGGCTGGTGTCTGGGTAATCTCACCGCGCACACCGTTATTCAAAGGCAGACCATCGTAACCGCCCTGAGACGGGGTGGCCCACCACTGCGGCAAAACGTTACGATCGGCGGCCATCGGGTCGTGAATGTACACCGGGCCGGGACCCCGCACCCCATCCGCAATGTCAAGGATTACCCGTGCCTCATCGCGGGTCATAGAGTTCCACGTCATCGTGTACTGTTTGTGCGAAGCGGTAGAGCGGCGAATAGCGGTACCGCCATTCAAAAAGTCAACCTTGTTGAAGTAACCCTGCTTCGAGGATGGCATGTTCACCGAGGGTGCGGTCATCTCCACCATCCCCTGCCGGGTACCCATGTAGAAACAACTTGACATTAGTTAGAACCTCTTCGCGCCTCGTTAAAGTTACTGGTGTTTGTTGTCTCCGCCAGCACCTTTCCGTTCACCCTCAATTGTACGTTACCGGCATCCTCAAGGAGCTTCCGGTCGTAGGGCGACAGCTCCACCATCATCGCGCCATCACCCATGCCACCACCGCCGACGAAACCACCATTGGCGTAACCGCGCACACCATTCTGGAGCTGCGCAAGGAACGAAGCGTCAGGCATCCCCGTGGACTGGTTAACGTACTGCTTGGGCACAACATACTCGCCCCTGTGGACGATACCAGCCGGGTCCATTTTGCCGCCACGACCAGTGAAACCACCGCTTGCGTAGTGACCCGAAGCAAGCTTCTTTTGCAACGCATCAATTTGATTACTCAAACCAACAGCAGAGCCAAGGCTAGTGCCGGGCGCATAAAGCCTAGCCGTCTTCTGGTCTATTTCTTTTCCAATAGCAGCAGCCCTAGCCTGTTTGCCATAGTCAACCGCCGGACCAGCACCGCTAACACTATTAAGTTCCTTAGCTTTACTAATGCTACTGTCTAGCTTCGCGTTAAGCTCATTGAGAGCCTGAAGTGCGGGGTCTGCATTAAAGTCAACGGTAACGTCACGCGGCACCCGATCGATTGCCGTGCGGACATCATCAAAAGCATCCGCGTACATAAGAACATCCTGCTCCGCAAAACCAAGAGCCGTAGCCTGCTGAATAAACTCCGCACGCGCGTCCTGCGTAGCCTCACGCAACTCATCCTGGCTAGCACCAGACTCAGCCAAGACAGTAATGTAATCTTGATACTCACGAACAAGCCCCAACAATGCTTGACGATTCTGACGTGCACCAGCGCTTTGACCCGTTAAGTCATTAGCGCCAGCGGCACCTTCTTGAGCATCCGCAAGCTCTTTAGCCGCATCAGCCTGCTCGCGATCTAAATCGGCAATCTCCGCACGCAACTTAGCGGCGCGAAGCTGATCGTCGTAAGCCTCCGCAACAGAAAGGAAGTATTCTTTAATGGCACGGTCAGCAGCCAAGTCTTGCTGTGTTGCCGCAAGCTCCTCAAGGGAAACCCTGGCGTCTTCTACCTGCTCGGAGAAGCTCTCCCAAGCGTCAGCAATGTCATCAATTCCTTGCATGTCGGCAAAACGCAAATCAAAAGCCCTAGAGAAAACATTTTCCAAATCGCTACCGTAATCAAGTAGCGTCCTGACAGCCTTCTCGGTCGCCTCTTCAACATCCTCCGCAGCGTCAGCAGCGCCACTAGCGGAATCCGCTGCGTCTTCATAACCGCGAGCCAAAAGAGCAGCCGCCTCAGAAGCATCACCAGTGACATCAGCAATAGAATTAATAGACTCCATTGAGTCTTGCAAAGCAGAAATTTGCGCATTGAGTCTTTGTACCTCTGGATCGTTTTGCGCAGCGCGAAGTAACATGCCCCTATCGGAACCATCAGCATTCGCCAAAGCTTTAGTAATATCCAAAGCATTTTTCATGTCCCGCAAAGTTTGAATCTGTGCGGCAGCAGCAGTTCTGTAAGTGCTGATAATCACATCTTGCAGAATCTCCAACTGGTCGGCAGAAGCATAACCACCGTCAACAATTGCCGAGTAGAAACCAGCGAGACCGGCAACTGCATCTTCTTCACTGTCGGCAGCGTTAATAACGTTTGTAATTGCCGTTTGCATTTCTTGCGAAGTGGCGGCAACCTGCGAACCCTCTTCTTGAAAAACACCACCAAGTCTTCTGATTGACTCTGACATTGCGCGTTCAGCATTGACTTGTGCGTAAGCGGCATCAACAACACCAGAGAGTGCTTCCTGGAAGTCGCGAAGCTCCTCTTCCGCTTCACTGTAAATGCCACCCATTGCTTCAATCTCAATTTTTGCTTGAGTTACAGCATTAACAACAGCGTCATTACTGGATGCAAAATTAATTAGCGCGGAGCTTCCACCATTAGCAATTGCTCTTAAGGTGGCAATCTGTTCGGCATACTTTTCAGCATCATCAGCCTCAAGAGAATCAGCAAGCGTGGCCGCGGCCGGGCTGAGCCTCTCCGCAAAAGAATCCGCAAGCTCGCGGTTACCCGAAAGGATTGCATCAGACCACTGCGCGTAAGAAAAGCCAGACTGCTGCAAAGCAAGACTAAGGTCTGTTCCAAAAGTTGAAATAAGCGCGTTCAAAGCATCGCTTTGAGTTCTTAGCGCAGTAGAGTTAGTTTCTACATCAAGGTCGCCAAAGTCTGCTAGAAAAAACTCTAACTTTGTGGGCTCGTCTGCGGCGGCTGCCAACTCTTTCGCCAAGTTTTGGGCTAGCAAAGCACGAGTGTTTTTACCAATAGCAATCGCTTGGCGCTCAAAAGCATCAGAACTATTATCAAGAAGATCAGCCAAAGCCTCTTCTTCACGGTTAGTTGCCGCAAGCGCACGAGAGTAGTCACTAATCTCTTCGCCAGCCTTGCCCGCAACCTCACCGATAACAGTAAACTCGCCGATGTTTTCAGCGGTGGCATTGGCAAAGTCTTTGCTGTCCTGCTTCACTGCCTCAAGAATTGAACCCCAGTTTTCAAAACGCTCTTCAAGGTCCTGAGTGGCATCCGAAGCTTCATTCATCTTTGAAGCAATCGCCCCAATGGCTGCACTAACCGCAAGGAATACGCCAACACCAAACGCAGACTTCAACCCCTTCACGGCAAACCCAAAAGCTTTAGTGTATTTTGCGGCCTCGATAAATCGAAGACCAGCCAACTTAACTCTTGCGGAATAAGCCGCCAAACTTGCGCCAGCAGTCTGAAGCCTAAGTTTTTGCGTCTGCAAAGAAAGATTGAAAGCCGTCGAGGATACAACAGTCTTGCGCATAGCGGCCTGAGACCTTGCTAGGGCAATAATGCGCTTCCTCTTCGTGACAAGGTTCTGCTTCTCTAACGCATCTTCTTTAGCGTCAACTATAATCTTGCTTTGAGTTGCGCCCCTAATCTGATCGACAGAAACCTTCACCAAACCGATTGTTCCAAGAAGCTCAGTCAAAGCCGTTCCAGCACCAGCAAAGCTACCCCCAAGCCTTGCCATGGCGGCAACAAGCAAAGAAGAAACCCCGATAGCGGTAAGCATCACCGCAGCAATACCAGCGATAAACTGACCAACCGGGTTTTTCAAAATTGTTTCCAGGGTGCTTAACAGCAAGCTGAAACCCTCAACAACAATAGAAACAGGCCCCGAAATTGAACCCAACGCTGCGGCTACCGCCGTGAAGTTATTCTTCAAAACTGCCAGTCTTTCAGACAGCGTAGAAGTAATAATAGAATACTGCTCTTGAAGTTCCGTACCCTCGTCGAAACCAACCTTGGCTAAATTGATTTGTTCTTTGACCTGCTCAACACCCTGAGCCAGCTTCAACAGTGTTGGGACGTCACGCACGGAGGTGATCCCCAGTTGCCGTAATGCGCCATCTGCGCCAGTACCGGCAGCATTCAAACCTTCAAGAATTGCAACAACCTGCTCAGTTCCGCTACCGGCACCCCAAGCGGCAATGAACTCTTCTTGGCTTTGACCCGCTATTCTTGCGAAATCTTCTAGCTGATCTCCACCGAGAGCGACAGCTTGCTGAATTTCCGTAAACAACCTAGTAAAGGTACCTCGCGCAAGTTCTGGGCGCGTGCCCACAGAAGCAAGGGCGGAGGAGAAACCAATTAGTTCGGCGGCAGAGAAGCCGGCAACGTTTGCAACCGAGGCGATCTGTGTAGAAATAGCAATAATGTCAGACTCGGTGGCGACCGCGTTGACACCAACCTTCAGAATTGCCGAACCCAGTTTTTCGAACTGACCGTTAACGCCGTCAACCAACTGGTCCAAACGACCAAACGCGGTAGCGGCGGCATCTGTAGTCACATCTGTGGTGGCAGAGAATTGCGCAACAGCCTTAGTGAAGTCGTCAACAACATCAACCGCAACGTTTAGCTGACCGGCAAGTGTTGCAATTTCTGCCAGATCAGAAAAGCTCACGGGCAGGTCTTTGCTGAGGTTAATCAGGTCGGTTCTTAGCTCGTTAACCTTAGCCCTAGTCTCATCCGTGCCATCCTGCGTGGTACGAATAACGTCAGCAAAAGATCGCTCAAAGTCAGCGGCAACTTTAACGACACCGGCAACAGCGCCAACCAGCGCTGTGCCAAAAATGGTTGCCGTGTTTGCAACATCGTAAAGCGCGTACCGAAGCCTGGGCAGATGTGAAGTTAGCTGAACAACATTCCTGTCAACACTCTTAAGCTGCCTGTCCTGGGCCAAAAAGTAATTCAAAGAACGCTTGACAGCACCCTCTTCAACACTTTGCCTTACCGCATTGTCAATCTTCTGCTGAAGCTGCGCAACCTTCTGTTGCTCGCTGCTGGGGAAAATATCATTAAGCTTGATTTGGCGAAAACCAAGACCCTCCAGGCTTGTGTTCTGGCTAGCAAAAGCGCGACCAGCTCGTCTGCCCGTTTCCTCAAGCTGGGACTCTAGCTTTACCGTGTTTAGGGTTGCTTCTTTTAGCTTGGCGCTAAGCTCAATAACTTCAGCAATTGCCTGCTGGTTACCTTCTTGAGCTGCTGGACCAATCTGTTCAAGTTTCTTGTTGAGAAAATCAACTTCGCCAAGAGAAGCCTCTGCCTCGGTTTGCAACTTGTCAAAAGCGATAAGCTCGTTAGCGTAAGGCTTGACACCGCCAACATCTGCCCCCGAAAGCCTGTCTCGAAGGTTCTTGATGGGACCCTCGGCCGACCTGGCAGTATTCGCTACTTCCTCAAGGGCCTGGCTGTACCTAATAAGCTGAAGCTGTTGAGGATCGGCAACCTGGCCGCCACCCCCAAGAAACTCGCTAAGGCTTGTGCCAACCTCGCGAAGCTTAGAAGAAAGAGAAGTTATCTCCCCGCTACTAAGCTTAGTAAACTGGTCTCTAACCTCTTTTAAGCTCAGCTTGCTTATAGACTTTTGAAACTCTTTACCCGTTTGCGCAACCGCAGACTTTAAATTATTTACAGACTTAACAGAGTCCTTGGACTCCTTCTGCACGTTCTTCGTGCCCTTAGCAAAATTAGTTTGAGCCCTGCCGGCATCGACAAAAGCTTCCCCCATGTCCTGCACATCGCGGCGCAGTGCCTTCACCTCAGCAGTAAGGTCCTTTAGGATTTTACCTAAACCGGAGTCTTTTCCGCCAAACTCAAATTCAACTTTGTCGTCAGCCATATTATAACTATTCTACCTTATGGGCGGTTTTTCCCTTGTAGAATTTGCGGCTCACTAGACTTTCTAGGTGCCGGGCGTACAGCCCCTCTCTTTTTCTCCTGCTCCTCAAGCCACTCGTCACGAGTTGGCATCTCATCGCCATCCATAAGTCGAGGCTCTGTAACAAAGTAAAGACCGTGCGACTTGTTCTTCTTCTTACCCTGCGCCTCCTGCGCGCGCTCTACGGCCGCACGAGACTTAGACACACGAGGTTTAGCGTCAAAGGTTACACGATCAGACTCATCCCACCATAAAGGTATCCCGTCCCGATACCAGTCATCAAGGATGTAATGGGCTTTGAATAAACGGTAATCCCAAATGTCCCAGTCTTTATGGGAAGGGTCATCAAAAATTACCGCCTGCGGGGGCTGACCAGACTTAACCGCCGCTTTCAGTAGAGTCCTAAACCACCCGTGGTCACTCCAGGTTAGGACTTGGCTAAAAAATCTTCATTCACCGACAACATAAACAAAGCAGTAGCGGCACGCATCTTTTCAATGCCTTCGCTAATCATAGTGATTGCCGCAAGCGGGAGGGAAGCGCGAAGCTCTTCGGCCTCGTCAAAAGAAATGCCAACCTGCTCGTCACCGCTCGGTGAAACAACTTTCTCTATGTAAGCCTCCCAAAGCAAAGAGGTAAAGTAAGAGTCCCTCTGGGGCTCCTCAATCTCAACTTTTTCTGTCTCGCCGCTAAGAGCGTTCCGATTCTTTTCATACTTAATCGGGTACTTCTCCGTACACATTTCAAAAATCTCGTTACGGCGACCCTCAGAAATTCCTCTAAGGTGAAAAGTATATTTAGTGCCACCCATTGACTCAATGAGATTGTCCCTCTTGTCGAGAATCTCATCACGCCTCTTCATAATCTTGTCAATTTCTTTTTTGTCAAGACCAAGGGTTTCCATCTCCATGGAGATTTTATTAATTTGGTCATTCAACTCAGAAATATCAAAAGCCGAATCCTCGTCAATGAATATTTCAATCTGACTGGTTGGGTAAGCCCTATTTTTTACCGCATCAACAATTTTGAAAACGCCGGGTTTCTTGGCTTCCGCGACCATGTTTTCTACTTCAGACAATGTTCCTCCTAAATTAGGTACGAACAAATCCTACCACGGGCAAAGAAAAACCCCCGCCTTTCTCAGCGGGGGTTTCTCCTATCCTAAGGTATTAGGAAACAGTTACCGCGCAGGTTCCGGTGTTGCCATCAGGCGAAGTAGCCGTGATGGTTGCCGATCCGACAGCCACGGAAGTGATAACGCCACCGTTCGAAACGGTAGCAACCGCTGCGTCGCTGGTGGTGTAAGTAACACCGTTGGTGTAGTTACGTCCACCCCAAGTCACGGACAGCTCATCGTGGTCACCAGCAGAGCTAGCGAGCGTTGACGGGGTAACCACGGGGGTTCCTCCACCAACACAGGTGCGAACAGCAAGGTCACCCTGCGGGAGCATGGTCACGGTGTAACGGAACGCTTCCTCACCGGTTACCGACTCGGCGTAGCCGTCAGTCATAACCTTGAGAACGTGCACGAAGTCACCGTCGGCAGCAGAAGTGCTGGACTCTTCGCCGTCAACACGCATCACAATGTAACCAGAAGTACGAGGCGCGTCGAGCGTGTCGTAAACTTCCGAGTACTTGCTGCTTGCGTCATCGAACGAGCTGGGGTAGTAGAAGGAAATTCCTCCACCCCAGTTAGCGAAACCACGGTCGAAGGTTTTTCCGATAGCCGTGATAGCGGGGTCTTCGAGCTGGTTGGATGCTTCAAGGTTGAAGTCGAAGTCGTTCCAAGAAACAGCGTCCGAGATGTCAAGCGAAGCGTTGATCTCAGCGGCGGTGGGGTTCTTGTAGTCCGCGAATGCGTTGGTCAGAGCCCACCAAACGCGGATGTTACCACTTGCTGGTACCTTTACGTCAGTCATTATGCAGCCACCTCGTAGTTCCAGTTAACGAAGTCGTTAGCAAAGAAGGACTGGCTGATGCGCTGGTTTTCACCATTGCCGACAACGTCGATGCCAAAGTCAGTCTTTACTGCGACCATCTTGATGCGATCACCGGCAGCGAATGC